>JAEEGL012367157.1_pt1 | contig 19145 bp, 14 predicted proteins | sample 9134231 | NCBI WGS metagenome assembly JAEEGL01 (sample SAMN16246548, study PRJNA631951) | gut metagenome | biome: gut microbiome; feature: rumen; material: fiber-attached | host: Bos | place: Iran: Karaj | collected 2018-10 | reverse complement strand
TTCGAATCCCACCCTCTCCGTTGAAAAGGCAGTGTTCAGGTGATGTGACAAAGGGTGACTAATCCGTCAGGGTAGGAATGCAGCAGCGGTACGTTTCAATTTGGGTACATCACCTGAATGCTGCCTTTTTTTGTTATCCGTTGTTTGTGGTGTGCGGCGACCGTCTGCGGCGGTCGTGATGCACTGTCTGAGGCTATTCTTCATTCCGGACGCACCTGCGGTGCCCCCGGTTAATCATTCAGATGTGACGCCTTCCTGGCGTGTCATCCACATCCCAGCTTCAAACATCTATTTCGGCTGTATTTTGAGTTTGTCCGCAAAATCTGACAGGCTCATTTCGTGTTTTTGGGCCAGTCCGGAGATGTCGCTGTATTCCCATTTTTGGTGCTTAATTGTTGAATTTGTTGAATATTTTTTGCGGATAGGGCCGTATTGGGTCTGGACGGTTTCGATGTTTCGTTCGAGTTCCGGACGCTCACAGGGGAAAACTCGTACGCCAAAGGAACTCGTGTACTGTAGCATCAGGTGGACAAATCGTTCGGTATGAACCGACGGAACGAGACAGGCAATGGTCTGGGCCGGACGGGATTTTTTCATGATGATGGGGATCGTCCAGACATCGAGTGCACCCTCATCCAGAAGTCTTTCGGTTGCAAAGGCAATCTGTTCACCGGTCATGTCATCCACGTTGACATGAAGTTCTGCAAAATGCGCGGCTGATTCTGTGTTATTGGTTGTAACTGCTTGATTTTTAACGATATTTTCTCCAAAAAATGTGCGGAGCATGTTCGGTCTGTCGGGGAATTCCCGGGTTCCGAAACCAAATCCGATGCGTTCCGGAATCATGGGCGGCATGTCGCAGAACTTTTGGACAAAGTGTTTTAGGATAGCAGCTCCGGTGGGCGTACACATTTCTGCTTCGAGCTGTCCCTGATAACATGGAATTCCCAGGAGAATACGGGCTGTTGCCGGTGCCGGAACCGGCAAAATACCGTGTGCACAGTGGATGAAGCCTTTTCCGGTACAGACCGGAGAGGCCAGAATCTGATCCGGTGCAAGCCTTTCGATGAGCATACATGCTGCCAGGACATCTGCGACGGCATCCAGCTGTCCCACTTCGTGAAAGTGAATCTGGCGGACCGGACAGCCGTGAACGTGGGCTTCTGCTTCGGCGATATACTGGAATATGGAAAGACAATTTCCACGGATATTGTCAGACAGGGGCAGGGTACTCAGTATGGATTCGATGTTGTCCATGGTCATGCCATGGACATGATCGTGATGGTGGTCATGCTCATGGTCATGATGATGGTCATGCTCATGGTCGCAATGGGGCTCATGTTCATGATGGTGGTCATGGTCATGGTCATGGTCATGGTCGTGATGGTGTTCATGTTCATGGTCATGATCGCAGCATTCTTCCGTCCATGTGTGTGCATCTGACGGCATGAGGTGCATGTGGACGTGGGTTCCGTGCAAGCCGCATTGTTTTGCTGCATGAGCCGAAAGTTCTATCGAACCATGCCCGGTTTGCTGAATACCGATGTGATTGAATTCGTGAACAAATGGATCGGGATCGGGCAGGAGTTCCAGCAATGATGCGGCGATCATATCACCAGAAGCCCCGGAAGAGCAGTCGAAATAGAGTGTTTTCATGGTGTTTGGAGTTTGGAGTTGGAAGTTTGGAGTTGGAAGTTGGGAGTTTGGTGTTTGGAGTTGGGAGTTGGGAGTGGCTTATGATATTCGGAGTCAGCAGCTCATTGCCAAACTCCCAAAACTGTGTTCTTCAGAAATGAGCCGGATAATTGCATGAATCAGCTTCCAACTTCCAACTCATAACTCCCAACTATAATCAGAGATGATTGATGAGACTGGCTTGGAATGCGGCACCGAATCCGTTGTCGATATTGACGACACTGACGCCGGAGGCACAGGAGTTGAGCATGGATAAAAGGGCTGTCAGACCATGGAAGGATGCACCGTATCCGACGCTCGTCGGAACGGCGATGACCGGGCAGCTGACGAGTCCGGCAATGACGCTGGGAAGAGCGCCTTCCATTCCGGCAACGGCGATGATGACTCTGGCGTTGAGCAGAATATCCATTTTGGATAAGAGCCGGTGAAGACCGGCAATTCCTACGTCGTAGAGGCGGGTTACCGGATTGGCGAGGAATTCTGCGGTCATGGCAGCTTCTTCTGCAACGGGAATATCGGTTGTTCCGGCGGTCGCAACGACGATGTTTCCTGTCGTATCGGGGGGAGGACGATGTCCGATGATGCCGATGCGGGGGATGGAATGGTATTGAAAATCAGCAGAGATTTGTGCCTGGATGCATTCAGCGACGTTTGAATCCAGGCGCGTAACGAGAATGGCTTTTTCACCGTGTTCGAGCAATGCGGAGGCAATGCCTGTAATCTGTTCGGCGGATTTTCCTGCGCCATAGATGACTTCGCATGATTTCTGGCGGATTCCCCGGTGAAAATCGACTTTTGCATAGCCGAGATCCTCATAGGGGGCCTTTTGGAGAGCATGGACGACATCATCTGTCGTAGTTTGGCCGGTTTTCAGGGATTCAAGCAGTTCGCGCAGCTCGTGTTCTGTCATTTAGTTCTCCCAGCCATCGAAGATATGTTCGTCGTAGACGTTGTGTTCATCCGGAGAATGAGCCGGATTCCAGACCTGCGCAAAGAAGGGATTGCCTTTGGCAATTTCGTCGTAGTTCCAGGGCATGGGCAGACATTCCGGACACCAGTGTCCGCCGAGCAGAATGAGCGTCGGGGATGCCTTAAAGGTATGTCCGAACTGGCACTGCCATTCCAGAGGCGTGCGCATATCGCCGGGTGTCATGGATTCAGAAAGGCATTTGCCGCCGCGGAATTCTGCTGCCTGCTTCATATCTTCGATGGATAGTTCCGAGATCGGTTTGGATTCGTCGTAACCGTGATCGAGGCGAATGCCATCGTCCGATGGTCTGGACAAATCCCAATCCTTCCATTTGGGAATCTGCGACCATTTTTCGACGGAACCGTAGTAGGCAGTGATTCTGTTGTTGTCGCCGTTTTTAATCCAGTTCTGGGTTCCGAATCTTTCCTTGTACGCCACGGGTTTCATTGCAGCTTTGAGGATGAAGGACGGAACGATTTTGGACAAATGGTAGAACCAGGGAACGGATTTACCCATCTGCGCGAAGTATTCATCCACAGGAATATTGGCTCTGAAATGCAGGTATTTTTCGAGTTCATCGGAATCCTGATACCAGTGGCCGTGGAAATTCCTCAGTACAAACCAGTTGGATTCGAATATTTTTTCGGGAGGAGGACAGGAAATCGCCTTCAGCAGCTTGCATTCGAATTCATAGTTGGAGAGTCTGTATTCCGGCCCAGAACCGATATTGTAGAAGCGATTCCAGAATTCTTCCGGGACATCGTCTTCGCAGATATTGGCAAGAAGCCGACCGCTGTCTTCTACGGTTGCCCATTCCAGAACGCCTCGGATGGGAACGTGAAACATGATGGGATCGTAATTCTTCAGGATGGCGGGATACAGAATGCCGGATTGTCGCAAACTGACCCAGTGCTTTATACCGGATTCCACAAATATACGTTCCGCGATGGTTTTGGAAATTCCGTAATGATCATAAACGCTGATTTGGATGGGATCTCCGGTTCTTCCCCAGTGAATGGGTTCGTTGCGAGGCCCCAGCTGAGCCACTGAACCAATATATACAACGCGAGGCTGGCGTTCTTCGGGCTGAGCAAGTACTGCCTTGACGATGTTTTCTGCGGCAGTGACGTTGACTCTTAAGGTCGATTTCGGTTTGTAGTCTGCGGAGGGTGAAACCATGCCGCCGACGTGCAGGACGTAATCCGCACCATTGACGCCTTCGAGAACGTCCTCATAGCGCGTTAAGTCTCCCCAGACGACTTTGATTTTTCCTTCGTAAGGGGCGAGTTTTTTATGATTGATATCGGATGGGCGCGCGAGGACAACGATGTTGAAATGATCGAGACGTGCGGCCAGTTCAATGAGTCCAGCAGTCCCCATGGTGCCTGTGGCACCGGTCAGAAATACGGTCTTTTTTGTGTCGGACATGATTCGCTTGTAAAGTAAAGAAATTGAGTTGAATGCCCCAAAATGGGGCGGTTGATTCTATGACAAATTGCAGTGGATAAAAAAGGGTTTTCGATACCCGGGGAAAACAATTCTATGTCGAATATTCTGGCTCAGCAGATCGATTCATTCCTTGCATCTCTAAAACTGAAGGGTTACTCCCCCTGTACAGTGGAGTCCTATGCTCTGGATTTAAAACAGCTGGTTTCGTATTTCGAGGAACTTGGCGAACCCGGGATGACGGTCGAGGCATTGACGCGTCAAAAAATGAGATCATGGCTCGCCGATGCCCTGGGAAATCAGAAACCTGCTTCGCGAGCGAGGAAAATATCTGCCGTTCGTTCTCTGATCCATTATCTGATTCGTCAGGAAAAAATAGAGAAAAGTCCATTCGAAAACCTGCAAAATCCTAAACTCCCGAAACAGCTCAGAGCAACGTATTCCGTCGATCAGATCAATATTCTTCTCGAAGTGCCGGGCAATGCTTCGCCCCTGACTATCCGCGATTTAACGGCGTTCGAGCTGATGTATTCAAGCGGCCTGCGCGTAAGTGAACTGGTGAGCGTCAATCTGGATTCCATCGATTTTATTGAGGGATGGATTCGCGTCATTGGTAAAGGGAACAAGGAGCGCGAAATACCGGTGACGACGACGGCCATCGATCTCATCGGACGATATCTGGCCGAATCCAGGCCATTGCTCATTTCGAAGGATGGGGTACAGGATGAGAATGCGCTTTTGCTGAATTCCAAAGGCGGACGCATCACAGCTCGCAGCATTCGTCGTTTGCTTCACGAGGAAGAAATCGAAAAAGGACTTACTGCAGATGTATCACCGCATGGATTGCGGCATGCTTTTGCCACTCATTTGCTCGAAGCAGGCGCAGACATGCGCGCGATTCAGGATATGCTGGGGCATGCGCGTCTTTCGACGACGGCGCGCTATACCCATAATAATTACGAACGGTTGGTCAAAGTGTATGACAATGCTCATCCCCGCGCGCATATCGTGCATCATTCGCCCGATGAATCAAAACCATAGCGCGGGGAACATGAAGATTAATTGCAGGTCGCCGCATTGATCTTAATCAATCCCATCTCTCGCTTGTATGCAGAGACGTGGGAATTGAGGTCGGCCAAAAGGTAGTAATGCGTATTCCCTTTGCTTCGCAGCGGAACGGCACGGCCTACGAGCGCGTATGCATCGCCGTGTTCCGTAAAATTACAGTATGCATCGCCTTTGCTGAATCCGGCAACGGGGGCATTGTCGAGCATTCGGCTGCCAATTGCTGCGGCCTGAATCGTCGAACGCGCCAGATCGCCCAGCAGACGGGTGCCGTCTGCTGATGTCGGCAGTATCGTACTCATACCGCTAAATTCACGGATATCCTGGGGATATTTCCAGTCCGATGCAGAGTTTATGGCGTTCCACGCATCCTGGCCGCCTTTTTCCATGGCGGCCTCATAGCCATTTTTCTTTTGACGCGCGAGCATCATGTTGGCGTCTTCCTGGGAATTCTGAAGCAGATATACACCGCTTTGGTGAGCAGCATTGGCTGCCTGGCGCGTGTACTGAAACGCAGTCGCCATGCGGTTGTCATTCTGCGTAATATGCAGCGAAACCAGTCCTACTGCGGTTGCAGCAAGAACAAGAAGAATGACGACGATCAGTGCCGCTCCTTCTCGGTATATGCGTCGGGAGTGAACAATGTTTTTTTTCATATTTATGCTCCTTATAAACGCATGAAAAGAAATAGAATTAAATGCTGCCGGTAAGTGTGGAACCCTCTCCCACAGAAAGCGGGTTCTTGGTTTTTATAACAGCAGTTCCCTGGATGTGTACAATGGGATTGCCTTCTGCAGTAAAAGCCGGCTGGGCAGCATTTGTACGGTTGGTGGTTTTGGATTGCTGTGATCCGACAGCACCAATCCTGTAGTAGAATCCGCGAAGTGAGCCCAGATGAACGGAAGGCATGCTGTAGCTGGCGTTTCCTTCGCTTGTATCCACTAAACCAACGACTGTCGGGTTGCTGTCATTTGGTTTAATGAAAGTCAGTATATCATTCAGATTGGTGCCGTCGCTGCCATCTTTGACTGCAATGGGGTAAAGCTCAAAATACAGAATGTTGCGGATGAGTGTCTGGCAGGTCTCTTGTTTGACAATTGAATTGAGTGCAGCGCCGGCGGAAGGCATTGCTTTGTTGTAGCAGCGAACAAGGTTGTATTCTCCATCCCTGAAGCCGTTATGATTACCATCGGTTTGGAGCTTATAGGTGACAGAAGTTATCGGATAGATAAATTTATTCTGGAATGGAGCGCCCTCAATAAAACCCAGTTTCGGATCAAAAGTATTATTGGAAATCTGGACAACCATGCTGTCTTTATCGCGTTCCGTCTGCGGAATTTCCATCATCCCCCATTTCCCGTTGTCCGAAACGGCATAAATGCCAATCGCATGCTCGAATGATTTATACAGGGCGGTTTTGAATGTGTTTTCTGATGCAGTCGTTCTCGATGGCGTATTTGTTTCGATGTTGCTCAGGGCAGATGCCGTGACCGGAAGCTGGAGCGTGTCGCCGATGGTCAGCTCCGTTCCGCTTTGGGTATTGACCAGAAATCCGTCGTAATCTGTAAAATCAGCTGCAAATGAAAACTGGGCAACTCTGAACGCTTGATCTACAGGATTGTTGTTTTTGAAAATGCTGTAGGTAGGACTGGCACTGCGATAACTCACAAACGCCTGAAATGTGCTTCCCGAAAATCCCGCGATGTTATCGCCCTCACTCGAACTGTCAAATGCCGTGTGATAGCCAACGCGTGAAAGATCCCTCTGGATGAGAAGCTCTGCATTCCTCAGATTGGCTTCAACTTTCTGACGTTCCTTCTCATCATTGAAATTGTTTGATGTTCCGAAAAACATTGCGTATGCCGCAATGGAGACAATCGACGTAATGAAAACGGTAACGAGTAATTCGATTAGCGTAAATCCACGGCGAGTCATAATGGATTCTCTCCCCAGAACGGCAGTTTAATGGACGATATTAGGGCCAAGAGCAAAGGGAATTGAAATGGAACCACAGCTTCTTTGTGCGGTTGGAAATTTATCCATCTTGGCGAAAACACTGGCATCCAGACAATTGACGCTGCTCTTCGTGTTGTTCCAGACGACACGTATAGCACCTCGAATATGATCATTGGAGGAGGTTTTGGACATCGGTTTAAGCATGTAGTAGCCGACGGCAAAACGATCATGTGCAGGTTTTCCTGTCGGTACACCATTGATATTGCAGACCTTGAGCAATTGCCATTGCCCCGGAGTTTTGCTCGATGCCTGATAGACTTTTCCGAGTGTACTGGTGGTTATGTTTTTATTGGTTTCCCAGTCCGTTGCCTGTATTTCGAGGTCGTACAGTGCCTGTTCTGCAATGGTAACGGCCGCTGAACTGTCCCGGGCTTCACGGTTGTGGTTGATGGATGTCATCAGCATTCCGAGAACACCAAGGCATCCTACAGCCAAAACTGCAGCTGCAACCATAACTTCTATTAATGTAAAACCCTGTCGCATGGAAAACCTCCGATAAGTCCATCCCCTTACATTCTAACAGGTTTTCTTGCATGCGGCAAAAACTATCTGGTCATATCAATGGTTAAAACAACTTTTTTGACTTGAGCTTTGCAAAAAATCCCGACTTCTTTTTGTCGTCCCCCTTGGCGTCCGGAGTGTCGGATTCCCACCAGGCTTCAGGTTCATCCGATATTTCAAAGTTTTCAATATATTCGGGCGGAACCCCGTCCGGAAGAGTAATCGCTCTGGGATTGAGCGCAACATTAAGGTTGATCTTCCAGCTGCCGTCCTCTTTGAGCATGTAAATCGTCCGTTGTTCACCATCGACATTCACGGTCAGGGTCGCCGTGCTGATGCCGTTTTTCTCGTGGGTTTCTTCATTCGTCACCTTGGGATGCGAGGACGGCGTAATGCCATCCATCAGTCTCGCCCAGCTGGCTTCGGGGTCGCCATCGCCGGATTCAACCAGTTCAATGGATTCCGTCGTAAATGCGTCGCGGAACTTGACCGTGTTGTCTTTATAGGCATATTCGACGGCAGCATTGAAGGCATCTTTCGGCATTCTGCCATGAAATTTCACAAAATATACGATTGCCCCGACAATCAGAATTATGAGTGCGAATATCGCAACTCGAATCAGCATTTTGACTCGCGCCTTTGCCCTGGCCTGGGCCTGCTTCTTTACCTGATCCGGTTTCTGGACGTGGACCGGGGCGACCGGGGGCCTTACTCCGCCTCGCGCTGCTGCAGATTTTATTTGTGATGCCTTGACTTTTGCCATCTGAAATCTCCACAAACACAGACAACGCTTCAATTCTAAAGCAACCTTCATGTAATGAAAATCACTTTTTTATCGCCAGGGGCCCGCGCCTATGCGCCAGAGGCGCATACGGCCTGCGGCAGGCGGCTATTTTTCAGTCCGGTACTCCGGACTGAAAAATACGCCGCCTGATGCGCACTTTTGCTTCGCAATGCGCGCGCATCCTTTCCTGCGGCTGGATCACCCAATGCCAATGACGCAATATATTATCGCCGGTGATGATGACTATTTGTAAAGATTCGAAATGATATCGCCGTACTTTTTCTCAATCTCATGGCGCTTGAGCTTGAGTGCCGGCGTCAGCATGCCGTTCTGAATGGAGATTTCATCCATGATGACGGCAAATTTCTGGGGCTTTTCAAAACCTCTGAAATTCTTCGTTATCTTCTGAATTTCCTCGTCGATCATCCGGATCAGAATATCATCCTTTGCCATGCTCCGGGCGTCCGTTTGTTTGCCGTTCTTCAGGGCTTTGTAATCTTCAAGGCACTTTTGCGTCGGTTTGATGAGGACGATGTTGTAGGGACGACCGGCTCCGAATATGATCGAGTGCTCAATATACAGCGATGTATTCAGCTTTTCTTCAAGCGCCGAGGGAACGACGTATTTGCCATTTTCGAGTTTATACTGCTCCTTGACGCGGCCAGTCAGGTACAGATAGCCATCCTCGTCCAGATAACCAAGATCGCCGGTATGCAGCTCATGGTCATTCGTCAGAACTTCTGCCGTAAGTTCGGGGGCATTATGATAGCCGTGCATGACGCAGTGTCCGCCGACGATGACTTCGCCCGCATGTTCTTCGGGACGGCTGGGATCCAGTTCAATCCTCACTGTATTGCAGGCCAGGGGACGGCCGACTGAACCAAATTTTATCTTGCCGTGCTTGTTGACGGCAATGATCGGAGCAGTTTCGGTCATGCCATACCCCTCGTATATCGTCAGTCCAAAATTATGAAAAAATTCAATAATATCAGGCGCTAATGGCGCACCGCCGCTGATGCAGAATCGCAGACTGCTGCCAAACGCAGACTTTATTTTGCTGCCCAGTATGCCGCAAAGCACCTTTCTGCGAATTCTGTCCAGGCCAGACAACGGTTTATGATGCGATTTTTCATTCAGCTCAATGCTGTCTTCCAGCAGTTTTCGGGAGATGGGATTTTCGTAGGCCTTCTTGCGGATTTCGTCGTAGATTTTATTGAAAATCTTGGGAACGGCAACGAGAATCGTCGGATTGACTTCCTTGATGTTGGTCTGGATCATCCGCGCAGATTCTGCCAGACCGACGGCAGCTCCGAAGTACGGAAAGATATGGAGTTCCACGGTTTTTCCAAAGGCATGGGCCCACGGCAGAAATGCCATGGATCGATCCGTGCAGGAAGCATCAAATCCATCAAAAGTATCTATCGCATTATAGACGATGTTGTGGTGCGTGAGTTCGACGCCCTTGGGGGTTCCTGTCGTGCCGCTCGTGTAGATGATATCGGCGATCGAATGCTCGTCGATATCGAGTGTTTTCATTTGTTGTGCGGCTGAATCGATGAGCTGTTGGAATTCATCCGGTTCATGATCATCCCGGGGAAAGAAACTGACAATGCGTTCGATCGAGTCAATTCCAAGCGATTCAATCCTTTCTTTAATGCCGGGATTGCCTGTAAACAGAAAACGCGCATTGGAATCTTTAAGGATGTATTCCCAGTCCTGGATTTTCTGAACCTCATACATGGGAACGATGGAAGCCCCAAGGCCGTAGGCCGCATAGACCGTCATGGCAAAGGGAATCGAATTGCTTGCTATGATGGCTACGACATCGCCCTGTTTCATTCCCATCTCGTGAAAGGAATATCTCAGCTTTTCCATTTGTGTATGGAAATCGGCATACGTCATCCATTCATAAACGCCGTTTTTCTTGGCCCCAAACAGAGGACGAACCGCATATTTCTGTGCAGAGACATCGATGAGTTCTGCAAGTGTTTTAAATTCCGCCAATTTTGTCTCTCCTGATAATTCCGTGACATAAACTGGGTATAATAAATACCCCTTTTTTTTTATGCCAGATCCATTTATCCCGGAAAGAGTACAACGCAGAATCAGGCCATTTTATTCATCGCAAAAAAGAAAATGTCATTCAAATCATGACCTCATGAGCATTCACATGCCGAGCATGAGGTAGAATGCATTTTCTGCAGCATTTCCGATACCTTTGGCATAGCCGAGGGTAAAACGAAAAGGGTAATTGTATCCAAGCATGGCATCTATATGAAGTTCTGCTCCCAGACCATATACGGAATCAGAAAGATTCATTTTGAATGTCGCATTACTTTTAACTGCCCAGTCTACGTGAACGCCTGCCCCAATCCGGTTCAGGCCAACAAGGTAATTCGTCAGCTTCCCGCTGATGTGGGCCAGAGGAAAGGTGTATTGGGCATGCGCATAAATCAGGTGATTGTTGGCAATGATATTTCCTGACCTGATGCCGTAAAATATGGATCCGTCATTAAAACTGAACCGGCTGCTGCTGGTGATTTCCAGCGGGTACCGGTAGGCACTTTCAGATTGTGAAAACCCATACCTGAGTTGAATCCCGAAAACATTCGTATTGGCCCATGGCATCGACCAGGACAGATCCAGATCTGTTATATTGATAAATGTATAGTATTTGTTTCCAAAAAAAGGCGTTTCAATGCGCGTAAGGAAGTTCAGTCTGTAGCCTGTATGACCGGGAATCGTCTCGGGAACATCGTGGATGTGGCTCAGTTCTATTTCGGCGATCAGTGCATTTGACCATAATTTCTGTACTTCCCTGGGATCGTCGTCAAGGTGATTCTGCTCAATGATGGATTCAATAATAGAGTTCAGGCTGCCGTCGAGGCTCTTGCTGTATTCGGCCAGCAGTTCTGTTCGAAAATGAATGTCGATTTGTGGAAAATGCCAGGATGTGCCCGTCGATATATTCGCCCTGTATGTGACAAACGGAACGTACAAATAATCGGTTTGGAGATCTATCACCTGGGTTCGCTGGCGCGAACCGGTTCCGGCAGCCAGATACCACTTATAGCGATGCCACTTGTATCTGAGATCCAAATCACACATTTCACGGTCGAAATACCACGCAAAATGGGCATGATAGGAATGGTGCCTGAGAATATCGGAATTGGAAATGCCAAGTCCAAGATACCATCCCGTCGCAGCTGACGTTCCGAACATGGGAGAATAAGTGTCCGGAATCCAGGGATAGGCATCGGGGCCATCGTTGTATTCGGCCTGAATTTCGGGGACAGATCGCATGACTGGATTGTCGGAGGATTCCTCTGGCAGATCGCCGGCAGAAAACTGATTCTCATTTCTGCGGACAATGGCCATCCCGTCTGCGGTGATTTCCGTATAATAGATGGCTCTGTTCGGGGTCATTACCGCCTGGGCCATGGCTTCCGGCTGAATATGCAGAATGCGGCTGCCAGTTCCGTCCAGACGGATCTCATTCAGAACATACATGCCGGCTCTTTCGGTAATGTATCCAATCCGATCGTCAGATATTCTGAACGGGTATTTTTCTGTTTCCTTGCTGTGGGTCAGTCTGAAGGCATTGAGGCCATCGCCCGTATCCGAAAACAAAACGAGATCAAATTGTCCGGATTCCGGGCTGTAGACGGAGGCAGCCAGCTGTCCGTCCGAAAGTTCAGTCAGTCCCTCTATGAGCGAAAATTGTTCTCCAACAAATATTTGTCGGGCTTCTTCCGGGTGATCAAAATCCAGTTTGTAGATTTCGGGGGTATCCGTCAGAAGCGTCGTGATATACAGGGCATGGTCGCCGACAGCAAAGTCCCGGATATGTCCCGGGACGTTCAGTGCGTGGGGAACGACTTCTGTCGATTTGATCGAATAGAGCCTCTCTGTCTGAAAATGCTCGGACTGAATCAGATAGGTGAAGTACAGCGTCTGGCCATCGCGGCTCCAGTGATGTTCGCATCGTCCTTTACATTCAATGATTTCGGTATCTGTGCGGGTATTTTGATCGTGGACGACGATGGCACGGGGATGCACGCCGTCTTCCCGGACATAGCTGATGGCGTTTTGACCAGTAATGATTTGCGGCAATTCATGGCGCCACGGCTGGGTCAATGGTTTGGACGGAGAAGATACCGAAGGAACTGATCGATGTTGCTGATCTCTCCATTCCTCATAGAGCGTTTCGAAATCCTTGCCAAATGTATCCCTGGCAATTCTGTTGATGGACGAAATCTCGGATCCATTCGCGTAATTCCATCGAATAAGTGTATCTTCACCAAATTCATGGACCAAATGTAATATAAAATATGAGCCATAAACTTTTTCCTGCAAACGACCGAGCCAGGATTTGTGCGTTGAACCAATATCGTTGAACTGCGGTATTTTATTGTTTTCCGCACTGTTTCTTACAATGGCGCGATAGAGATTGTTCGGCACTCCCCCCGACGGGACTTCCGGCAGGCGATAGTATGACGACAGGCCGTTCAAATACCAGGATGGCAGAACCAAATTGTTGAGTTTGTACAGAAAATTGATGCCGGTATTTTGTACTAATATTCTGGCAATTTGCGATGATATCTGGATTTCAAGCCAGTCGCCGCAATAGGTATTTTCGAGAATGTTCTGGGATGGCCATAGATGGATGAGAAAAAAGTCCCTGTGTTCGTATGCTTTGGATGCGGATTCATTAACGTCAGTGCGATCCAGCAGCTGTATTGTAATTTTGCCGTTCATCCGGGTCTGCAGCTTTTGCGTGAGCAGCTGGTATGAGTATTCAGCAAATTCAATGGTTCGCTGGCCGTAGGAACGCAGATTCTCCGGAAACCGCACGGTGAAGTGTTCGCTCGTCAGCGTGGCGATGCTTGTCGGATATGTCTCGTTCGGCAGGCCGAATGCATCCTCCGGGGGCAGAACGACTGTTATCAGGCAGAGGATAATAGCCGTAATACAGATGGGAAACTGCCGGAGAATCATGGAAAATATACAGTCTGGGTTATCCGTGTTTGTGTTGTCGTTTGCCGAGGGCCGTTTCAAAAAGATGGCGCGGGCCGAGACGGAGAATCCAGAATAAACCGGCGAGAATGAAAATAACAAACGAAATCAGCAGCAAAGGATTCGTTCGGAGCGTGTTTAAAAACGGATGCGTTTCGTGCATGGATGCAGCTGAATGTTCAGAAATGCCGCGTTCATTCTCATGCGCAGGTACGGCATCATGTTCATGATGGTGTTCATCGGCATCCTCATGATGGTGTTCATCGGCATCCTCATGATGGTGTTCATCGGCATCCTCATGATGGTGTTCATCGGCCTCTTCATGATGGTGATGGTGTTCATGGGATTCGATCGAAATGCGTACGATGGATTCCGGCTGCCAGTCGTTGGATATCGCCAGAATTCCCGGGGCTGCGGCTATGATCAGGCAGGTGATGGCTATGAGAACATACCGCCGAATCCAGGGGTGATCGTGTTCGATGGCCGAAGCCATATCGCGCGGATGAAAATCGTACAAAAAGAGAAGCAGCGTGCCTGTTGCCGAGGTCGCAAGGATTGCTCCCGGAATCGCATGGAATATCGAAATCAGGCCAAACATCAGGAGGGGAATGCCGACCAGCGGCATACTTCTTTTTTGAAGTGCATACAGAATAATGGCCAGATCGAGGGAGATCATGATGCCGATGGATGCTGCCGCCGGAATATGTTCAAAAAATTCTGTCAGTGGGGCAACAAATCCTGGAAACACCGTTGCGATCAGGCTCATCATGGCGATGAGCGTCCAGCTCGATGCCATCCAGAGAGAAAAGTTTTTTTCGCGATCACAGAGGGATTCGGGATGGCAGGTGCTGCAGCAGGCAATCCTTTTCAGGCACAGGGATGCCGGAACGATCGCAAGGGCCGTGGTGAACCACCATGCGGATGCCGGAGCATAAGTGAATATGGTCAGGAGCAGCGCGATACCTGCTGCCGAAAAAATGTGCAGCGAACCGCCAAAGGCATTGGGCATGGGCTGCGGATCGAGACTGCCGGACAATTTGCTGAAGAATGCAGATATTCCGGGGGAACGAAGGCGTGCAGCTCCATATACAATGGCCATAACCAGAGCTGCGATGCACCATACCGGAGCTGCATTGATCAGACATTCGCACCAGCTGTCGAGCATGGAGGCATGTTCATGGCCATGAACCGGGGCGATCCATTCGATGACGGCGAGTGCTCCGAATCCGGCCAATGCACCGATACCCTTGGATATTTTGGAATCGGCACGGCCTTCGACCGAGATGTTGTGAAATACGACGTGCAGGAGGGTACCGGCAATCAATCCCTGGACGACATTGAGTATAATCAGTCCGGCAGAGGGCAGGGTATAGTGCCCGAGGACAAAGCCCAGACTCGTCGTGGCCGCAAGCGCGATGATGATTGCCCAGGTCTTTTTCAGGCCGAGGCGCGGAACGAGTATCATGCTCAAAAAGATACCCACCGGCAGCCGGTGAAAGAGAACTCCCAGAGCGAGCATGTTCCCCATGTCGTCGACAGCAGTCATCGAGAGGCCGATACCGTCGAGAATCGTATGGATGATGAAGCCAAAAAATACGATGATAATCAGGAACAGTCCGGATTTGCGTTCATTATGATGATGCGGATGTTCGGCGTGTTCGGTATCGTGATGTTCTGATTCAGAAGTATGATGCTGCAGTTTGTGGAGAATGGCCGGGACTGTCAATCCGACAGCAACGGCCAGCAATCCCCAGATACCGCCATTTTCGACGCTGTGCGGAATGAGATGCAGCATCGTCAGCCCGATGATGGAGATCAGGACGAAGGCATCAAAAAAAGACAGCGATGCCGGAAATTTCCGAATGACGGGGTATATGCCGATCCCGATGAACAGGGCCAGAATACTGAGTAAAAGCAACAACATGACGTGGAACAAAAGAGGATTGAATCCAAAAAAAAACGCGGCGGCCTTATAATGAATAATGGTGCAGGAAAGAACAAAAAAATGCTCAGGCGTATTGCCCCAACGGGGCAATAGCCTGAGCCAGGCCGGCGTATTGGGCCGCAGGACCAAAAGCCGGCCCCCGGCAAATAAAACTATCCTCTTAAAAAGACAGACTGGTCGTAGCGGAGCATGACGAGGTCGCGCATCCAGTTTTCGTTTGCGGTCGATGGCAGATCGAGTTCTTCTTCGATAAACCAGCGGGCAAAATGTGCGCCGGCAGCGTCGGAAAGAGGATATCCGCCGCCGAAGCGCGGATTGATTTCCATCAGCTGAACCTGATGTGTGGTCGGATCCCAGAAAAGCTGGATGCAGATGGTTCCGCAGGCACCGGGGAGTGTTTCGGCAACGCGGCGAACCGTTTCGACGATTTCGGGGGCATCGATGGTTTTTGCCTTCGAGACTTCGCCGTCGCGGACTTCGAGTCGCCGTCGCGGTACGACACAGAGGCATTTTCCGGTTTTTACCGAAACGTATGCATCGACGGTCACTTCGAGACCGATGCCGAGCGATTCGATGACATCATTATCGTGATTGCCGCTGTTTTTGCGGATTTCGAGTGCCTCGCGCGATTCGATGCGGGCAGCACCCACTGAACGGGAACCGTCGGCAGGTTTGGCAAAGCAGGGATATTTCCAGTCTTTGCAAGCGAGAGCCTCGTCGATGGAACACTGTTCAAAGGTCGGGAAATCGTGGGCGACAAACCATTCGTGCGTCCGGCGTTTGTCGGCGCCAATCGCAATGGTTTCGGGCGAAGAGACCATGATGTGGACGCCGGCAGCCTCGAATTTGTCGCGTTCGCGGGCCAGAATGGGCAGTTCGGTATCGATGGTCGGGATGATCCACCGAATGTGATGAACGTTGCAAATCTGCAGCATCCGGGGAATAAACTCCGGGTGCGTCACTCTGGGAACGATGGCCTGACGGCGGGCAAGCGCAAAGGCAGGCGCAAAAGGCTGTGCATCGGTCGCGACGACCTCGGCATCCAGATTCAGATCCGAAAACGTCTTTTCCCAGATTCTGAGCAGTTCGACGCGCCTGCCGGCACAGGACAAAAGCAGATTACCGATCATTCTTCATTCCCCATGAATTCCGGCATGGTTGCTGAATTTTCATGCTGAATGCCGCTGCGCCTGAGAACAGTGGCTACGGTCATCAGGAGGATTTTCAGGTCCAGCCAGCAGGATGCGTTTTCGACGTACCAGACGTCGTGTTCGAATTTTTCTTTCCACGAAAGGGCGTTTCTTCCGTTGACCTGGGCCCATCCGGTAATGCCGGGTTTTGCCCACTGACGCTTGATTTGTTCGTCATTGTAGCGCTCAATATAGGACATCAGGAGCGGCCTGGGGCCGACCAGGCTCATATCGCCTTTGAGCACGTTGATCAGCGTGGGAAGCTCATCGAGGGACAATGCGCGGATTTTCTTGCCGAAATCCGAGAGGCGTTCGGCATCATGCGTGGCATCGGTGCCTTCGGGAGCGTTCGCCATCGATCGGAATTTGAGCAGTTCAAAGGGTTTTCCGTCGAGTCCCGGGCGCTGCTGTCGGAACAGGATGGGGGTGCCCAGATGATGGCGGACTGCAATCGCCGTCGCGGCAAGGACCGGCCAGATTACGGCCAGACCCGCCGAGGCTGCGGTAATATCGAAACCGCGCTTGACGATGTGGTAAAGCGTCGTTTTCCAGGGTTCCGGACTGACTTTGCAGACGTCATCGAAGCAGGCCTGCCATCGCTTGCAGAGCGTTTCGATATCATTTTCCTGGGCGGCTTCTTCGACGGCACGGTGGATTTCGTCGGCTTCCTGTCCCTGCGCACTGAGCATCTGTGCGAGATTCTGCATCGCATTGACCAGACCGTCGACGTCTCCGGGGCGGACCAGAAAACCGCATTTTTCGACGAAATGTGCCAGATCCGAATCCCCGGGGGCAACGGCGAGCGGGATGCAGTGCGCGGCTATCGCGCTGTAGATTTTGCTCGGGACACACGTCGAATGCGCCTGATTGGTCAGTGTGGCAAATGCAACATCCGTTTTGATGAGCAGTTCGGCCCATGCATCATCGTTCTGGGGGCCGATGAACCGCACGTGCTCAGTCAGATCTTTCCAGCTTTCCCTGAGTCTGGCTTCGCCGGGACCGGTTGCGGCAACGACGATGCCGATGGGGGGCATTCCTTCGGAAGATGACTGAATGAGTGCGGGAACTGCTTTTTCGAGCGTTTCGACATCGTGCATCAGTCCCATATTGCCGACGTACGAAAAAATGACTCTGCCCTTCATCCATTCGCGAAGATCGGGACCGAGCGCTTCCGTGTCTGCATTTTCGCGGAATTCGGCCTGACTTGCGCCGGTCGGAATGATCCACGTGCTGGGATTTTTGCCGTAGCGCATCTCTGCGGATTTTTTCATGACATCGCCGATATAGATGGCGGCGTCGGCATGTCTGATCATCCAGCGGTTGGCAACCGTCATGACTTTGGAAAGCCAGCGGCTCTGGAATCCGGCAGCCTCGACGGCATCGGGGTACATATCATAAAGAAGAGCTGCTACCCCGCAGCGATGAATGGGTTTGGCGGCAACGAGAATGTGCGGAAGAAAAAAGGGATTGGTCGAAACGACGAGAACCGGTTTTTCGAGCGGCCTGGCCGTAAAGGATGTTCGCATGGCATTGAAGAGCGTCTGAATGGGAAAGACTCCGAACGTGAGCGCTCTGGCTGTCAGACGGCCTATCTTTCCGCGGTGAAAGAAAGCGCGCCACTGTTCCGGAGACAATGCCGCATGGAGTTCAGCATCCTCGCCATTTTTTTTGAATTCCCGCGTCATGCGTTCGAGCGGTCCGCCGCCGACGGATGAAAACATTCTCGATATTGTTTTGTCGTGCATTTTATTCAACCTGAATCTAATGAAAAAGCAGCACATCATTGTGCATCTATCTAATATACCCTGATTCGGAGTCAACATGAACCTCAAATACTGTGCTTTTTTCATTCTCGCCGGTACGCTTGCTACAAAATGATTGCTTTTTTTTGTGACATTTGAGGTCATATCCATGTATTAAAGGGCGGTTTTGCGAATTCTCTGGCCGTGGAGTTGATTATGGGAATGCAGGCAGCCACCGGAGTAATGGCTGATATCAATATAACGCCGCTCGTCGACGTCATGCTCGTGCTGCTCATCATATTTATGGTAGCTGCACCGGTGATGGAAAAGGAGCGCGCCAAGAAAGAGCTTCAGGAAGACCGCGACAATCAGCAGCGTCTGGTGGCGCTCAACCTTCCGGCGCTCGACAACAGCGGCGCGTCCGACGACAAAACCAGGACACTGACGCTCAAAGTCACATCCTCGCTCGTGGTCTCGTTCGAGGATAAGGTGGTTGCGGATTGCTCTGCACACAAGGACGCTGCAGACAAGCGCAGCTGGCAGCCCTGTTTTGATGCAGTCGAAAGCGCGGTTCGGGACAGCGAGGCCGCGCGCGAGGGCGGCGTCATCGTCGATGCCGAGCCCGAAGCAAAATTCGGATTCATCGTCGGCGTCATGCATCGCCTGCACAAGGCAAATATAGAAAAAGTATCGATGTTTCCCAAAACGACCTGAGATAAATAGGCAGTAGGCATGAGCAAGGCGTTATTCAGTGTTCGCTGTTCATCATTCGAAT
>JAEEGL010573605.1_pt1 | contig 19145 bp, 21 predicted proteins | sample 9134231 | NCBI WGS metagenome assembly JAEEGL01 (sample SAMN16246548, study PRJNA631951) | gut metagenome | biome: gut microbiome; feature: rumen; material: fiber-attached | host: Bos | place: Iran: Karaj | collected 2018-10 | reverse complement strand
TATCGCCCACGGCTACTTTGCGTGCCGCAGGGCCATTGAGGCATACGCAGCCCGAACCGCGCTCGCCCTTGATGACGTAAGTCTCAATGCGCTCGCCGTTGTTGACGTCCACCACCTGAACCTTCTCGTTTGGAATGATGTTGGCGGCATCCATCAACGCCTCGTCAATGGTGATAGAACCGATGTAGTCGAGGTTGGCCTCCGTTACCGTTACACGGTGGATTTTTGATTTAAGTATCTCTATGTTCATCTCTTAAAGTAGGATGTTGTCAATAAGACGTACCTTGCCGTCATATACTGTGATGCAAATAACGGCGTTGACGGGCTTGTCTGTCGTGATAGGCTGCAATGTGTCGCGGTCGGCAATCTCCACATATTCGAGACAGAGATTAGCGTCCGTTGCAATAGACTTCTTGATGAAATCCACAATCTGTGCCTGTGTAGAGCCGTTGTCGCTCATCTCCTTGGCTTTAAACAAAGTCTTGGAAATCAGCAACGCCGACGTCCTCTGCTCTGGTGTCAGCAATTGGTTGCGGCTCGACAGCGCAAGACCATCCGCCTCCCTCTTGATGGGACACGAAACTATCTGACCCTTGAACCCCGGCATATACTTGCGCACCATTGCCCTAATCACCGCAATCTGCTGAAAATCCTTCTGCCCGAAGTAGGCTTTGTCAGGCTCAACAATCGAGAGCAACTTGCTCACCACCTGACACACGCCGTTGAAGTGCCCTGGTCTGTACTTGCCTTCCATCACCTCAGCCACTGCGCCGAGTTCAAACTGACGAGTATCCTCCTCCGGGTACATCTCGGTCTCCGACGGCGCAAAGAGTATGTCCGCCTCATTGTATTCGAGCACCTTGATATCTGCCTGCAAATCTCGCGGATACTTTGCCAGATCCTCCGGATTGTTGAATTGTGTCGGGTTCACAAAAACGCTCACTACTGTAACGTCATTGTCCCTGTTGCTTGCCTCCACCAACGAGGCGTGTCCATCATGCAGCGCACCCATTGTCGCCACAAAACCAATCTTCCTCCCCTGCTTGCGGAGGGCAGAGAGCCGCTTCCGCAGAGGCTTTATTTCGTAAAATATTTCCATAAGCAATGATTATTTAGTTGAAAATTGAAAGTTGAAAATTGAAAGCCGTTCGGCATCAATTCTCAATTCTCAATTTTCAATTCTCCATTTTCAATTTTTTTTGCCACTTCCACGCATTCCTCAGCGTCTCTTTCAGCGGCACCACAGCCTTCCATCCGAGTTCCTCGTTAGCATACGTCGTATCTGCCCAAACCTTCTCGATGTCGCCTTCCCTGCGTCCCACTATCTTGTAATTGAGTTTCACACCGGTAGCCTCCTCGAAAGTCTTGATGAGTTGCAACACCGACAATCCGTTGCCCGTGCCGATGTTAAAAAACTCCAATCCCGCCTTCTGCTTGCCCTGTTCCATCCTGTTGATGGCTGCAATGTGGGCGTTAGCGAGGTCGATGATGTCGATGTAGTCGCGGATAGCCGTGCCGTCGGGGGTGTTGTAATCGTCCCCAAAAACGCTCAGACACTCCCTAATTCCCGCTGCCGTCTGCGTGATAAAGGGAACAAGGTTTGCGGGAACACCCACCGGCAATTCGCCAATCAGCGACGACGGATGCGCGCCTATCGGATTAAAATACCTCAGCGCGATGCAATGCACATCGGGGTTCACCTTCACAAAATCGCGGATGATTTCCTCGTTGATTTGCTTGGTGTTGCCGTAGGGCGACAGGGCGGGCTGTATCGGCGACTGCTCCGTCACCGGCAACTTCTCCGGCTGTCCATACACCGTGCAAGACGACGAAAACACCAGATTCCGTATCCCAAACTCCTTCATCGCCTCCAAGACGTTGATGACGCCGTTGAGGTTGTTCCTATAATATTTGAGCGGTTGCTGCACCGATTCGCCCACTGCCTTGCTCGCGGCGAAATGAATCACCGATTCGATGCCCGGATGTTGCCTCAGAAATTCAAACAACTGCTCCCTCTGAGCAACGTCCACCTTGCCAAAATGCGGTTTGACGTCAGTTATCTTGGCGATGTTGTCCACCACCTCTTCCTTCGAATTGCTCAGATCGTCAACGATATACACCTCGTAGCCCTTCTGCTGCAATTCTACCGTGGTATGGCTGCCGATAAATCCAGTGCCGCCGGTTACCAATATTTTTTTCATATTGTATATATAATAATGTGTTACTTTTTTCGCGCTCCAAAGATAAGAAAACAAAATATATTCCCAAAATCTTTTGACAACTGAAAATATATTTTGTATATTTGCGGCATCAAAAACTGTAAAAAACATACTACTCATGATAAACATATCAACCATATTCAAGGACGTGTTGCTCAAGGAAGACAACATCACCGTGCCGGGGCTCGGCACATTGGAAGCCACATATCAGCCTGCGCAGTTGGACGAAAAGTCAGGCGTAATATACCCGCCCACAAAACTCGTTAAACTCAACCTCGACAAGACTGACGACCCCGACGACTCGCTTTTAAAGTATGTCGTGGAGGCCAACAAGGTGTCTGATGTGGATGCGAGGGCTGCCATAGCCGATTTTGTGAAGGATGTCAAGGCAAAAGTTGCCGCCAAATCCTCCGTTACCCTCGAAGACGTTGGTACGTTGGAACAGGGCGACAACGGCGCAATCGTGCTCAAAGCCATGCCCTCAAAACTCTCCATCGACAATTACGGCATGGACACTGTGGAAGTGGAGCCAGTGCCAGCATCCGAAAGGGTAGCCGCAGCCGTTGTTGCTCCCACAAGCCGTGGCAAGGTAGTCAAGACCGACAACAAAAACGCCGGCACTACCAGGGTGTCCACCACAAAAGTTACCACCACCAAGACTACCACCACCAAGACCGAGAAGGAGCAGAAGGAAAAGAGCAAATTCCCGTGGCTTCTGACGATTTTGCTGGCTGTGGTGGCAATTTTGGCTGTTTTGTTCTTCATTTACAAGGACACTGTGCTCGGATGGTTTGGCAAAGACAAGCCCGTGGCCGAAGCACCTGCCAACAAGCCCTCAGACAAAAACGCCAACGACGCCAACACCGCCAACCTCGACACTCCCGCCGAACAGGAGCGTCCCACCATTGATTCCGACCTCGAAATCTTGGCTCAGGCAGGTTTCAGCAACGTTTCGCCGCAAAACCTCGGCAGCAAATACAAGAAATACTATCTCATTGGTGGTTCGTACCGCGATCCGCATCGTGCACGCGAACGCAAGCGTGCTATCGGCGCAAAAGACATCCTCAATGTGGAAGGCTCCGAACTCTACCGCGTTGTAATTGCATGCAGCGACAGTGCAAAAGAAATCGTGGACGAGTACAACAAGGCCCTCAAAAAAGGCGTTAAACCCGCTGACATCTGGCTCTTGAAAAACTCAAAATAGTCTCACAACAAACCCTTTTTATATTTTTTTAAGTTACACGGTGCCCGCAATGCTTTTTGCCCGCACCGTGTTTTGTTTGAAAAAAACTTTTTTATTTTGTCAATAATATTTCTTACCTTTGCAGACCATTACGCAGCGTAAAAAGTCAGCATTCAATGTCAACAAAACTTACCATAATAGGCGGCGGCGTATCCGGCCTTGCGGCGGGCATATACGCGCAGATGAGCGGATTGGATAGCGAGATATTCGAGGGACATTCCGTCATCGGCGGGCAATGCACCTCGTGGAAGCGTCGAGGTTTCCACATCGACAACTGTGTCCATTGGATGACCGGCACCTCGCCCAATAAAGAAATATATCAGGTTTGGAAAGACGTGGGCGTCATTGGCGACGGCTGTCCGATGATAGCGCACGAATATTTCCTGCAAGTTGACATTGATGGCGTCAAAGGACACGCATGGCGCGACCTTGATCGCATGGAGGCGGAACTCCTCACCATCGCCCCGGAAGACAAGAAGGTGATACACGATTTAATCAAAGCCATCCGCAACTTCCGCAACATCGAACTCCCCGCCCTCAAACCCAAGGAGCAAATGACCTTCATGGACAATATGCGCCTCCTTTGGAAAATGCGCAAAGCAATCCCTGTGGCAGTCAAATACGGCAAAATGACCATCGGCGACCTCGCCCAGATGTTCCAAAGCCCTGTAATCCGCCAGATAATACACAATTACGTCCCCGAAACATACTTCGCAATATCCACATTATACATGTATGCGATGTTTTCGGCGGGCAATGCCGATCTGCCACTTGGCGGCTCCGACAGCATCACGCTCCGTATGCGCGACCGTTACCTGCAACTCGGCGGCAAGATTTCAACCAAGAAAAAAGCGACATCCATCGACATCGAGGGCAGCCGTTGCCGCCGCGTCAACTTTGAGGACGGCACCAACGTCGAGGTAGAAGACCTCATCTGCGCCACCGACATCTCGGTAACTTTCAAGTTGATAGGGGAGCAATACATCGACAAACACTTTAAGTTTTGCTACGACAACCCCGAAAAATTCCCGGTGTTTAGCAACCTTAACGTATATTACGCGGTTGATCAGCCCACCAACGACATCCCGACGATGGAGATTTTCAACTGCGAACCATATACCGTAGGCGGACGCGAAGTCAAGACCGTCATCGTCAACAACTTCGCCGACCAACCCAATTTTGCGCCCGAAGGCAAAGGCATCTTGGAGGTACTTGTAGTGCAGTACGACCATCAGTACGACTATTGGGATCGCCTCTATGCTGACCGCGAAGCCTATCGCGCCGAGAAGGAGCGCGTGGCACAAGAAGTTCTCACCCGGCTCGAACGACACTACCCCCAATACACTGGCAAACTCACTGTATTGGAGAGCGTTACGCCAAAATCCTTCAACCGTTTCACCGGTGCCTACAAAGGCGCGTACATGGGTTTCATCCAGACCCATTTGGTCAAGAAGGAAACCCACAGCGGCATCCTCCCCGGCTTAGACAACCTCTACCTCGCGGGGCAATGGCTGCAAACCCCCGGCGGACTCCCAAACGCCTTGGTAACAGGTCGTTTCGCCGTCCAACGCCTACTCAAACGAAAAAACCTACTGCACCTATTTTGCACCCAAAAAACATAGGTCCAGTCCATTCCCAACGAATTTCATTCGTTGCCCGAACGTCCATTCCCAACGAATTTCATTCGTTGCAAAACATAAAAATAGCCGTTCAAGCGGCACGCAAACATTAGAACAAATTGGAAGAAGAATACATATCGAAGGTAATCAAAGAGCGCGGCATAGTGTCAAGGGTGTTTGGCAAAATTTCGCGGGCGTATGTGGGGCTTGTTCACGACCTCATATACTACCGTGGCGTATATATGGTGGGGCGCGAAAACATCCCTCCCGTAGGTACGCCCATGATAATTGTCTCCAACCATCAGAACACCCTCAACGACGCCCTTGCTGTCGAATTTGGCTTCAAAGACCGCGACGTATGCATCTTCACCCGTGCCGACATGTTCAAAAAACCGGTGGTGAGGTGGATTTTGCGGGGGTTCAACCTCCTGCCCGCGTTCCGATACTCGCAGGACGGGCTTGACACCGTTTCCTACAACGAAGATGTCTTCAAAATCGCCGGCAAAGACATCTTGAAAGGCAACGCCGTGCTAATCTTCCCCGAAGCCGTCAATCAAGACAAACGTTGGCTCGGCAACTTTTCTGAGGGCTACCTGCGCATGGCTTTTGATGCGGTGAAAGACGACGACTTCAAGACCGACATCAAAATCCTGCCCATTGTCAACCATTATTCGGATTATTTTGGATTCCGCGAGGACGTGATGCTCAAGATTGGCGAGCCGTTGTCCTTAAAGGATTATTACGAACTATACCAGACCAAGCCGCGCACCGCCCGCCGCAACATCAACTCCGAAATCCGCAGCCGCATCGAGCGTATGATGCTCAACATCACCGACCTCGACAACTACGACGCCATCGACTACCTACGCCTCACATACGGGCGGCATTATTGCCGACTCTGTGGTGGCAACCCCAATAAACTCCCCGATCGCCTCGAATCCGACAAAGCCCTCTTTGCCGAACTCGAAGCCGCCAAAGCCGACCACGCCGACGACTTGAAAGAAATATACGAAGGCTCGCTCACGCTCAAAGCCACCTGCAAGCGTTGCAAAGTGGAAGACAAGAACTTCGACGAAAAACGCCCCTCCACCATAAAGTTCATTATGCAACTTTTGGGGCTTATTGTGCTATTTCCCCTGTTTATTTTTTCGTTAATTCCAAATCTTTTATTATTTTTGGCACCGTTTCCGCTCACCGACAAACTCAAAGCCGGCAACAGCCATCAAGCGATGTTTGTGGGCGGCGTAAGGTTCACGCTCAACACGCTTTTCGTAGGTCCCTTGGTATATACGTTGCAGATGTTTTTAGACGTGTATTTCTTCGGGTGGATAGTGGCGGCGGTGCATTTGGTGCTGTTGCCGTTCTTCGGAATTGGTGCTTGGCAGTACCGGCGCGGGTTTATCACGATGAAGAGGCAGTGGCGTTTCCGCCGCGAGCGCAACAAGGGACTCGCCGGAATGGACGAACTCAGAAAGAAAATATTTGACAAATTGGATAACATTTTAAGCAAAAATACATGGAAAAAAGAGTTGTAATTACAGGCATGGGCATTTATTCGTGCCTTGGTAAAAACCTTGACGAAGTAAGGGATTCGCTATATAACGGTGTGTCGGGCATCATTCTCGACCAGGAAAGGAAGGAGATGGGATTTCGCTCCGGCTTGACTTCCCACTTGGATTCGCCCGACTTGAAGGCGCAACTCTCGCGCAGTCAGCGTGTTTTCATGCCCGAACAGGCTAAATACGCCTACGTAGCCACCGTGGAGGCTCTTAAAAACGCTAAAATAGACCAAGACTACCTCGATCATCACGACGTGGGTCTTCTCTATGGCAACGATTCGAGCGCGGAGCCAGTATATAAGTCTGTTGAGACGATGTTCCGCAAGAAAAACACCACACTCATCGGTTCGGGCGGCATCTTCCAATCGATGAACTCCACCGTAACCATGAACCTCGGCTGCATTTTCCACCTTCGCGGCATCAACCTCACCGTGTCGGGCGCGTGTGCGTCGGGCAGCCATGCCATTGGTCTTGGCGCATTGCTCATCCGCAACGGCTTGCAGGACATGGTGGTATGCGGTGGCGCACAGGAAGTTAACCCGTATGCCGTGGGCAGTTTCGACGGCATCAGCGCATTCTCCACACGTGAGGACGCGCCCACCAAGGCTTCCCGCCCCTTCGACCGCGACCGCGACGGACTCGTGCCTGGCGGCGGTGCGGCTACCGTTATCATCGAGGATTACGACCATGCGGTCAAACGTGGCGCGCCCATCATCGCCGAAGTCCTTTCGTGGGGCTTCTCCTCCAACGGCGACCACATCTCGTCCCCCAACGTTGCCGGCCCTGCCAAGTCGCTCGAAAACGCCATCAAAGCCGCCAACATTCCCCTCACGGCAATAGGCTACGTCAACGCCCACGCCACCTCCACCCACATCGGCGACACCAACGAGGCGAAAGCCATCGACCAGATATTTGGCTCGCACAAACCCTACGTTACCTCCACCAAATCCCAGACGGGACACGAAATGTGGATGGCGGGTGCGAGCGAAGTCATCTACTCGATGCTTATGATGAAGAACGACTTTGTGGCTGCCAACCTCAACTTTGAGAACCCCGACGAGGATTCCGCAAAACTCAACATCCCCGGCATCCGCGTCGCTGCACACTTCGACACCTTCCTCTCCAACTCCTTCGGTTTCGGTGGCACCAACTCCACCCTTATTGTCAAGAACCTGTAGCATTTGGAGTGCGGGCCTCCGCGCCCGCCAACAATAGGTCTGTTCATTACGCGGAAATTTCATTTCCGCCCCATACACCCCATACATCCTCACCCCTCAATCCCGCACCCTTCCCCCGGCGCGGGATTTTTTCATCCCCCTCCCCATCTTCCCCCATCCCCCCTCAAAAAAAATGCTCTTTCACACCTTTTTTCCTCGAATCCAAAAAAAAATTTGCCGTATTGAAAAAAAAACACGAAATTTGCACCCGAGAAAATTTTATATTAACATTATTGCATAAAAATGGAAAAAAACGAACTCATAGCAAAGATGAATTCCGTTCTTGCTAACGAATTTGAAGTAGAAGAAAGCGCAATCACCCCTGATGCTAACATCAAGGAGACGCTTCAACTCGACAGCCTCAGCCTCGTGGACATGATTGCCATCGTGGAAGAGGAGTTCGGTGTGGAAATCAAGGGTCAGAGCGTGGGTCAGGTGAAGACTTTCGCCAACCTCTACGACTTCGTCTATGACAAACTCAATGCTTAACAGGTATCAATGTCAGCATCTGTAATGTATTCGGGCGACCAAATCAAGACATTCATCCCACAGCGTGAGCCTATGTTGATGGTGGACAAATTGTTTGCCTGCGACGAGGCCAACGTCGAAACCGGCCTTACAGTGTCCCCCGCCAATATCTTCGTATATGACGGGGGGCTGTTTTCGGAGGCGGGCGTGATAGAGCACATCGCGCAGTCGGCGGCGTTGTTTGCGGGTTACAACGATTGGATCAACCACCGCCCGATAGTGCTCGGCTACATCGCCGAAATCAAGAAATTCTCCCTCGCGGCACCCGCTCACGTGGGCGATTCGCTCGTTTCGAGGCTCAGTGTGGTGTCGCAGGCGATGAACATCACGCTCATGAACGCCGTTACCACCATCAACAATCAGACGGTGGCTACGTGCAAGATGAAGATTTTTATGGACAAGAAGAAATAGATGGAGACGCAAGGCAACCAAAATACAGCGCATGACCTGAGCGTCTCTTTCGAGTTTCAGGTGCCGTTCTACGACTTGGACGGCATTCAGATGGTTTGGCACGGCAACTACGTGAAGTATATGGAGGACGCCCGCGAAAAGTTTGGCGCAAAATTCGGTTTTGAGTACCTCCACATCTTCAATAGTGGTTACCTCGCGCCTGTCGTCGATATGCACATCAAGTACCGCAACTCGGCGCGTATCAGCGACATCCTGAAGGTAACAATCACTTACGTCCCCACCCGCGCCGCCAAGATGGTGTTCCGCTACGAGATTACGCGCCCTTCCGACAACGCGCTTATTATCGAGGCGGAGACCACGCAGTTGTTTGTGTCGAGGTCGGGCGAGTTTGAACCCGCCAACCCAGTTTTTTATGCCGAGTGGAAGGAGCGTTGGAATGTTGTCGGCGCAAAGTAAATGTTGTAACTTATTGTTAATCAATTAAAATGCTCGTAAAGAAATTTTACAGAATAGACTCTAAGGAGGTGCAGGAGGACGGCTCTGTGGTTTACGGCGTGAGTCTCAACACCACGCACGATGTATATAAGGGGCATTTCCCTGAACGTCCCATCACGCCCGGAGTCTGCAACATTCAGATGATTAAGGAGTTAGCCGAGGATGCATCAGGACGTTCCTTGACCCTTTCGGAGATAGACCGCTGCCGCCTTACCGCCATGGTAACGCCCGACGGCTCGCCCTCTCTCAATATTAAGGTGAAGATAGACGACAACACCCGCCTCACCGCCACCATCTACAACGGCGACACTACTTACATGACGCTCTCCGGCACGGTGATAGACAGAATCAGTTAACAAATGAAGCATTACGATGCAGCGATAATAGGCGCGGGCTTAGGCGGCCTGCAATGTGCGTACATCCTTGCCAAAAGGGGTATGAAAGTGGTTGTTGTGGAGAAAAACCACCTTCTTGGCGGCTGCATTCAGACTTTTACGCGGCGCGGTAAGCATTTTGACACGGGATTCCACTACGTTGGCGGATTGGACGACGGTCAGCCGTTAAACATTCTGTTCCAACAGTTTGGACTTATGGATTTGCCGTGGGTAAGGCTCGATGCCAACGGTTTCGACGAGGTGATATACGGAGGCAAGTCGTACATGATTCCGACGGGCTTCTCCAATTTTCGCGAGCGCATGAAGGGCTTTTTCCCCGGCTCGGCTACTGAGATTGATTCTTATTCGGATTTCTTGGAAGGCGTTGCGACAGACATTTTTGGCAGTTTTCTCCGTGCGGGCGACGGCAATATGTCCGAAGGCTCGCTGTTTTCGCGTGGCGCATACGATTTTCTTACATCCTCAATACACGATACTACGCTCCAAAACGTACTCTCCGGCACGTCGCCAAAGTTGACGCTGCAAAAGGAGACGTTGCCGCTTTATACGTTTGCACAAATCAACGCCTCGTTTATCCTTTCGGCGTACAGGTTGCGCGGCGGCGGTATGCAGGTTGCCGACAGTTTGGCGGCGAGCATCCGCAGGTTTGGCGGCGAGGTAATCACCGATGCGGAAGTTACAAGGCTTGTGGAAAACAACGGCGTTGTTGATACGCTCCAAATTGCCAACCACGAACCCATCACCGCCAATATAATTATCGCCGACATACATCCTACGCAGTTTGTCCGCATTGCGGGCGATACGTCTTTTGTCCGCAATATTTACAAGAGGCGCATTACGGCGTTGCAGAATGGTTTTGGAATGTTTACGGCTAACATTGCCTTAAAACCGGGCATGATAAAATATCTCAACCGCAATATCTATATCCACAAATCCTCCGATGTTTGGACTGAAGGCTCGCAGACCGCTGCCGAACAGCCGAGGTGTTGCCTTGTAAGTTTTGGTGTTCCCGGTGTGGGGGAGGAGTACGCCTCTAACATCGACCTTCTTACGCCTATGCAATGGTCTGACGTGGCAGAATTTGCGGGCAGCCGTGTGATGCGTCGTCCCGATGCCTACAACGAACTCAAAGACCGCAAGGCTGCACAACTTATTGACATTGCGTCCAATTACATCCCCGGACTTAAAGATGCCGTAGAAAACATTTATACGTCCACGCCGCTCACTTACGCCGACTACACCGGCACGGAGCAAGGTTCGGCGTATGGTATCAACAAGGATTTCAACCGCCTTGCATACACGCTCCTTACGCCATTGTCGCCGATTCCAAACGTGTATTTCACGGGTCAAAACCTGAGCCTTCACGGCATCCTCGGCGTATCGATGACCTCATTGTTCACCTGCGCGGCTGCATTGAAGGAAAAGCCTGGTCTTGGAGTGTTTGGCGCGTGATGCACAACGCCTTGCGGCGTTGGATTTTTTTTGAACGATAATTAAAACGAATTAGAACGAATTTAAAAAAAAACTTATAATAATTCGTTTTAATTCACTTAAATTCGTTTAAATTTGTGTTTAGAAAAACGACCGCCTCTGGCGGTCAAATAAAAAATGTAAATAATTGATGTTTAAATAATTATGGAAGACAACAAAGAAAAATCGGAAATTGGTTTTGCGTTTGCAAAAGAGAATTATAAGTTGGTGCTGATAGGTTTGGGCATCATAATATTTGGCTTCATCCTGATGGCTGGCGGCGGCAGCGACGACCCCAACGTCTTCGATGAGTCGATATTCAGTTTTACGCGCATCACCCTCGCGCCGATAGTCGTATTGGCAGGCTTCGGCTTCGAGATTTACGCAATAATGCACAAGCCAAAGAACGAGGAATAAATTTTAGTCTGTTTCGACTTCCTTTTTTCCCCCGAAAAATCCTTTCACATACTCCCATGCCTTTCCTTTCTCTGGCACGGGGTCGTAGCCGTATGTACCCCAAGGGTTGCAGCGCAAAATTCTGAAAATCGCGAGCCATGAGCCTACAAAAATGCCATGCACCATCACCGCCTGTATGCAATATTGCGAACAGGTGGGCGTGTGTCGGCAACTATTCGGCAGAAAAGGGGATATTGCCACCCGATAAATATACACTGGCAATAAGTACGCCTTCCTTATTATCTGCAACACCCTTTTCATCCCATTTCAATAACTTCAATTATTCAGTTACTTCAATCACTTCAATCACTTCAATTATTTTTAACCGCAAACTCCGCGTATCTTAGGTCGTCGATGGTGGTGATTTTGATGTTTTGGCGGTCGCCGTCGATGAGGTGGATTGGAATGCCGTGGCGTTCCACTACGCTGGCGTCGTCGGTAAATTCGGGCGTGTAGGGCAGCGAATACGCGGCGCGGAGCATGTCGGCGGCAAATACTTGCGGCGTTTGGATGAGTTTTACTGTGTTGCGGTCGATGGGGGTGTTGCTGCCGTCGCCGTTCTCTACCCTGATGGATTCGGGCGGGGCGATGCAGGGTACGGCGTTGCCGTGGAGAGCCGCCTCGGTATAGGCGTTGGCGATGGTCTTGACGCTCACCAAGGGTCTTACGCCGTCGTGTACGCCGATGAGGTCGATGTCGTTTGGCACTTTCATCAGGGCGTTTTTTACGGAGTGGTAACGTTGCTCGCCGCCCTCCGCCATGATGTAACTATTGGGCGCGATGATGCCCGCCGATAGTTGAACCCAGGCGCCGAGCCACTGCGTAGGGAGTGAGATTACGATTGTTATCTCCGGGTCAAACTGACGGAACTTCTCTATCGTGCGGCACAGGATGGGCTGTCCGTCTATCTGCATAAACTGTTTGGGCAGCGTGGAACCCATGCGAGTGCCTTTGCCGCCCGCCACGATGATTACTGCGCGTTTCATTACGGGATGAGGGTGGAGATTTTTTCTGACACTTTGGCGTTAAACTGTTTCTGAAATTCCACGAGGTCCACTTCCGGCTTCTCGAAGGTGGATATTTCGAGGAGGGCGATGGTCTCGTCGTTGTGGATGATTGGGATTACGCCCATGTGCCTCGGCGAACTCGACCCAAGTCCCGATACTATCTTGATGTAGCCTTCCGGTACTTCGTCGATAAAGAGGATTTTCTTGTCCTTCGCCACTTGTCCAGGTATGCCCTCGCCGATGGCAAAGGTGCGGCTCGTGTCGGTGGTGTAGAAGGCGTATGTGCTTGTCATCGAGAAGGTTTGCGTCTGCCTGTTGAGCGTGTATGCCACGCCCTGCACTATCGCGATGGTTTTGGAGAGGTTGATGAGGAGTTGGTCGAAGTATTTTTCGGGGTCGGTGATTTGTTCGGTGTCAGCCGCTATTTCCTCCACTTTTTCGGCAATGATTCTTTTGTTTTCTTCGGCGCGGCGGCGTTTGAGTTCCTTGTCGAGTTTTTCTTGCTCCTTGCGCTCCTGTTCCTTGCGGTCGCGCTCCGAGAGGGCGTCCACGGCGGTCTGCGCCACTTTGCCGGTTTTGGTGATGTAGTTTTGGACGTAGTTGAGCATGTACATTGCCACGCCAAGGCTTATCACCGCAAAGATGCCTATGGCGGCGTGTATCGATATGAACTTGGGCGCGAGGTACTTGAACGCCAAGAGTCCAAACAGTATGCTTACTATGATATATACTATCAGTATCGCTATTACTTTGCTGCGTTTTTTGTCGGGTTGTTGCATGGCTCTGTGTTTTATTTGAGGTTCTGTAAATAACTGATTATCTGCGACGATTGGAATATGAAGTCCACGTCGGTTATCTTGATGGCGGCGGCGGTCATGGTCTTTACCTGACATTCGTCCGGCGACTGCACCATCACCGTGGCGCCCGCGTCTTTCATCGCTTTTAGCCCTAACGCGCCGTCCTTGTTGGCACCCGACAGGAGTATGCCGAGGCATTTGTTGCCGTATGCGTTGGCGGCGGATACGAAGGTCATGTCTATCGAGGGCCGCGAGTGGTTGACGGGTTCTTCTGTGGAGAGGGCTATGGTGTTGTCTTGCTCGATGTACATGTGATAGTTGGCGGGCGCGAGATATACGTGTCCGGGCGAAATCGGCTCCTTGTCGCATGGCTCGTGGACGGGCAGTTTAGACTTGAGCCGCAATGCCTCCACAAATCCCGTCCGGATGTGTTTGAGCCTATGGAGGCACAGGAACATCGGGTGCGGGAATGTCTTGGGCAGTTCGGCGAGGATGTTTGTTACCGTCTGGAAACTGCCCGCGGATCCTCCTATTACTACGTACAACATAATTGTTATTGTTTTTTCTTGTATATTTTTTCGTTTTTTGAGACCTGCGTTATTATCTGCGGCAGGTCTGTGTCGGCTATGTTTTCGCCCGTGCCGAGTATCAGGTAGCCGCCCGGCATGAGGCTCTGTGCTATTTTTTCGAGCGCGGTGCGGCGCACCATGCTGTTGTAATAGAGGCTGCGGTTTCTGAACAGTATCAGGTTGAACCCGTTGTCTGGCGGCGGGTCCTGGCTGATGCGCTGCCGGAGGAATATCACCTTGTCGAGCAACTGTGGCGAAAACTTGTAGTATTTTTCCTGCCGCTCCAAGTAGGGGATTAGCGTGTTTTGCTCGTTGATCCGCTTGAAGTTGGCTTCGCTTATCTCAAATTTCTTGAAGTCGATGTTGCTGTCGCGGCTGTCGTCGAGTGCGTGCTGGTGCTGCGACGTGGCGTATATCGTGGCTTTGTACATCAGGCGGTTGCGGTCGAGGATTACGAGTAGCGTGTTCAGTTCGTCGTCGCCGCATACGTCCGGCACCCATATCTTGATGAACCTTTCGGGCGCGAGGCGGTCGATGATGATGCTTTCGAGTTCCGCCCAAAACTCCGAGTCCCTGAACATTTCCGTGGTCGGTATCGAGAGCCGGTGCAGGAAGATGTTTACGAGGGGCCGGTCAGACATGAGTTTTTCCACCAGTTTTGACGCCGACTCGTAGCCTTGGCTCGCGGCAAACCTGCATACCCTGTGCCTGAGTATGACGGGCTGCATCTGCCCAAGGTCTATGTCCGTAATGGTGCGCACCGTGGTGATTACGCGCCTTAGTTCTTCGTCGGTTATGGTGGTCAAGTCTTCCATTGGTCTGGTTGGTTATGATGTTTTTTTGGTGTATAACAGTCCTTTTTTGTCGTATTTTGCCGCCCACGGGCCGAGGATGCTCTCGTGTATGCCGAGCACGAGCGTGCCGCCGTCCACAAGCATGTCCCAAAATTCGCCAAACAACTGGTTTTGCAACGCTTGGTTGAAGTATATCAATACGTTGCGGCACAGGATGATGTCGTATTTGACGCCCGTAAACGGGTTGGGATCCGATACGAGGTTGTGTTTTTTGAAGGTGGTCTTGTTGAGTAGGAAGGGCTTTACCTGGATGAAGTCTTCCCGCTCGTTGAAGTCCATGTACTTCTGTATCGGGATGTTGATGCGCTCCTCGTAGTTGTATGGGTTGATGCAGAGTCCTTTGTTGTAATTGTTGATGTACTCCTGCGCGTTTCGGTGGCTGTAACGCCCTATTTTTGCGGTTTCGAGTACGTCGGCGTTGATGTCGGTGGCGTAGATGGTGGATTTGTCGAGGAGTCCCGCCTCGTAGAGCATTATCTCCATCGAATATACTTCCATGCCCACGCTGCACCCCGCGTGCCAGATGTTGATGTTTTTTTGGCTGTGGAGTTTGGGCATCAGCCTGTATTTCATCGCTTGCCATGCCGACGGGTCGCGGAAAAACTCGGTGGTGTTTACCGTAACGTCCTTCACCACTTGGTCGAGGAAGGCGCGGTCTATCTTGATGGCGTTGGTGAGTGCGTAGATGTCCATCTTGTTGTCGTACAGCACCTTCTCTACGCGGCGCATAAACGACTTCAGGGAGTAGTTGCTGAAATCGTACCCCCCGCAGTCCCTCAGTGCCCTGATGAGTTCTTTTATGTCCTGTTCTTCAAACATGATGGTGTTTTTTTCGATTTCCAAATTTAGATACTTTTTGTCAGTTAAACAAAAAAATTTTATATTAATACGCGATTCCTTCCTGCGTTGTTTCCAGTTTGGTGGGAACCATCTCTGCGCTTGTGCCGCTGCGGGCGAGTTCGGTGAGGTTGTCGAGTTCGTTGAGTTGTTCGCGTATCTCCTTTATTTGCTTGTTGTTGCGGATGTTGAGCATACGGAGCGACTTCATCTCGCCGATGCCGTTGTCGATGTAGGAGAGTTGGTTGCCGTCCATGTTGACAGTTTCGAGCGAAGCCATGCTGTACAGTGGGTTCATGCTCTTTATCTGGTTGCCGTGGAGGTCGATGTTGCGGAGTCTTTTGAGGTTGGCGATGCTTGCGGGGATTGTGGCTATGCCGCATTGCGCCATTGTGAGTATGCGGAGGTTGGGTAGCGACGTTATCGCCTCGTCGATGGTGCCGAGGGGGTTGTTGTCGAGTTTCAAGATGGTGATTTTAACGAGGTTGCGGAGTTCCTTGGGTACGGACGAGAGTTTGTTGTCGGTCGCTTGCAACACCTTGATGTTTTTGAGCGAGCCGATTTCCTTGGGGAGTTCCTTCAATTGGTTGACCGACAAGTCCAGTTCGCTCAATGCGGTGAGGCCTTTGATGGAGGCTGGCAGCGAGGCGAGTTGGTTGGCGGCGAGGTTGAGAGATTGGAGACCGGCGAGGGTTGTCAGCGGTTCGGGTACAAGGCGGATTTTGTTGCCGCCGAGCGACAGCACTTTGAGTTTGCTGAGGTTTTTGATGTTGTCGGGGATTGCAACTATCTGATTATTATCCATATAGAGATATTGCAGGTTTGGCAGAGCGAGCAACTGCGCCGGGATGGTGGTCAGTTGGTTGCCTTGCAGGTATATCATCTGCAAATCTTTGAGTTGCGATACTTCTGTGGGTATTGTTGACAGCCCTTGTCCGCTGAGGTCGAGCACTTTGGCATCGTTCTTGTTTGCGAGGGCGTCTTCTACTGTGGTGTACGATTTGAGGGCGCGGAGTTGGTTTTCGCCCAAGAGCGTCCCCTGCGCCGACATTTTGCCGACGGCTGCGAGCATCAAGATTGCAAATATTAATAGTCTTGTTTTCATTTTTCTTGTGGTTTTTGAGTTTGTAATACATTAATATTTGCAAATATGATGCCTATTTTATTATCTGACGCTTAGCCATTTGACCAAGCCGCCTACCACCATGCCTGTTACGCAGCCCCAGATAGCCTGCCGGGTGTGTTTCCTGTTGCCGTCGGTGGCGATGTAGATTATCGCGGCTGTAACAGGGCCTGCGCCCGCTCCATACAGCGTATAGGTGCCTATCGCCGATATTGTGAATACAAATGCAAATGTGGGTATCCGCCCCGGCACACAGATTTTCTGTAAATCTTGCGGGATAGACAATTGGTTGTAATCCACGCGGTAAGGCTGGCTCACTTCAATATTTGCGTCATATACTATGTGCAAATCGCTCAAATCCTTTATTTGGAATGCGAATGGCGGCAAAGTGGGAGTTTTGGCAGCCTCTGCGCAGGTGGCAAGCGCGATAATCAGGGCGGCTAATGCGAGGATTTTTTTCATTTTTTTAGCACTTTGTCGAGTGATTGCACGAGGTATTCGTAATCCTTTTTGGAGATTGACGAGATGTTGATTTTGTCGATTTCCACCTCTTTTTTCTGTTTGGTCTGCGGGTCGGTGCCGATTACTTTGAGCGAGAGCACTTTTTTGAAACCGAGCATGCTCTTGTCAATTTTGTACGACACGAGAGCCGACTTCGGGAAGGCAAACTCATTGCATTTGCGGAAGAAGGGGTAGTCGGTGGCGTTGCGTACGGTGATTTTTTTGCCTTCCTCGTTGTAGGAGAAGTACGACGGGTTGACGAGCAAAATCAGTATGTGCGCGAGTAGGAGTGCGCCCGCCACGCTGTAACAGGCGGTGTAGTTGGTGCGTTCCCAATGCGAGTAGAGCAATAGGCCTACCGCCATCGCTAATGTTATGCCGTATGTGAGTGCCCATTTGATGGATGTGTATCCATTGTCGATGGTGTGGGTTTCGTTGGTTGTGGGGTTAGTTGTTGCCATTGTATATCTTGTTGTTTGCTATGTAGTTATGTACGTAATCATAAACTCCCGCTTCAAGTTCGGTAAAAGGCTTGTTGTAGCCGATGGAGCGGAGTTTTTGCATGTTGGCCTCGGTGAAGTACTGGTACTTGTCGCGGATGGCCTCTGGTGTGTCGATGAAGGAGATGTTTTCTTCCACGCCCATTGCCTTGAAGGTGGCTTTTGTCAGGTCGAGGAATGTGCGCGCCTTGCCTGTGCCGACGTTGTAGATGCCTGAATATTTGCGCGTTGTCATCAAAAACATTATCACTTCCGCAATGTCCTTGACATATACAAAATCGCGGCTCTGGTGTCCGTCGGCGATGCCCGGCTTGTGAGAGCGGAAGAGTTTCATGCCGCCGGTCTTGGTTATTTGGTTGAAGGCGTGGAGTATTACTGACGCCATGCTGCCTTTGTGGTATTCGTTGGGTCCATAGACGTTGAAGAATTTTAAGCCCGCCCAAAAATACGGTTGCTCCGCTTGCTTGACCGCCCACTTGTCGAACTCGTTTTTGCTTTTGCCGTATGGGTTGAGCGGCTGGAGACGGAAGATTACTTCGTGGTTGTCGTCATAACCAAGGCTGCCGTCGCCGTATGTGGCTGCCGATGAGGCGTATATGAGTCCAATGCCGTATTTGGCGCAGCGCGTCCATACGTCTTTGGTGTATTGTGTGTTGAGGCGTTCAAGTACGGAATAATCAAATTCGGTGGTCGCGCTCCTTGCTCCGAGGTGTATTACAAATTCCACCTGCGAATGGTTGTTATCAAACCATTGCATGAACTCGTCGCGGTCAACCAACTGACTGTAACGGAGTTCGCTATAATTGCGCTTCCTCTCCTCTCGCGAAAAATCGTCCACGAGAACGAGGTCGTTGAAGTTGTCTTTGTTTAATCTTGCGGCTACCACCGATGCGATGAAACCTGCCGCGCCTGTTATTACTATCATTATTTTGATGTTTTAGAGGTTCATTTGTTGGTAAAACGACAGTGCCTGATAGATGTCGTCGGTGGTGCAGTGCTGGTCGTAATGGTACTGCCCGAAGTCGCTCATCAGGGAGAAACTAATCTCGCCGCCAGAGTTTTTCTTGTCGTGGTTCATCAGTGCAATGAGCGCGTCGTATTGGTCATAACCAAATTTGTACGGCGTAAACATCTCGCTGAGGTACTGCACGATATTCATCATCTTTTGAATCGGAAATTTAAGCAACTTGTTGCTCAGGAATATTTCGCAGACCAATCCTACCGCCACCGCCTCGCCGTGTAGCAATGGTTCGTTGCCAGTGGTGAAGGAGTACGATTCTATGGCGTGTCCGATGGTGTGACCGAGGTTGAGCATCTTGCGGACGCCTTTTTCCGTGGGGTCGGC
>JAEEGL015228834.1_pt1 | contig 19146 bp, 16 predicted proteins | sample 9134231 | NCBI WGS metagenome assembly JAEEGL01 (sample SAMN16246548, study PRJNA631951) | gut metagenome | biome: gut microbiome; feature: rumen; material: fiber-attached | host: Bos | place: Iran: Karaj | collected 2018-10 | reverse complement strand
GATTAGGAGTCATATTTTTAGGAATAAACTTTCCAAATAACTTACGTGATAAATCCTCTACAAATGTCTCTAATTTGCTAGGTACAATCTTATTTATTTTCTCATTTTTTTCTTCTTTTTCCATATATATACTTCCTTTATAAACACTATAGTTATTATATATTATAATAAAAAAAAGTCTACTTGTTTTAATATAAAAAACAAGAAGAGGGACTACTTTTCATAGTCCCCCTTCTTATAGATCTGTTATTTTTTTAGCTAATTTTAGAGAATTTTAATAATTTGTATAAATATCAATCATTAGATAAATTTTGATTGTAAATTTAAAATTATCAAATTTAAGATTTAAAATTTAATTAATGTAATTTGTAATTTGAATTATTAAAATGTCTTAAAATTGATTTTGATTAATCTGAATTATAAATTTAAGTTTTGTATAATCATTTTTTTAAAATCTAAATTTTAAAATTTTAATTATAACAAATGTTCGGTTTTTGAAATTTATAACCAAACATTTAAAATTTTAAATTTAAATTTATAAAATCTAAATTTTAAAATTTTTAAATTCATAAATCAAATTTTATAATTTTATTTTTATATTTTAAGTTTTTTAAAATCTTTTTTTGTATTTCAAGTTTTAAATTATAATTTTAAATTTTATTTTTATTTTTTAAAATTATAAAATACTTAATTTATAGCCCCTACTCTTCCCTTTCGTCAGTTTTAATAAATTAAAAAGAAGCTGACATAAAAAATCAAGGAGCACTCGCATTTCGGCAAGTGCTCCACTTCTCGGAACCATAGTTATTTTCAGCTAGAGTGATAAGATTCGCTAGAGTCTGCATCAAAATCAGAATAGTAAGACGCGAAGAGTAGGATTATAGCTTCATCAGATAGTGGTGCATCTTCATCTATGACAAGTTCGAAATCTTTAAAACAGAAGTGAGATTTGTATGTTGCCATGAGGCGATCATTTACATCGTACAAGCCTCCATATGTAGACGTAATTCCTACCTTCAGATAACCAATATATATCCCTTCTTCGTTGTAGATTTTATATCTTTCTCCAAACAGCTGAAACTGGCCTTCCATGACTGCCATCACATTACCTTCTGAATCTATAATGCAATGATCGTCTTGAGTAATCAGGTGGTATTTATCGGATGCTTTTGCAATTAGGTGTCCATCCAAATCGTAGAACTCCACGGGATCATGGACTTTTTTGAAGAGCCCATATGCAAAATTTCCTGTCACAACGCCGTTAACAGATGTTCCGCTAACTTTAATTATGGTCCTGGTCTTGAGAAACCAATCGACATCGCAGTTGTATGTTGCAACAGGGTTGTCAACATTGAAGCCAGCTTTGATAGCGACTGTGACACCTTCGATAGCCAATGAGCCCAGCAGTACAATTGAGAGTACAGTGATTATGCCAATGTTCCGAGCTTTCGTCCATTTTTTCATTTCGATACCTCCAATCTTGTTACAAGGACTACTTTCAACAGTTTACATAATCATTATACCATTTCTTTCACGTTTTTTCAAGTATAGCAAGTTTATTTAGTGATAAGACAGTACTTTTGAACTACTTTAATTAAGCAATACTTTAAGAAAAAAGCAAGTATAAAGAAAACACCTTTCAATAGAAAGGTGTTTCTGTGGTGATGGTTTTATGGTAATATCATAATAGTTCAATTACAGCTTGTTAGTAGATGGTAACCACTGTTCCTTCTGGGATAAGTTTTAAGATTTGAATCATGCTTTCTTCAGAAACGGCAACGCAACCGCCAGTAGGAGTATCCTTATCTCGCCATACATGTAGGAATATAGCATTGCCAGCATATGGAGCACACCCACGATTATACCCTAAATCAATGAAATAGTCATAGACTATCGGGAAATCTATAAGGTGCTCATCTTCGCTATAATCCTCATCGGGTTCGTCAGACTTGTATATAAGTTGGTTGTACTTGAGGCCATGATTGCCAGTTGCACACCAGTACATGTCCTCATTCACTACAGTGTATGGGAGCAAGGCTCCAGGGTTTTCTTTAATACCATATGCCTCTCCTATGACCCAAGTTCCAAGAGGCGTTTTGGTATCTCCTTCGGCATGTTTAACTGGCCCGTTCTTGCCAATTACTGCCGAACAATTAAAAATTGGCACATACTTTCCTTCTTGTGCCTGATAAACTGTTAATTCAGCATAGAAATCGTGCGTACACTTGATTCCAAGCCGAATCTCGCCGTTGCGTTCAGTAGATATTGGTTGACCAAAAAGAGTTTTTTCATACTCGTCTTGAGTGCAGATATCATTGTCAGTAATGAAAGTGCTTTCTTCATTTTCGGAAGCTATTACTTTGGTGAGTGGGCTCGTTACGCATGCAAACAAAATGAGTGCAAAAACCAAGAAAACTGATGCTAGTTTCTTCATAATGATCTAATCCCCTTTCTTAATCTGGCCACACCATCTTACTCATCACCACAATATGGTATGAAACCTAACTATTATTATATTCTTATCTTGGCTATTTTTCAAGTAATTAAGCCATTTTCTAACTTTCCTTTATTTCTATATTGTTTTTCTAATATGCACCATTAATAATATTGTAAAAAATAAATGTGTTTCTACCGGACCTAATTGTGGGAATAAAAATTCCTTTATTCAATTTATTCTAAATATTCTACTAAATATGTTTTTCCATCAATTTGTTCTGTAGTATCTACAATTTGTGAATTTGATTCTTGAGTTGTTATTGTTCCGTCAATTGCAGAATTTATACCTCTTACAATACCATCATAAAATTCAAATGTACCCACAGTTTTAATTCCAAAAGTCTCTCCTCTAATAGAATGTTGAATTGTTCCCATTAATCTTTTCTATAATTCCATTATAAAATATACCCTTAAAAAACAAAAAAAGAAGTTGAATTAATATTTCAACTTCCTATATATTTACAATTATTGTTTTTTGTCTTCTATCGTTCTTCCTCGTCATCTATATTACGAGTCTTAGAAATTCCTTCCACATACTTATCAAAACTTTCATCAGAAAATCTTATAGTATATCCTGTTGTTTTATGATTTTCAGTAATTCTTCCCCCATACTGTTCAATAATTTTTTCAGCTTCTTCTTTTGCATTTGGTCCTCTAACAACAATGGCTTTCTTTTTAGGATATAAATTTATCATATCAACACCTACCTTCCACCATAATTTGAATTTCTCATCTAATGTAATTATATCATTTATTGGGTGGGAAGTCAAAAATTAAATCAGTATTCGTCTCCAAATTTCCCTACCAACTTCGTTATACTTAAAAATTTAAAATCCGATTCCTGTATCTATTAAAGATTCAATTTGAGACATAGTACTTATTCTAAATATTCTACTAAATATGTTTTTCCATCAATTTGTTCTGTAGTATCTACAATTTGTGAATTTGATTCTTGAGTTGTTATTGTTCCGTCAATTGCAGAATTTATACCTCTTACAGTACCATCATAAAATTCAAATGTACCCACAGTTTTAATTCCAAAAATTTCTCCTCTAATAGATGGTACAGATGTATTTATATCTCCATCACTAGTTCCAACTATAAGTGTTCCTTCATTTGATACTGCTTGTTGATTTACACCAATTATAGTTCCACCTGTAATTATAACTGTACTATTTATCAAATTATGAACTGTTCCTCTTTGTAATGATGAATTAGTAGGTGTTCCTGTTGCAGTTGAACTCAAATATGCATCTCCTGATATCTCTACAATTCCTTCATCATTATATATAGATGATCTTGTTCCAGTTGAAATAATTCTACCTCCGCTTACAAATAAGTGTCCTGTAGCATTATTATTTATTGTCGCTTTTTCTGCTGCATTAGAAGTTAAAGTTCCATTTGATATAGAAACAGTTCCATTATTTTCGATAACAGCATTATTACCTAAATTAGTAATTGTATAATTTTGTAAATCAAATTTAATATTCTTATTTTGATTTACTATTACTGATTCATTCGTATTTCTTAGTAATTTTATAGTTACTTCATTATTGTCTGCTAAAACAGCATCTATAGCTCCTTGTAAAGTAGTATATGTTGTTCCATTAATTTCTGCTGTTACATCTTCTGTCCAATGCGCATAATATGTTACATCATTTGATACTATTGTACTAGAATTTATTTGTTCTCCATTTGTTGGATCTGTAAACCATCCTTCAAATATAAATCCTGCTTTTTCTGTTGTAGGTAATGTTCCTACTGCTGTTCCTTTTTCTATAACTCTAGTAGTTTCACTTATGATTCCACCAGCAGAATTAAATCTGACTGTAACCGTGTCAGCTAGGTATATAGTTTTATAAGTATCACCATCAATTAATTCTTCATCTGTTGCTATAGAATATCCATTTTCTACTTCAGTTATTTTAGCATTGTTATTTGTAGCAGTAGTTTTACCTTTTATTATTCCATCATAAAATTTATAGTTTGAGTTACTATTTACTCCATTTGCACCACCTTGAATTATTGGCATATTTCTATCTACATTTCCATCGTTTGTTCCTATAGTCATTGTTCCTAAGTTATAAACGCCATGGAAATTCTTTGAAATAATTGTTCCACCAGTTATTGTTAAAGTTCCAGTTGCAAGATTTTGAACTGTAGCTCTTAAATTTCCACTAGAACTTTCAGAATATAAATATGCATTGCCTGAAATTTCGACAATTCCCTTGTCGTTATATATTGCTTGTCTTCCAGTGCTAGCAACAATAATTTGACCTCCTGTCATTATTAAATGTCCCGTCTGATTATTATTTATAGCTCCTGCTTTCGAAGCAGAAGTTTTTATTTTTCCATTTGAAATTGTTAATGTACCATTGTTAGTTATTACAGCATTATCAATTTGGTTACTTATTATATGATTCTGCATATTTAAAATAATATTTTTATTATTAGCTATAGTAACATTTTCACTTGTATTTGCTAATAACTTAATTGTAGTTGCAGTATTATTTGTCGAAACATCATCAATTGCACTTTGTAATGTTTTATAATATACACCATCTATTTCAGCCACATTGGATTCCCATTGGGCATATAAAGTAATAGTTCCTCCATTGCTAGCTAAATCTCTTACTTCTTCTTCATCATAGAAATCTATGCCACTTCCATCTAGTTTAGTATTCCAGCATCCAAAAAAATAGTTTTCTTTAGTAAAACTATTAGTATATAAACTTACCGTTTTGCCTAAATCAATAGTCTGTGATCCCATAGTACCACTTCCACCATTTGCATCAAAAATAACCGTATAATAACCTGAAATTTCTTCAAGTTTGATGTTTGCGGTTCCTCTTATATAAAGACGATCTGTAAAAAGTGAATAACCTATTGACATGGTTAATAACATAATAAGGATTATGAAAGACAATTTTATTAAATTATAATTCTTTTTTCTTTTAATTCTTCTCATTATTCCTATTTTTTTCTCTAAAATAAATACATTTTTACAAAATATATTCTATAAATAAATTAAATCAATGTCAATTAAATTAACATGTTATAGTTATTATTTTATTTTTAAAATATAGTTGCAAAAAATTATAAATTGTGGTATAGTTTTGCCAGGTTCTATAACCTGTAGAGAAGCAATTGCTTCTTGACAAACTCAATTTAATATGTCTGTTCATGAAAGGATGTGATATGGAATCTCTGTTATGATATTACAACTCGAACGACCGATCTAGGAGGAGATTGTCATGAGAAAGGAGTCTTTTCAGATTGAATACAATAATTTGAAGAGTAAGTATCTGTCTTGCTCTCAAAGTATGTATTCGAAAAAGTTGAACGAACTCGATGTAGTTCAACTTCAGAACGTAGTTGCAACCGTAATCAAGAACGACGTGATCAAACCGTACATGGAACAATCACAAGGCTACTATTCTACCAAGAAAATTGCTGTGTATTTCTCTATGGAATTCCTGATTGGCAGGATTGTGCTTGACGCTCTTGTGAACACTGGTCTCAAGAAAATGACAAGCAAAATCTTCGCAAATGAGGGCGTTGACATCAACATTCTGGAAGAAATCGAAGATACAGCTCTTGGCAATGGTGGGCTTGGTCGACTTGCTGCGTGTTTCGTCGAATCTGCTTCAACAACTGGTTATCCCGTTTTTGGATTTGGTGTTTATTACAAATATGGTTTGTTTAAACAGCAGTTCAATGGATATGATCAGTTTGAAGTGGAGGATGACTGGACTCGCAATGGCGACCCCTGGTTTGAACCTGACACTGATCAGTCTGTAATCGTAAGTTTCAAGGATACTAAGGTCAAAGCTGTCCCGTATGTTTTGCCAATCATTGGCTACAACAAATATCGGACATATTTTCATCAGAACGTCTTCCCTCTTACTCTTTGGAAGTCCGAAGCAATTGAGGGCGTTACGAGTGAAAATGTAGCAAAAATCTCTGACTATCTGTACCCGAACGATTCTAACGATGATGGACGAAAACTTCGTATTTGTCAAGAATACTTCTTTGCGAGTGCAACAATGCAAAAACTCGTAAAGATTCACCTTGAAAAGCATGGTACTCTCGATAACTTCGAAGATTATTATGTTTTTCAGATGAACGACACTCATCCTGTAATGTCGTGCATCGAATTCATTCGACTCATGGAAGAAAATGGATATACTTTTGAAGAAGCTTCTCGGAAAGCTAAAAAGTGCTTCGCTTTTACAAATCACACTATTATGGCTGAAGCTCTTGAAAGTTGGGACGTCAACCTTTTTCGGGCTGTTGTTCCTTCTGAAGTATTCAAGATTATCCAGGATCTTAACCAGGAGTTGATCGATACCTTCATCGGAATGGACTTTTTCAAATTCAATCACTCTGATATTGACTGGCACAAAATCCAGGGATATGAGCTGATTCATAATGGAAGAGTTCACATGAGCCGTATCGCTTGCTATATCGGCTATGCAATTAACGGTGTCGCAGCTATTCACAGCGAAATCCTGAAGGAATCTGTCCTACACGGCTGGTACCAAGTATATCCCGAAAAGTTCACGAACTGTACCAATGGTGTTACTCCTCGGCGTTGGATTCGTTGCTGTAATCCTGCTCTTGCAAAACTGCTTGATTCTGAACTTGGTCCTGGATGGACCACAAATCTGGCAGAATTGGAGCGTTTGGATTCCATCAAAACAAACCCGAGAGTTCTGCGTGGTTTCGCCGAATGCAAGTTTGCTGCAAAGAAGGCTTTGGCGAAATACATTAAAGAACATGAGAATGTAGAAATCGATCCCGAATCCATTTTTGACTGTCAGGTAAAACGAATTCATGAATATAAGCGTCAGTTGATGAACGCTTTCAGAATTCTCTATATCTATGATGGAATCAAAAATGGGTCTATCCCTGCTTTCTCCAATATTACTTTCATTATCGGAGGAAAAGCTGCATCCAGTTATACCAAGGCCAAACGTATCATCGCTCTTTTGAAAGATATTCAAGACATGATCAACAATGACCCTGATATGGTTGGAAAGATGAGAGTTGTCTTTGTGACTAACTTCAATGTAAGTTACGGAGAAAAAATCTATTCTGCAGCAGATTTCTCTGAGCAGATCAGTACCGCTGGAACTGAAGCATCAGGAACTGGTAACATGAAGTTCATGATGAATGGAGCCCCTACCATTGGGACTCTGGATGGTGCAAACATTGAGATTGTTAACGAGTCTGGTACCGAAAACAATTACATTTTCGGTGCTACTGTTGAAGAACTTAGAGCACTGTCTTACAACTCATATGAATTCATGCAATCCAGTCACGAAATGCAAACTGTTCTGCCTTACCTGACCGGTAAAGTAGCTGGACTCAAGCAAAACTACCAAGACATCGTGCATGATCTGGAACATTGTGACGTTTACTATGTAATGTACGATCTGCAAAGCTACATTTATGCGTCTATGCGTGCTTTTTCTGATTACACTATGGAAAAGGAAACTGGCATTTATAGATTCCATACAATGAAAGCTCTGGAGAACGTCATTCACAGTGGAAAGTTTTCATCTGACAGGACGATTACTGAGTACGCTGAGAACATCTGGCACATCACACAAGTTTCAAAGTAACAATCGACATATTAAAACGGCCAAGCATTTGCTAAAATGCTTGGCCGTCTTCGTTATAAATAATTTATTATTTCTCTATATATCCAACTATAGCTTGTGTATACATATCATCAGTTATTGGTTGATATCTCTGTCCTGAATAATCATCTGTAAATCCATTATATGCTTTATATATATCTCCTGTTTCAGTATCATAAACTCTTTCATATCCTAATGTTGCATCACTTTGCTTTTGACTTATAATATCATATGAGTTGTTTCTTGCTTCCCAAGATGACATTATCATGTCTGAAATTTGATTATAGACTTTTTGGTTTGCTTGTATTGTAGATACAATTGTAGCTTCTTCACTATTAAATCCATTTACAAATGTTTGACTAAATTCTATTGTTGCTAGACAATGGTCTAATATACTTTGCCAATTTATAAAATCCTCTTCAGGTGCACTCATAATCATAATATTATAAGTATTTAATGGGGAAACATCTACTTGAGGTCCGAATGGATTCCAAATATTCTCACTAATCATATATGTTCCTATTGATTTTACAGCAGCCGTAAATAATCCTTGAGCTTTTTTCCCATTATTATCCATAAAAGATGCTCTTAATATATCTCCACCTATCATATCTTTTCCTATAGTGTCAATTACAGTAAAATCATTCAATTTAGGAAAAAACTCAATATTTAATGATTGATTTGCGTATGCAGAATTTTGGTCCCATACTTTATAATATCCTTCTGTAGTTTGAGGATCAATCGCTGCTATTTTAGCAAATGGTGCATCAGGATAATAGTTTGCATATACTTGTCTTGCTTTTTCACTTTTTAAAGCTCCTTCTTGTTTCATACAAAATAGAAACATATATGTTGGATTTTGAGGATTATATGCTTTAAATGAATAATGTATATAATCAGCAGGTGCTACCTCTACCACCCAACCCTCTGGATATTCAAATGATACTAAGCTATTATCATATTTTGCATATGTCACTTTATTTGATGTATCTTCTACAATTTTAACTGCTTCTTTATTATTAATTAAAATAGTTGAATTATCTACATCTTTGTTGAATTGTACAAAAACTAAAATTAAAATAAGTACTACTATAATACCTAATACAATAAAAACACTTTTCTTAGATTTATTTTTTTTCTCTTCCATAATACCTCCTAAAACAATATCTATTATTAAGCAATATCTAATGTATTAAAATATTATCATATCAAAGCATTTTTTTCAACTTACCAAATTATATTCTTTTCTAAATCTTCTATCGTTTCTCTTTTCCTTATTAACCAATTATTTTCAGCATTAAACATTACTTCAGCTGGTCTAAGTCTTCCTGTATAGTTTGATGCCATTGAATACCCATAAGCTCCAGCATTATATACAAGTATTTCATCTCCAATATTAGGTTTATTTATGCTTCTATCTTTCGCTAATATATCACCACTTTCACAAATATTGCCACATACATTTGCTTTAATAAGCTCACTTTGTCTGTTTTCAATTAACTCAATCTTATGATATGCTTCGTACATTGAAGGTCTAACAAGTTGATTCATACCAATGTCTGTTCCAATCCAATATGTATCATTTTCATATTTTACTGCATTTATTTTTCCAATTAAGAATCCTGCTTCGCAAGGAATATATCTTCCCGGCTCAAATTTAAACTCACGAACAGATTTATATTTATTAGTAAAATCTTTCAATTCATTAATTAAAGCTTCTTGTAGTGTTTCAAAATTTAGATCACTTTCATCTTTATATGGAACACCAAATCCTCCACCCAAGTCAATTATTTTTATATTTTCAAAATTATTTAGTATAATATCTAGTCCTCTTCTAACACCATTTATATAGTCTTGGATTTTATCATTTAAGAATAAACTTCCTAAATGCTGATGAATGCCAATAATATTAAGATTATATTTCTTAATTATTTTAAATAGTTCTCTAAAAGACTTTTCTGTAATACCAAACTTTGTAGATTTTCCAGATGTTATAACTTTATCATTATGACCCACTCCTTGTATTCCAGGATTAACTCTAATCATTATATCTGTATTTGGAAAATTTTGCCCCCATATTTCAACTTGTGAAATTGAGTCAAGACAAATTAATACTCCTGCATCGTGAACTAGTTTCATTTCTTCTGCATCAATATTATTACAAACATACAAAATTTTGTCTCTCGTGAATCCACATTTTTGATTTAAAGAAAGTTCTAATGGTGACATACAATCTACATTAATACCATATTGGCCAACTATTTTTAATATTGCAGGATTATTATTAGCTTTTGTAGAATAATGCATATTAACTTTAATTTCACCTAAATTATCTTCTAAATAGTTTTTAAAATCTTTAATCTTCTTACAATGATCTCTTAAAATTTGTTCATCATATGCATATAATGGACTTCCATACTTATTAATTAATTCATGATAAATACTTTTTTGATTCATTTTAATTCCTTTCGCAATAGAACTCTTGCAATTAGCAAAATAATAAAAAAGTGAATATTAAATAATTAATATTCACTCACAAAAGCATCATTATTAAAATTATAATATATATAATTGTATAATTGGATAGCTCTCCACTAATTGTAAGTGACAGTACATTACATATTTTGCAATGTCCCAGCAACATTTACTTAGGATATAAATGTCCTTCGGCAATATTTCCTTTCAAACTATATAAGCTCCTACACCTTTAAATAATTATACTAATAAATATTGCAACCTCTATCATTATTAAATTTATACAATTTTAGCATAAGAAAAAATCTTTGTCAATTATAATTTTGTTCTACCTATTTATTTTCTCAATATACTCAGTTTCCTTACTTGAATCTAGCTGTTTTAATTCCATCTACTTTTACATTATCATCAACATATAAAGAAAAATCAGTCGAATATTGAGTTTTACCATAATTACTATTTAAACTTTTTTCTTTTAATTATTCTTATATTTATAAAGTACAGATGGTCTATGTCCGCCTACTCTTTTTATTTTATCTGTTTTAACAACTTTATCCTTAATTTTTCTCCTAAAGTCTGGTATTATTAATTTCTTGTTTAATATAATTTCATATACTTGTTGTAACTCTCCTAATGTAAAATATTCTGGCATTAGATTAAATACAATATCTGTATATTCTATTTTATTTTTTAAACGTTTTAAACCATAAACAATAACTAAACAATGATCAAATGCTATCTTATCGTTTTTCAATATGTGGTAATCATATTTGTCAGATGTTAAATGTCTCAATTCTTTTCCAACAACAAAGTCAATTTTCTCTCCTTCATCATTTTCAAGATTTACTGTAATTTTATCCTTATTCTCAATTATATCAATATTAAACCAACTTGCTTTTAAATTAAGCTTATTTTCTAGCTGATTTTTATCTATTAACGACATATATGCTGTTGATATAATACGCATTCTAGGGTCTCTATTTACACCACTAAATGTATATAATTGTTCTAGATATATATCATTTAAATTAGTTTCATCTAATAATATACGTTTTGCAGCTTCCTCCAAAGATTCGTCTAATTTTACAAAACCACCTGGTAAACACCACATATCCTTAAAAGGATAATTATCACGTTTAACAAGTAATATACTGAACTTTCTATTATTTAACTTACGATAATTTTCATTTTTTTCTAAGGATATACTAGTAACTAATATATCAGCAGTTACTGAAAGTTTTTCATATTTACTAGAATCGTAGTTTTTTAAAAACTCTTCTTCAGAATTATATTGCATTTTTTCCTCCTAATTATATATTTTTAGCATTTCTTGTTTTTTGTAATTTTGCCCAATTATATAGTCCAATTACAGCCATTATTAAATAAATAGATTTTTTTGTTAAATAAACTGGATCAAAAGCGACTATATACATTACAACAGCAATAACATCTTGTACTAGCCACCATACATATTGTTCTCTATAACGTAAGAACTGTAAAACAGTAGCAACAATTCCCATTGATACAACAAAAGCATCTAGAAGAGGTGTTGTTCCATCTAATTTATTTAATAGTAAGAAACATAGTCCCCCCAACACTAAAACTGCAATTGCAGATAATGCTAATTGTTTTTTTGTCATTTTTTTTGCTTTAGTTTTTTCTGTTTCAACTTCATCTCTGTGTTTAGCCCATACAACCCATCCAGCTATATTTGCAGGTAAATATACGAATACTTCCAGTCCAAATGTACCCCAAATATGATGGTATACTAAAAATATAACATAAACTATTGTATTTATCAATCCAAAAACATAATTTGAAATACTAGCTTTTGCGCAAAAGAATATACACACTACACCACATATAGCACTAATAAAGTTTACTATTGTAAGCCATGGAGGGTTACTACTTCCCGCTGGATTACTAAATGCTTTATAAACAGATAAAGCCGCTATTGCAATCATTACTATTGCCATTAACCATTCATACCATTTCATACTTTTAAAAGATTTAACTAAATTATCCATAACTTTCTTTCCTCCTCACTCATCTCTCTAATCATAGTTCCACTAATTGGAACTGTTTTTCTTTCGACATCTACCAATTCATATACCGCGTTTGGATAAGCTCTTCTATAATATTCCATGTATTCTGGTTCACTACCATATACAGCATCTAATTCTCCGCAGATGTCTAATACTAACTCAGTTTCTTGGTCCCAGTCTTCTGTTCCATCATCAAATTTACATTTTGTTACATCAACAGGAAAAACTTTCACATTATCAAACTTTTTACAAGCATTCTTAATTCGTTTTATTCTATTGCTAGGTTGTAACCAATCTTCATGTCTAGTTTTTAATATTTCTAATTCTTGAGCACCCCCATGGAACATTAGAACATATAATATTTCGCATTGCGAGCTTGCAACCTCAACGCAATGAAAATGTCCTTTGTGGAATGGCATAAATTTACCACCATACATTCCAACTTTGTATTTTTTTTTCATAGACATCTACCTCCTTTTATATTTACAAAGTAGTAAAATGTTTTAAAAGTTGTTATTATCTTTTTGTTAATAACATTATAATACTAAAAATTGTAAAAGTCAATATGTTATTATCATTTTGTTAATAACATATCGACTTTATTTTTCTTATCATTATATTGTTTATCTTGCATCATTTTCTCTATCTTCTGCATCTATTGATTTATCAGTACTTAATTGAGATTGACTGTTTCTTATATTTAGTTTGTCTATTTTATATTTATTTATACCACTTCCAGTATTTGAACTTGAAAAACTAATTTTACCTGTACTCTCATCTCCTCTAAAGTCTTTAGGAATTTGTCTAATAACCTTGCTTTTAAATGCATTTAGCTTTCTTCTAAAGGAATTTACAACATTAGACATGCTACTTACTTTTATTGCAGGTAATGTAACATCTTCTCGACTTTCTCTCTCTTTTGTATCAAAATTTAAATCAAGCTGTTTTTCAACACTCATAGGAATAAGCTGACCCATATGTATATGATAAAATTTCAAATCTTCACCATCTTGAACAATTATTTCTCTTGAAGATATATGAATTTTAGCATTTGGATTTTTTGAAAACACTTCATCTCTTAATTTTAGGAAATTTTTCATAGCAATTTCATATTCATCATCAACAGATAAATCCGTTGTAAACACAAACTCTACCTCTTTATCATATTTATTATCAATTGATAATGAATTATTACGAATCTTGTCATAAAAATTATCTTTCGAGTATATTAAATTTACTTTAATCGGATTATCTTTATCATCATTAGTCAATCTGTATATTGATACTTCTTGAATACCACTTAAGAATTCTTCATTTTTTTCAAATCTGTATGCTGTTTCTATTATATCTTTTATCTCATTGCCGAAATCGGCTGATACTGCTTGAGAAAATGAAGATATGTAAGCCTGCAAATATGAAACTCCTAAACCACTCTCTGTTAGTTTTTTTCCGAAGTTTAATACTTGACTTAAATTAATTGAACTATAATCTATTTTTTCTGCTTCTTCTTTGGCAACTCGTGAAATTAATTCTTTAATATGCTGCTTATAAAATTCTTGTATAACTATTGTAGATGATTCTGATTTTTGTTTAGTATCCAATTTATCTATAAATGTAGAAGGTAGAAAGTTTAATACAGATACAAGTTTTGTAAACTTTAAAAAATTGTCTAGAGACATTGTATCTCCCTCTAAAAGTTCACTCACATCTTTCATGAAATATTTATCTAATATTATATTTTGAAACTGCATAATATTTTCACATCTTTGTGTAAATAATTGTGGTATTAATTCGTTATTTAAGTATTCTTCTATAGATTCATTATTTATATCTTTTCCATTGTCTTTGATATATTTTAAAAAGAATGGATCTGATTTAATTTTTTCTATAACATCAGCATATTTTCCGATTCTTTTCTCACTTTTGTCAATTGCTTCTTGAGAAGAATCTTGTGGCAAATTGCGTTTTTCTGCTAAAGCTACTGATAAATCAGAATATAATCTATAATCATCGTTAACTTTATATAATGAATCAGATAAACCTATTATTCTTAAAGTCTCATCGAGTGACATGTCTAATAATTCAGGAAATTTTTTTCTTATTTCACCTTTTCCAAGTGCCATACATCTTTCTGTACCTATTGCTGATTCGATTAATCTAATAAAATTTGTTAGTTCAGGATAAGCATTTGCTTTATATCCTGTTTTTTCACAAAGCCACTCAGTATAGCCTTCATTAAGACCTCTTCCAAGTTCAGAATAAGTTTTAGTTTTTCTATTATAATATCCTTCTAATATTCCAGTTCCACTATAAATATTTCTTCTAAAAGTATCTAAAACACTTCTGCTTAAAATTGCATGGATAGACTCATGTAAAGATACTTCTTGTAAATATTCACTATTTGCAACATCTTGTGGAGATAATAATTTCCCGTCTGCACCTGATTTGCACAACGTAATTGATTTTTCACTACCGCTATGATATCCAGCATAATTTTCAATACCTGTTTCTTCGTTTGTATATACGGCATTTATCTGTGAAATCATTTTAGATTTTGCATAGCCTTTTCCAAAAATTTTTACGAAAAAAGGATTCCCTTCTAACTTCTCAGGAATTGTTCTAATTAAATATTTTCTTAATACCGGATTATTAACTCTTTTTTTCCCTTTGTTCATTTTTCCTCTTTTAATAATTTATATCTAAATTTGTTTCTTGTCTTTCTTTTATATAATCCAAAATTTTAGAATTTTTTATTTCCTCTATATCATTATTGTTTAATTGAAAATACCTATATGTAACTTCCCCATCAGAAATGTCAATTCCTTTAATAAAAGTATAATCAGAGTACTTGAAAGTATTTATTAATTTACAATTATATTTTTCTTCTAAATGTGCACTAATCGTCTTTAAATCCATATTTATCTCCTAACATATTTAGTATATCATAAAACTATAATATTTACTAAATGTTACTGATTCTTAATGAAATTGTTATATTTAACTTCTTTATTTTATTATTAAAAAATGATATGATAGTTTTAACCTTTTTATAAGGAGGATGTAAAATGATAGACAGAAATGATAATCCAATATTTTTAAATGACTTTTTAGATTATTCTCTTACTATATTAAACAAATCAGAAAACTCTGTCAAAGAATATAATTATGATATTGCTCATTTTTTAAAATATATGAAATATCGATTAAGAGAAACCAAAATAGACGATATATCTGAAATAAAAAATATTAGAATAGATGATATGCAATTGAGTTTTATAGAAAAGATAACTCTAGAAGATATCCATGCATTTCTAGCTTATTTAAAAGCTACATATGACAGCAAACCTGCAACTCTTGCAAGAAAAACTTCTAGTATAAGAATATTTTTCCATTACTTATGTAATAAGACAAAGAAAATTCAGACAAATCCTGCACAAGATTTAGAATCTCCAAAATTAGGTCAAAGACTTCCAAAATATTTATCTTTAGAGCAAAGTAAAGAATTATTAGAAACTGCTTCAAATCCAACCTCTGGAGTTCATGGAAATCACGACAATTCAGAAAGAAATTTTGCTATGATAACTCTTCTATTAAATTGTGGCATTCGTTTATCAGAATTAATAGGAATTAATATTAGTGATATAGATTTTGACAATAATAAATTAAATGTAATTGGTAAAGGAAATAAAGAAAGAACAATATATTTAAATAATGCTTGTATGAAAGCAATTAACTCATATTTGGTTGTAAGAGCAAAAGATGGTGTTAAATATGAAGATCGTGATGCTTTATTTTTAAGTGAACAAAAGCAAAGAATTAGTAGAAGAACTGTTCAATATATTGTAAAAGAAGAACTTAGAGCAGCTGGTATTGAAAAGGCAGATAAGTATTCCGTTCATAAGTTAAGACATACTGCGGCTACACTCATGTATAAATATGGTAATGTTGATATAAGAGCACTTCAAGAACTATTAGGACACGAAAGCATTTCAACAACTGAAATATATACTCATGTTGATAATGAACAAATAAGAAATGCTGTTGAGAATAACCCATTAGCAAATATGTAAATAGTAGAACTTCGTATAGTAATCATACGAAGTTCTATTTTATCTTTTTTTCTTTTCCTTTAACATAATCTTCTATCTCTAATTTTCCCGCTCTAGTAATAGAATTATATCCATATTTGTGTTTTAAATTGTCTAAAACATTATCTAATTTTTCTTGTTTAGAATCATTTGAAAATATAGATAACTGCATTTCATCTTTACTTTCTAAATTATCAACTCTAAGACCAATCAATCTTATTGGCTCGTTTCTATACATTTCTTTTGTAATCTCTTTAGCAGTATTAATTATTTCTTTTGTTGATGACGTTTGACAAGGCAAAGTCTTTTGATGTGAGTAACTATTAAAATCTTTCGTTTTTAATCCTACGCTAACAGTTCCAGCATTTAAATTATGTTTTCTTAATCTATATGAAACTTGTTCTGCAAGAGCAACTAATACTTTATTAATATCTTCTATATTTGTTATATCCTGTGGCAATGTTACTTCATTACTAATACTTTTAGGATCATCTACTTTAGGATTTACAAGTGAATTATCTATACCATTTGCATATTCCCACATTGTTAGTCCAAATTTTCCAAATTTCTTGACTAGAAATTCTTTATCAGTCTTAGCTAAATCTCCTATTGTCTTAATCCTTAAATTGTATAACTTAGGAACTGTTTTTCTTCCAATCATAAATAATTCAGATACTGGAAGAGGCCACATCTTATCTTCTATTTCGTATTCATATAATGTATGAACTTTATTTGGTTTTTCAAAATCAGATGCCATTTTAGCTAATAATTTATTGCTCGAAACTCCTACATTAACAGTAAATTTTAATTCTTCTTCTGCTCTTCTGTTTATCTCATCTGCAATATCAATTAATCTTCTTCCTTTTGTATAATGTGTAACATCTAGAAAACATTCATCAATACTAAATCTTTCTATTTGATCTGTATATTCTAATAACAATTTATATAATGCATTTGAAGATTTTATAAATAATTCAAAATTGCATGGATAAACTTCCAATTTACTACATTTCTTTTTAGCAAAGTATATTGGTTCTCCAGTTATTATACCAAACTTTTTAGCAATCGGGCTTTTGGCAAGAACAATGCCTGAACGTCTTTCTTCATCTCCACCGATAATTGAAGGAATTGTTCTAATATCTACTTGAGCACCATGATTAAGCATGTCCACTGCTGTCCATGATAAAAATGCATTATTTACATCAACATGCAAAATTTTTCTCTCTTCCATTTATACCTCATACTAATTTAATAATAGCTCTTACTTTCTTTAAATCAATATCGTCTTCTTGATCTGATACAATAATATATTTTGCATCTTTTCCTTGGCAATCAAATACATATACTTCCTCTCCAAGCATAATTTGTTTTTTGTATAATATTTGAATTTCATTATATGTATCTATTGGTTCAATCAATACTTCTTTTGCTAAATCTAAGTAATTAATATTATTTAGGTGATGATTTAAATCTATTTGTCCTTTATTTATTTTATAACAAATTCTATTAATAATTTTATACTCAAAATCCAACTTAATTTCATTTTCATCATCAAATGCTTTCATACTTTCTGTTTTAAAATTATTAGACATTTCTTCATCTAATTTTAATATCTTCCCTGTGTCATAATTAACAAGTAGCCATTTCGAAGTACCTTTAGCAATTAAATTGTTATTTTCATCTAATACATTATAATCTCTATATGCATATAGTTTATCCATTTTTCTTGACCAAGTTTTTACAACTAAATTTGAATTGAATTCTGGTCTTGAAAATATTTTTACTCTCCAAGATAAAATTATCCATGTTTTTTTAGTTTCATTAATATTAGTAATACCAATGCCAGCCATTTCAGAATGTTTGCAACCAGCATCCTCTAATGCTGCAAGTAATCCTTTATTTGATAATCTATTATCTTTTCCAATATCTCTTAAACCTACATAAAAATTATGTTCTACTATCATATTAAACCCCTCTATAAATAATAATTGAATTATATCAAATCATAAAAAGTATTTCAATATTTTCAAGAAAATTTGTTCGTATAAAAATCACATGAATATTGGTTGAATTTGTATTTTGTCTAATCCATATTCTAAGGTATCTATTGTTAAGTTAAAATTACAACAAATATAATCAGATTTTGTAATTGGATTTGTTTGTGAAAAAGGAATAAAGAAAATATTTTTTCTTCTAATAATTTTTCCAATATTTTCTAATGAATAAGAAATTCCATTAAAACTAGTAATACCTATAACTAATGGTTTTTCAAGTGATAGCATATAATTTGTTATATATAATGCTGGAGTATCAATAATATTATTAGCCAACTTTGAAAGAGTATTTCCAGAACATGGTTCAATAATCATAATATCTACAGTATCTATTTTATTAAAG
>JAEEGL012205504.1_pt1 | contig 19146 bp, 14 predicted proteins | sample 9134231 | NCBI WGS metagenome assembly JAEEGL01 (sample SAMN16246548, study PRJNA631951) | gut metagenome | biome: gut microbiome; feature: rumen; material: fiber-attached | host: Bos | place: Iran: Karaj | collected 2018-10 | reverse complement strand
GAACTCTGCTATACGCTGGAAGTTAGCTGCCTCTGCTGCCCTTCCTGCTGCTGCCTGTGCCTGGCCAAGAGCAATCTGCTGTGCCTGGAACTCTGCTATACGCTGGAAGTTAGCTGCCTCTGCTGCCCTTCCTGCTGCTGCCTGAGCCTTTCCGATCTCGATCTGCTGAGCCTGGAATGCTGCGATAGCTGCGAAGTTAGCTGCCTCTGCTGCCTTTCCTGCTGCTGCCTGTGCCTTTCCGATCTCAACCTGCTGTGCCTGGAATGCTGCGATAGCTGCGAAGTTAGCTGCCTCTGCTGCCTTTCCTGCCTCAGCCTGAGCCTGGCCAATAGCAACCTGCTGTGCCTGGAATGCTGCGAGGCTCTGCTGATATGTTAAATAATCAGCGAGACGCTTCTCTTGATCAGCTCTTGCTGCTGCTACTATCTCTTCAGGTGTTGCAGCAAACGCAGGTACTGTTGCCAACACCGTGATAACCAGTGTAGCAAGGATCAATGATAATTTCTTCATTTTACATTCTCCTCCTAGATTGGAATATTGATTTTGAAATTGCTTGTATTGTAAACCTATTTAACCCGCTGTGTCAACATATTGGGAAAAACAGATAAAAAAATACACCTTTCACACAAATTACTGTTATTTTGTGTCTCCATACTCGGTTTCGCAGTATTTACACCTGTATATTGCGTTTTTGCTGTCAGTGAGGACAAAGATCTGATCAAGTCCCTGCTCAATGGAAGAAATGCATCTTGGGTTCCTGCATTTGATTATGTTCTTAACCTCCTTGGGCAGAAGAAGCTCCGGCTTGTCTATGATCTGTCCGTCCTTTATAACATCTATGGTGGCTGTATGATCCAGGAGTCTTATGATATCCAGATTGAAATTATCTATGGACGTCTCGACCTTTATGATATCCTTCTTTCCCATTTTCCTTGAGAAAGCGTTCTGGATTATGGCCACGGAACAGTCAAGTTTGTCCAGTCCCATGTCATGATACAGCTTCAGTCCCTTTCCCGGAGTGATATGGTCTATCACAAAGCCCTCATCTATCTTTCCGACATTGAGTTTGTATTTGCCGTTATTAATGAGATCCGACATATCTCCCTCCTTATCTACTGTTTCCCCGGTTTGATATCAAGGAGCATCAGTATCAGTGCCATCCTGATATACATGCCGTTCTTTACCTGTTCGAAGTATCTGGCTCTTTTATCCTTATCCACCTCTACCGATATCTCATTAACCCTGGGAAGCGGATGGAGTACGATCATATCATCCGAGGCCAGTTCCATCTTGTTTGCGTCAAGTATGTAGAAATCCTTCAATCTCACGTAATCCTCTTCGTTAAAGAATCTCTCTCTCTGGACTCTCGTCATATACAGCACATCAAGCTCGGGCAGCGCCTGCTCAAGCTTTGTGAGTTCCTTATATTCAACCTTATCATTGGATCTTATTTCTTCGATGATATAATCCGGGAGCTTTAATTCCTCTGGTGAGATAAAGACGAATCTGATATTCTCATATCTTAAAAGAGCCCTTATGAGGGAATGTACCGTTCTGCCGAATTTAAGGTCACCGCACATTCCTATGGTCATGTCGGATAATCTTCCCTTATCGGACCTGATGGTCATAAGATCTGTCAGTGTCTGGGTTGGATGCTGGTGACCGCCGTCTCCAGCGTTTATGAGAGGAATGCCGGAGAACTGGGCTGCCACCATGGGTGCGCCTTCCTTGAAATGTCTCATTGCTGCTATATCGGCAAAGCATGAAACAACCCTTATGGTATCGGCTACGCTTTCTCCCTTGGCCGCCGATGATGAAGAAGCATCTGCAAACCCAAGTGTCTTTCCTCCGAGATGGAGCATGGCAGCCTCAAAGGAAAGCCTTGTTCTGGTGCTGGGTTCATAGAATAAGGTGGCCAGCAGCTTTCCGTCGCATACATGAGCGTATCTTTGGGGATCGGCTTTGATATCCTCTGCCACATCCATCAGATCGTCAAGTTCCTCCACGGTAAGGTCCAGCGGTGTCATAAGATGACGCATCATAATCCTCCCTACTCTCTTATCTGGCCTGTGCCTGTGATCTTATATTTATATGAAGTCAGAGCCATGAGGCCCATAGGCCCTCTGGCATGTATCTTCTGTGTACTTATGCCGATCTCGGCTCCGAAGCCGAACTCAAAGCCATCAGTGAATCTTGTGGAAGCATTCCAGTAAACACAGGCCGAATCTATCTCATTCAAGAATCTTTCGGCTCTTTCCTTGTTGTTTGTGATTATGGCCTCTGAGTGACCCGTGGAATAATAGTTGATATGCTCAATGGCCTGTTCTATATTATCCACTATCTTTACCGATATGGAGGGTCCAAGATACTCCCTGCCGAAGTCCTCTTCGGTTGCGGGATTGATCTTCTGATCTATCTCAACGGAATCCTGGTCACCATACATTGCAACGGATTTTGCGGAAAGCCTCTCTTCTATCATGGGGAGGATCTTTGCAGCCACATTCCTGTGTATGACCAGGGATTCGCATGCGTTGCATACTCCGAGTCTCTGGGTCTTGGCATTCTCGATTATATCAAGGGCCATATCCGTATCCGCCTCGGAATCCACATATATGTGACAATTGCCTACTCCCGTCTCTATAACGGGTATGGTGGAGTTGTCTATCACCGAGCGGATAAGCCCCGCGCCTCCCCTGGGTATGAGAAGATCCACGTATTCGTTGAGCTTCATGAATTCCGTCGCAACTTCTCTTGATGTATCTTCTATTATCAGTATCGAATCCTCGGGAAGCTTTTCCTTCTTAAGAGCATCCCTGATGGTAGATGCTATGACCTTATTCGTCTCTATCGCATCGGAACCGCCCCTTAATATACAGGAATTTCCGGCCTTGAAGCACAAAGCGAAGGCATCTGCGGTAACATTGGGTCTTGACTCATATATTATGCCGATGACACCTATGGGAACCACCACCTTCACTATACGCAGGCCGTTAGGTCTCACATACAGCTCCTTTACCTCACCGATCTCATCCTTTATGACGGAGACCTGAGCCATGCCCTCTGCCATTTGTTCTATACGTTTGCCGTCAAGGCGGAGTCTGTCAACCAGAGCATCGCTCATACCCTTTGATCTTGCATTTGCCACATCAATCTCATTGGCTTCCAATATGGCGTCTTTATTCTCTTTCAGTGCTGTAGCTGCGGCTCGAAGGCCGAGATTTTTTGATGCCGGATCAAGCTTTGACATGAGAAGGGCGGCTTTTTTCGCTCTCAAACCCAATGACTCTAAATAATCCAATTTGTGATCATCCTTTCCGTCCCACATGCGGGACAAGGTTTTATACCAATCTATATCTTAACATATCGAGTGAGCCTGTAAGCCGGGTTATGTATCAGTTGCCTGATGATGATGATCTGTCTTGGCCATACATTACTGCATGGCTCCAGCGATCTACCTGAAAGCAGGCCGGGCAAGCCTATGGCTCTCTGTTTGATCTTGCTTCGGATGGGGCTTGCAATGCCGTTCCTGTTACCAGCAACGCGGTAGTCTCTTACACTGCCTTTTCACCATTACTATGAGATCATAGCTGTATGTTTTCTGTTGCGCTATCCCGCGGGTCACCCCGGGCGGACGTTATCCGTCATCCTGCCCTGTGAAGCCCGGACTTTCCTCGACAGGGGCACACCCTGCCGCCATCATCCGGCTCACTCGATATATCATGATATCATTATGACTGTCTTACTCCAAGGCCTTCAGATATCTGTTATACTGTGCTTCCTTCACCTCTGTGACTTCGTCAAGATGAAGTTCATCCAGCTTCTTTATATAATCATCAAAGTCACCTTCAAGGTTCTTATCCCCTTTGATGAATTCATCCGAGCTTGTGTCCACCTCTTTCTGTATATCCTCCATATAGAGGTTCATGGTATCGCTTTCCTCGCTGGTGGCATATATCTCGGGCCATGGATCCCTGATATACTGCCGAAGCTCGGCATTTATCTTCGCATGCCAGTCAGCCACAAGGATGTCGGTGGCTTCCACGGACTGGGCCGCCGGGAATACAAACGCGGGATTGATACCGAACTTCTGCAGCCAGTCATTGTCATTACCCTGCTCAGTGTATTCTCTGTTGCCTTCGGCATTTATTATATAGCTTTCACCCTCAAATCCCAACTGATAATAATCCTGGCAGTGTTCTGACATGGAATAGTCAAGGAATTTTACCGCAAGCTCTATCTGAGGAGATTTGGTGCTCACTCCGAACATGCCTGCAAGGGAATTCCTGCCCACATAGAATCCTTCGTGTTCTCCGGAAAGGGGCTTTACTCCCACGAAGGCAGTGGCGGCGGTGCCGTCATAGTAGGGAAGAACGTTTGAATACATCATGGACATGGCCCAGCTGTAATCAAAGGCTACTCCTGTCTTATCCTCCGAGATCCTCTCTATTATCTTATCCCTGTCAAGCTCCTCATAGTTTTCCTCCAGAAGACCTTCCTTATAGAGATTGTTTATGAATTCCAGATATTTTCTGTAATTATCCGAATCGGCGTAGGTATAGGTCACGTTTCCGTTATCATCAGCCTGGAATCCGCTGACAAGGTCCAACCCGAAGGCCGGTCCAAACATATAAGGGAAGAATTCCTTGGTAACACTCATGGGGATCTCATCCGTTGCATCCCCGTTACCGTTCATGTCATTGTCTCTGTAATACTTAAGAAGCTCCACAAAATCATCAAGAGTATCCGGAGCCTTCATGCCGGCCTTATCAAGCCAGACCTGATCGTACATTAAGCAGGGTTGGTAATCGTCCGCCACATTGAGACCCGCAACATAGTATATGTGTCCGTCTTCTGCCGTAAGCTCAGCCTTCTCAACAGGATTCTCGGACAGCCACTTTGTGAAATTGGGCATGAAATCAAAGTATTCGTCAAGAGGAACGAAAAGACCTGATTTGATATATACCTGATTGGGATCCGAACCCGGTATCTTGATGATATCCGCATCCGTGTCACCGGAGCTTATAAGGGGAGCTGCCATCTCTTCATATTTGTCATAATCAAAGAGCTGCCAATCCGGCTCGACCCCTGCTTCCTCAAAGACCTTCAGAACTATGGGAGCTTTCTCTATGTCCACAAAGGTATAGTTGGACTTCTCGGCCATTATCTTGATGGTGCCGCCGTCCTCGGTTATGGGGGCTTCTCCCGTATATACATAGCCTGAGGAATCCTCCATGGCCTCGGCATGCTCTATGGCAGAATCAACTATCTCGGTGTTGGCCAGCTCGTTGCCTCCGGAGTTCTCCTGTGGCTTGCTCCCGCATCCTGTAAGTGCTGCTGTAATAAGGGCAGATGCTGTCAGTATCGATATGGTTTTTCTGATCATTCTCTCTCCTCCGGCTTTACTTTCTTATCAAATGCTTCTGAGTTTCTCTATTCAAATGCTTCTGAGTTTCTCTATGATATCGAGACACTCCTCTGCATCCAGTCCGTCTATCGCTTTTATCATGGACGTGATATATTCCCTGATATCATCATCATATGAATAATCCTGCAGTTTTGACTGCGCACTCTCCATCCCGTCCATATCCAGATCATCACAGGCTGAATACAGTTCATCCAAAAGCTGATCAAGAGTGGCTTTATCTATCATGGGCTTATCTGCCCCATCTCCATCTGTCTCTTCTGTACCGATACACTCAAAGAGGGCATCCAGAAGCTTACCGTATTCACTGACAGCCGCATCGTTTCCGGATCTTATGGCATCTATGTCTCCGGCTTTTCCTGCCTTCTCCAGTGCCTCAGCCATAGCTCCCAGCTTCATGGCTCCTATCTGCCTTGAACTGCTCTTTAAGGCATGGACTCTTATGGTATAGTCTTCCCAATCCTCTTTGTTGTAGTCATCGATGATGGCCTGCTTCTTTTCGGCACCGGACTTTAAGTATTCCTCCAGGATCTTATTATAGAGATCTACGGATCCAAGCCCTGCAACTGCCGACTTTGCATCATCAATCCCGTAACATTGTATCACTTTTGCCTCCTCTTTGTCAGTTAAATCCTCTGCCATGTCTTCCGGCGAATTCTCGATGATCTTATCATCAGGGAGCCATTTTTTAACCGCGCCGACTATGTTTTTTACGTCTATGGGCTTGGCTACAAAATCCTCCATACCGGCATTTGCAAAAAGACTTCTCGCTTCCGGCAGGGCATTGGCGGAAAGAGCCACTATTGCAGGCTGTTTTATGGTCTTATCGGCCCTTATGACACGTGTTGCCTCCACTCCGTCCATACCGGGCATCATGTGGTCCATGAATACTATGTCATATTCATTGTTCTTAACCTTATCTATGGCACTCTGGCCTCCCATCGCACTGTCCATATTAGCCTTAATGGGCTTTAACAGGCCTTCTGCGATCTTGATGTTGATCATATTGTCATCAACGACGAGTATGTTTGCGGAGGGGGCTGTGAAATCTATCCTGAAAGCCTTCTCCTGTACGTCTCTTTCAGTCATAGGATCACCGTTCAGCATCTTAAGCATGAGCATGGTGGTCTGAGGCCTCTGCATGATGGTAAGGTTGCTTCTGTCGGCAGAGAAGTCGGATCCGAAGGGTACCAGCATGATACCGTTGACCTTGGGATTGGCATCAAGAAAATCTATCATCGCTCTGTCATACTGCTTATCCTCAAAGAACAGATACTCCTTCTTTCCGGTGTTCTCGTATTCACTTAAGGATCTGATGGACTTATGATCCACACGGAGACGTTCAAGCTCATCATCGAACATATTCACTATCGTGTCCTTATCATTTAATCCGTAAGCAAATTTTCCTTCCGCATCCTCTACCTTTATGACGTTGGTGGGATCCACTATCTTCTGAGGGATGATGAACCAGAAATCCGAACCCTTACCGTAGACGCTCTCGACGCCTATACTGCCGTGCATGGCCGTGACCAGCTTCTGGGATATTGCAAGACCCAGACCTGTGCCCTCCACAGCTCTGTTACGTTTCGAATCCAATTGCTGGAAGCTTACGAAAAGCTTATCTATATCCTCCTGTTTTATACCTATGCCGGAATCCTTTACATGATAAGTGAGATATACCGTATCCGTGGAAATGGTTTCACATTTCACTTCTATGGTAACGAATCCCTTCTGGGTGAATTTGATAGCATTATTGGCTATGTTTATGATGATCTGCCTGATCCTCATGGCATCGCCCTTTAAGGTCTTCGGCAGTTCGGATTTGTTGATCACCGAGAACTCGATATCCTTGTCACCTATCCTTGTTGCAAGGATCTTTGCGATGTCGGAAAGCTCCGACAGAGGTTCGTAATCATCCTCTATTATGTCCATTTTGCCGGATTCTATCTTGGAGTAATCAAGGATGTCATTGATGATATTAAGAAGGTTCTGTCCGGAATTTCTGATCTGTATCAGATAATCGGTTATATCACCGGTGTCCTTTTCGCGCATGGCGATCTCCGTCATGCCTATGACGGCATTCATGGGAGTTCTTATTTCATGGCTCATATTTGCCAGGAAATCCGACTTCATGCGGCTTGCCCTTTGGAGTTCCCTGTTTGCCTCCTCCATGGCTTTGATCCTTATGACGGAATTTGTGGTGTCATGGATGATGAAAAGAGTACCTATCTCGTTTTCACGATCACCCAGTTTGCTGACCTTGACCCTAAAATAATACTCTTCTTCACCGCTGTTATAGGTAATGATACCTTCACTGTCCGTATGCTCCTCATCGTGCAGCCAGTCCTCAAGGGCCTTTCTGTCCCGGAAGCTCTCCATGAGGTCTTTGTCCAGGGTGTTTTTTATCATGTCATTGATATGGATCAGGTCATCATTCTTGTCATAGAGTATGAGGCCGTCTGTCATATCGTTGGCAAAGCTGTCAAGAGACCAGGTCCTCAGCTTGTTATCAGCATAATAGACAACGTAATACATGCTCAGGATCACCATGATGTTATATATGCATGACAGCATCCAGACAGGAATGGAAAAACGTATCCCAAGTGTCTCGGTAAGGGCATACGCTATAGTCATGAGCATCAGTACCAGATATCTGCCTCTGAAGATCTCATGGGAATACCATATACAATAGGCAATGGCCACCAGGATCATGACAAGTATGATATACTCCATTATCCTGTAGGATCTGAAGCTGTTAAACAGACCTGTATTCTTTGAATCGGTCGCAACCCAGAACCCTTTTCTGAAATATATCCTTTTCTGGAAGGAAAAGACCCTGGCCCCGAAATACTGGCTTATGACCAGATATGCCTGATATATGCATGCACAGGCTGAAACCACGACACAGACAAGGAAGTGCCTGTATCTGTCGATCATGATGATCATGATAAGGAAAGACAGTAAGAACAGAGCATGGAGCATATAATGCGGAAGCAAGACCCTGCTGGCCTGCTTTGTGCTGTCTGTCCCAAGCAGCGCAAAGCATATAAGATCGTCACAAGCCATAATGGACGACATTATGATCAGCCCTATGTTTTTCCTTTTGTGCCGCCATTGGATGATGATACAGGAAAGGCACAGAAGAAACAGCAGTATGAAAGTAAGCTTCAGCAAGATCATATTACATTGTTATCAGTAAAATACCGACCCTCCGATGAATTCCCTAATGATTGAATTGGCTGGTATACCCGCAGTGTCTATGGAAAGGAAATACTGCAGGAATTTTAATAATCTCTTTGCCTCCTGATAATCAGGATCCCCTTCCTCTACCGCAAATAAAAGCGGCTCCACAAAAGGCTTCAATACTGCTATCTCATATATATGTGCCGAATTGAACATGGCATCCGCCTCCTCCTGGAAGGGGAATATGTTCCTTTCCTCACCTCTTCTCACCGACGGCCACATGGAAAGTGTTCTGGAAACAGAGGCTCCTCTTGTATAGAAATCCCGCACCATCCTTCTCATGAGTCTGCCGTCCGTGGTGGGAACCCTGTTATGCTCGTCCACATTCAAGGTCGTCAGTGCACTTATATAGATCTTGTATTTACTCTCTTTGGGAAGGGTATATGACAATGCATCATTAAGTCCGTGTATACCCTCGATAACAAGTATATCAGACTCTCCCATCTGAAGAAAATCCCCTTTATATTCCCTGACCCCTGTTTTGAAATTAAAACTGGGGATCTCTACTCTCTCGCCGTTCAGCAGAGCAGTCATGTCCTTATTGAAGCCTTCCGTATCAATGGCCTCCAGGCACTCAAAGTCATAATTGCCGTCCTCATCCTTAGGTGTATCCACTCTGTTCTTGAAATAGTTGTCCAGAGCTATGGGATGAGGCTTCATGCCGTGGGCCAGAAGCTCTATGGAAAGCCTGTGTGAGAAGGTTGTCTTGCCTGAGGATGAAGGCCCGGCTATCATGACGAAGCGCACGCCCTCCCTTGAGCCTATATCCTTGGCGATCTCTGCGATCCGGCTTTCTATTAAGGCTTCCTGCACAAGGATCACCTCGTTCATCCTGCCTTGAGATATGGCGTCATTTAGTGCTCCCACCGTATCTATATCCATCATCTCGCCCCATTTCGTGGCATCATACATGGTATCAAACAGCTTGGGACTGTCAGCAAAGGGCGGTACCTTCAGAGGATCACTCCTTTTTGGAAGCTGCAGCATGAGACCGTCCCTGTAAAGGAACAGATCAAAATACTTAATATATCCGCAGCTGGGTACCATGTATCCGTAGAAATAATCCTCAAAACCGTCCAGAGCGTAGAGGTTCACCTTATCCGACCTGCGGTATCTGAAGAGCCTCTCCTTATCATACATTTTAAGCTCATGGAATCTCTTCATCACCCGTTCCAGGGAATTGGAGCTCTTTCTGATGGGCAGATCCCCGTCCACCAGCTCCTGCATCCTCTTTCTGACTCTTACCACCGTATCCTCATCAAGACGGGTATCTCCCTTATAGGATATGTAATAAGCATTGCCTATGGAAAACTCCACCTTTACCTTCTCGATATGTTCCCAGCCCAGGACGTCATAAAGTGACTTTATCAGGAGAAGTGAGGCAGATCTTTTATATGCCTTGTGTCCCGCATGGCCGGAAAGATCTTCAAAATCAAGGACGCAGTCGTGGTCCACCGTATGGAATATCTCCTTAAGCTTGTTATCGATCTTTCCAAGTACTATGGGTGATCGGAACTCACTCTGAAAATCCATTGCTATGGTCTTAAGTGACGTATGCTCGGGATATTCGTATTCTCTGCCTCTGAATGTGATCTTCATGTTTTATACTCCTTATACGATGGTAAATGTTTTTTCGGCCTTATCTTCTATCACCGATATTCCCTCGGTATTATTCTCCAGAAATTCCTTCATGTAGGGAATAAAGATCTTCTCTATGCCGTAATGTCCCGCATCTATTATGCAAAGCTCCTTCTCAAGGGCATCTATGCCTTCATGGTGGCTTATATCACCTGTGATGAGCACGTCGCAGCCTTCGATGGCTGCAGTATCAATGGCAGACGAGCCGGATCCCGGGAATACGGCAACCTTTACCATGACAGAAGAAAGGTCTCCGTAGGCGATGACTGATCCTATATCGAAGACAGACTTGACTCTTTCACATAACTCAGCCAGCGTCAGATCCTCCTTCAGATATCCGAAGCACCCAAGTCCCAGCTCCTCTCCCAGGGTCGGTTCCAATACCTTTGTCTCGATAAGATCCAGTCTTTTCGATGCCTCGATCCCCATACATGTGATATCAAAATCGGTATGCATGGCAAACAGGGCCATATCATGTCTTATGATCTCCATGACCCTTTTCCCAACATAATTATCTCCCGAAACCCTTTTAATACTCTTGAAAATAAGGGGATGATGGCAAAGGATCAGGTCCGCTCCGGCTTCATGAGCAGCAGCTATAACATCCGATGTGGCATCCAAAGCCACATATACCTTGTTTATCTCCTTCTCCATATCTCCCACCAGTAGTCCGGGATTATCCCACTGTTCGGAATACTGTATGGGTGCGAGTTCATTTAATAAAAGAGCAAGATCCTTTAATTTCATGATTTTAATACCTCATCATAAAGCCTTAGCTCATAAGTCAGATCCATCCTTCTGTCTTCAGGCAGATCCCTGCTTGAAAGGAGCGATGCAAGCTCATCCCTTCGTTTCATGAAAGCTGTCCTTATCCCGTTCTTTAGCAATTCCCTTTTTATGCAGGGCCCGAACCGGAAGAAGATCTCGGATATGTCTTTATTCTCTCCCCTGCAACATCCCATGATGACATAGAGTTTTCCGGCATCCGTAACATATACTTCATCTCTTATGCAAAAACCCCTGTTTGTTAAAAACCTTCTGAAATCGGGGATCATGCTCTGAGGTGAGAATACAAACCGGTCGTAACCCCATGCCTTGTCCATGTCATCATCAAGTATCTTCTGTATCAGGGGGCCGCCCATACCGCTTATGACAAGAACGTTATCCCTGCCTGTGACCTGCGGTACATCCTTAAGTCCGTCGGATCTTATGAAGCTGATCGCCCCCGGATCCTCTAATATCCTTGCGGCATTTTCTCTGGCCTTCGATAAGGGGCCCTCGTTTATATCACAGGCATATGCCCTCTTACACGATCCCTGATCTATAAGCCATATTGGCAGGTATCCGTGGTCACATCCAATATCAGTGACGGTTTCACACCTGCCTGCCATGTCACAGCAGGCCTTAAGACGGTCAGTCAGCAGCATGTCTTATTCGAGATAGTCCTTCAGCTTTCTGGAGCGTGAAGGGTGTCTGAGCTTCCTTAAAGCCTTTGCCTCTATCTGCCTGATACGCTCTCTGGTGACATTAAACTGCTTTCCTACCTCCTCAAGGGTACGTGCCTTGCCGTCATCGAGACCGAATCTCAAACGCAGGACCTTCTGCTCCCTTTCGGTCAAGGTATCAAGCACTTCGTCAAGCTGCTCCTTCAGCAGTTCGAAAGCCGCGGCATCTGCGGGTACCGGCACCTGCTCATCCTGGATGAAATCACCAAGATGGGAATCTTCCTCTTCTCCTATAGGCGTTTCAAGAGAAACCGGTTCCTGAGATATCTTAAGGATCTCCCTTACCTTCTCTACAGGCATATTCATTTCCTTGGCGATCTCCTCGGGACTGGGTTCCCTGCCAAGCTCCTGAAGCAGCTGCCTTGAAACACGGATCAGTTTGTTTATGGTCTCAACCATATGAACGGGTATCCTGATGGTCCTGGCCTGATCTGCTATGGCTCTGGTTATGGCCTGTCTTATCCACCATGTTGCATATGTAGAGAACTTATATCCTTTTCTGTAATCAAACTTCTCTACGGCTTTGATAAGTCCCAGATTTCCCTCCTGAATCAGGTCAAGGAACAGCATGCCTCTGCCCACATAACGCTTTGCGATGGAAACAACAAGCCTGAGATTTGCCTCTGCCAGCTTGTTCTTTGCCTCCTGATCTCCCAGCTCCATCCTCTTGGCAAGCTCCACCTCTTCCTCGGCAGAAAGAAGCGGGACCTTACCGATCTCCTTTAAGTACATACGTACGGGATCTTCGATAGCCAGGTTTTCGGGGACATCGTTCAGATCGATGTTTTCAACGTCGATCTCTTCTTCATTCTCTATCTCTTCCGGCGGGATATCATCGTCGTCATCATCAACTACATCCGGGTTATCCGACATCTTCAGTACATCGATGCCGTTCTTCTCCAGCGTTTCCCATATCCTGTCATAATCCTCTTCTCCAAGCTCCATGCCCTCAAACTGGCTCATGATCTCGTTGTTCTCGAGAACGTTAGACTTTTTCTTTCCAGATTCCACAAGGGCTCTGAGCTTTTCTTCAAACTTTTCTTCGTTTGTTTCCATCAATACTCCTCTCTTTCATCGGATCCGATGTCAGACCGATATCCTGATATTCTTTAATCCGGCAAGCGCTTTCTTTTCCTCCAGGGATTTCTTAAGGGGATCCATGCCGTTATCTTCTGTCCTCATTCTGTCCAAAGCCGCTTTCTTGACTTTGATCACCAGGTCTGTAAGAGCCTGGGATCTTTCATCATCCGACTGTGAGACATCCATATGAGCATCTATTATGGCCATAGCCTCCCCTGCTTTATCCTCCCCGGCAAATCCGGTTATGATATCGGCGACGTTCAGATTCTCTTTCTCATATCCTTCAAAGATCTTCCCGGCAATACGTCTGGTCAGGTCATCCTTAAAGTCTTCCGGGGATATATACGGTTTAACCGCCTCAAAGATCCTCTCATCATCACACATCCATGTGAGGAGGTATCTCTCTGCCTTGTCACTCCCGGAGTCTGCCTTATCCGATGATCTCCTGCCCGCGCCTTCCTGAAAATACGATCTGCCCTCGGCTTCCTGTCTGATCTCTGCCCTTTCCATGGCGCCTGCTACACTGCGGCGCAATACCTCTTCCTTAACGGCATATTTGGAAGCAGTGGCGGATATGTAATTTTCTCTTGCCATCTCATCGTCTATGTCTGCTATATATGCGGCCGCTCTTTTCAGAAAAGCCGTTCTGCCTTCAGGATCCGACATGTCATGATCTTTTTCAAAATATCTGAGCATGTAGAAGAAGGAATTCTCCGCTTCGGATATCCTCTTGTCAAATTCTTCCGCTCCAAGCCCCTTGATAAATTCGTCGGGATCCTTATAAGGTTCAAGATCTATTACCCTGGTAACGAGACCGGCACTGTTACATATGGGAACTGCCCTTGCCGCAGCCTTCATGCCTGCCTCGTCCGAGTCGTAGGTCAGCCGGACCTCTTTTGTATATCTCTTAAGCAAGGATGCATGGCCGGGTGTAAAGGCTGTGCCAAGAGATGCCACTGCCTCCGTATATCCTGCCTGATGCATGGAGATCACATCCATATATCCTTCACAGACTATCCTGTAGGGCTTTCTGGATCTCCTCGCAACGTTCATCCCGTACATGTTGTGGCTCTTATCAAATACCACTGTCTCAGGCGAATTAAGGTACTTTGGCTCTCCATCACCCATGACTCTTCCGCCGAAGCCTATGACCTTATTGTTCACGTCCATTATGGGGAACATCACCCGGTTAAAGAACCTGTCAGACATACCGTATTTCTCGGTTATGTTGCAAAGGCCGGCAGCATCTATTATCTCGTCCGAAAACCCTTTTTTCTTTAGATGATCCACAGCATCCGTATATCCTCTGCCTGAGAAACCCAGGCCGAAGCTTCTTATGGTCTCGTCGGTCAGACCTCTTTTTCTGAGATACTCAAGTCCCAGCCTGCCCTCGGGTGAATACAGCCTTTTGTAATAATAAACGGCGCAGGTCTTAAGACATTCAAGAACCTGTTCCTTAAAGGTCCTTCCGCGTTTTTCTTCTTCTGTCTCCTCGTATTCGGGGAGTTCAATCCCCACCTTTTTTGCAAGATGTTCCACCGCCTCGGGGAAGCTGAAATTCTCGTAATCCATCACAAAGGTGATGACGTTACCTCCTGCCCCGCATCCGAAGCAGTGATATGTCTGCCTCTCCTTATTGACACAGAATGATCCCGTCTTTTCATTGTGAAACGGGCAGAGGCCGAAATAATTGGCTCCGCTCCTTTTAAGCTTTACCGCCTCTCCTATAACGTCCACGATATCGTTTCGCTGACGTATTTCCCCAAGCAGGTCATCGTTGTATCTGATCTTTTTCATCTATGTCACATGATTATCCATGAAGTCGGCACGAACAGGTCGGAGTACACGCTTATGGCATATCTGTCACTCATTGAGGAAATGTAATCGCAGACTATCCTCTCAAGCGGATCCTTAGTTCTTGACATGAGCTCTCTGTATTCCATCGGCAGTCTGTCGGGTCTGTTAAAGAAATACATATACAGGGACTCCACCAGGCTCTCAGCCTTTCCTTCCTCGCTCTTGGCCTTTGGATTTGTATATACGTTCCTGAACATCCACTCCCTCAGACTCTTCATGGCATCATACGCCTCTTCGGACATACGGATCTCATCTTTGTCAGAGCTTTCCGTGATGATGTCATGTATGAAATAATCCAGTCTTTCCTTGGTCGTGTATCCGGCCACCCGGCCTATATCATCGGGAACACTGTCATCCCCGAGTATCCCGGCCCTGATGGCATCATCCATATCGTGATGCATGTATGCGATCTTGTCGGAAAACTGAACTATCTTACCCTCCAGGGTTGAGGGATCACCCTTGGATCTGTGGTTTAGTATACCGTCTCTCACCTCATACGTGAGATTCAATCCGGTCATATCCTTTTCGAGCACATCCACAACTCTCAGCGACTGGTCCGAATGCTCAAACCCCAGTGGACATACTCTGTTAAGAGCCCTCTCACCCGCATGACCGAAGGGGGTATGTCCCAGGTCGTGCCCTAAGGCTATGGCCTCCACCAGATCCTCATTAAGCCTTAAGGCTTTGGCTATGGTCCTGGCATTCTGTGATACCTCCAGGGTATGAGTCAGTCTGGTTCGGTAATGGTCCCCCTCGGGAGTGAGAAAAACCTGCGTTTTATCCTTCAGCCTCCTGAAGGATTTGGAATGGAGTATCCTGTCACGGTCTCTCTGGAATACCGGCCTGAGATCGTCCTCTTCCTCCGCTCTGATCCTCCCCTTGGAAGATGATGAGAATGCGGCATATGGACTGAGCGTCTTTTTTTCAAGTTCTTCCAGTTTCTCTCTAATGTTCATAAACGCATTCGTCACTTTATGATGCTTCCTATGAGCTCCCCCCAGAAATTGATCTTGATCATCCATGCCACACTCATCACGAATCCCGCAAAAACGGGAATAACCACAAGCACATATATTGCAGTCAAAAACACATTACCTTCAGATCGTCTGATGGATACGATAAGATAAACGATGAGCAGTACTACATAGGGCATTAAGAAAAACGGCCATACAAGCTCATATCTTGAGAACAACAGAACATCCGCCGCTATCAGGACCACAAGCATCAGGATGTAACCTGCGTATCTTTTCATTCGGACTCTCCCATGGTGTGCTTGTATTTTCGCTTTGAATCATACATCTTAGCATCAGCTCTCCTTATGGTGTCTGCAGCGCTTCTGTCTGTGATATGGTTGAATACGGCAGATCCGTACGCAAAATTCAGATCGGATCTGTTATTCGTCATGATATCGTCAAACATGTTCGCTTCCATCTCCATAAAGACATCGCTGTCATGTCCCGTAAACAGGATGGCAAACTCATCTCCTCCTATCCTGTATACCTTGGCAATCTTTTTGAAATATCCGCTTATAAAATCGGCACTTGAAATGATATACCTGTCGCCCTCTGCATGACCCATGGAATCATTGGTCTTTTTGAGATTGTTAAGATCCAGTATGGCAACGACCAGATGCTCCAGCAGATCATCTCTTTCGTCGATCTTATCCACCTCCAGCTCATAGGCCTGTCTGTTGCCGAGGCCTGTCAGAGTATCGGTAAAGGCAACGGATTTATAAACCTCTGCTTTCTTTAAGTCTATCTCATCTCTTATGGAACCCTGTAACGTATCTGCGGCAAGGAAGATAACAAAGAGCAAAAGTCCGATCCTTGAGTATCTGGAATGATCCGAAAAGTTCTGATTGGAATAATACCGTGCAATGTCTATGCCCACACAGATGACCAGGGCTATGAAGCCAAAATATCCCACCTCCCTGGAATTATCATCCGAGATCCGTCTTTCATTCCCGGCGGCCCTGATATGAGTAACGGCTATGCATATACCTATGGAAAAGATTGTTATATGCGTAAGGATCAGAGAGCGCGACAGATCGAGGAAGCCTGTGAAATGTACAGCATTGACCAATATGAAATCGATCACGGGGAGAATGGCTATCCTATTGCAGACCATTCTCACCTCACTGAACCTGCTGTTTGAATAGTAGGAAACTATAGGCATTGAAAGCAGTGCCAGTATCTCATATGACATGATGGAGATGATCTGGACATTCCCTATGAACAGCTGTGTTGTATGGGTTTCGTTTATGGACCACAGGAAGACTCCCATGGAAAAGGCTGCCAGATAAAACAGATTCCTGTTATGCATGAACCGTTTTTCGGCAACACCCAGCACAAACAGAATTATCGAAACAAAGAGTATCATAAAGCAGGCGAACACCCCGCCTGTGTTGGAAACTATGATCCGCTCAAGCATATCCGCCCTGTCGCCGATGATCACATTTTCCATGATACCGCCGTATTTCTGTTCGATCCTGTGAAGGTCTATCTCTATATACTTTCCGCTATATTCATCCTTAAGGGGTATAACGATCCAGGCACTGCCGGGAAGAGGAAATACATCTGTCTCCTGATCACCGAAGGCGTATATTTCCTTATCATCTACAAATATATGATTTTCCGCATGTGTCGAACGATACATCAGGTACTGTCCGTCCCTTGCCTCTCCCTGCATTTTCTTTCTCAGGATAAGGTCCTTATATCTGGACTTATCCAAAGACAGCGGCAGGGTGCAGCTTATATAGGCATCATCTGCAGCATCACGGTATTCCCATCCGTAATTATAATCCTTGGCCTTATCCTCGATAAGCTTAACGTTCTTCTCACCGGGGTTCAGACCTGAGGCCGCAATGATGATGATACCTGTTATAACGAGTATCACATATATGATTTTATAGTTGATAGTGATCCTGTTCTTCATATAAAATCGCTATAAAACTGCATGACGCAAAAGGTGATTAAAGGGACTGTGTTTTAGCACAGTCCCCGGAAACCGCATAAAATAAGGGTTTTTATCGTATCTCGTGTATCCAGCCTTCGGGCGCTTCGATCCTTCCCATCTGTATACCCGTAAGAGTATCGTATAATTTCTTTAAGGTAGGACCCATTTCATCCATTCCGGAAGCAAACCTGATCTCTTTTCCGTGGTCGTTTATGCATCCGACAGGAGATATAACGGCAGCTGTTCCGCAAAGTCCGCATTCGTTGAAATTACCCTCTTCCACTTCCTTCAGGGTTATCTCTCTTTGAGTTACCTTCATATCAAGATACTTCTCGGCAACATACATGATGGAGCGCCTGGTGATGGAGGGAAGTATGGAATCCGAAAGCGGTGTTACGAGATTGCCATCCTTGTCTATGAAAATTATATTGGCTCCGCCTGTCTCCTCGATCCTGGTCCTTGTACCGGGATCCAGGTAAATGTTCTCGGCAAATCCGTTCTCGTGTGCATCAACTATGGCATAAAGACTCATGGCATAATTAAGACCTGCCTTGATATTGCCTGTCCCTCTGGGAGCTGCACGGTCATAATCACTGATCCTTACGGTTATGGGCTTGGCACCGCCCTTGAAATAAGGACCCACTGGAGTTGTCAGGATCCTGAACAGATATTCCTCAGCAGGCTTTACCCCGATGACAGGATTTGAACCGAACATATAAGGCCTTATATAAAGTGTGGCACCTGATCCGTAAGGAGGTACCCATTCCTCATTAGCCTTTACCACTCTGTCAACGGCATCCAGGAATCTCTCCTTGGAAAATACAGGCATCTTAAGCCTTTTTTCAGAATCTATCATTCTGTCGGCATTAAGATCCGGGCGGAACGTAACCGTCCTGCCATCCTCAGTGGTATATGCCTTAAGACCCTCGAATACGGTCTGGGCATACTGGAAAACGCATGCACACTCATTCAGTACGATCTTGTCATCATCAGTGATGCTGCCATCATCCCACTTGCCGTCCTTGAAACAAGAAACATATCTTTTGTCAGTCCTGACATAATCAAAACCCAGGCTTTCCCATGCAATGTCTTTTTTAGCCATAATATGCACCTTCTTTTTTTATTTTTGTGCGGCTGCGATCTGCTTTGCTACTTCTGCAGCGTAGTCTTCCTCTTTCTTCTCCATGCCTTCGCCGGTCTGGAACCTTACAAATCCCTTAACATTGATCTTGGCCCCGTTGGCTTTAGCAACCTCTTCGATATACTTCGAAACACCCTGCTTTCCATCCTCGGCCTATACATATACCTGATCCACAAGGCAGATCTCCTTCATCTCCTTGTTGATACGGCCCATGATCATGCCTTCCTTCACCTTGTCGGGCTTTGCAGCCTCCTTGGGATCGTTTTCGATCTGAGCCTTAAGGATCTCCTTCTCATGCTCTATGT
>JAEEGL010113382.1_pt1 | contig 19146 bp, 16 predicted proteins | sample 9134231 | NCBI WGS metagenome assembly JAEEGL01 (sample SAMN16246548, study PRJNA631951) | gut metagenome | biome: gut microbiome; feature: rumen; material: fiber-attached | host: Bos | place: Iran: Karaj | collected 2018-10 | reverse complement strand
GGGAGACAGGGGTAGGGAGACAGGGGTAGGGAGACAGGGGTAGGGAGACAGGGGTAGGGAGACAGGGGTAGGGCAGCTGAGAGATAGATCGTTGGGTCAGATGGGGAAGGTCCCTGGGGCGAATGGGGAAGGTCCCCGGGGCGAATGGGGAAGGTCGAATTTGAGAGTGGGGACCTTCCCCGCCAAATCGGCACTAGGGGGCACTGTGGGGCTATTTCTATGGGGAAGGTCCAGGGCACAAAATTCAACCTTCCCCAAACAGTACCTGGACTTTCCCCAAACGATACCGAGACCTTCCCCAGGCTGCCGGCTTCCGAACGGAAAGTCGTACGGCAGCAGGTCGAACGACGGCAGCAGCCCGGACGGCGGCTTTCGGACGGGAGGGAGAGAAAGGCCGGGGAGGCGACGTTATTTCGGAAAATGTGCGTATCTTTGTGGATATGTTGATTGACACCCATACCCATTTCTACGACGAGTGGCTGCGGCCGGATGCGGAGGAGGCCATCCAGCGGGCTCTCGCGGCGGGGGTCGGCAAGCTGATTCAGGCGGATATCGACAGCAGGGAACGCCCTGCGATGTGGGAGATCGGTGACCGGCACCCGGGCGTCATCTTCGAGATGCTGGGGCTCTATCCGGGTTCGGTCGACGGCGCCTGGCGGGAGGAGATCGACCGCCTTCTCGCCTGGCGGGAGGCCATCCTTGCCCGGGAGACTACCCCGACCAGGGGGGTCATCCTGGCCCAGGAGGCCGTCGGTGGTTCCGGCACCCGACAGACCGCCGGCCCAACCTCGCAGATTGCCGGGACAGCCTCGCAGATTGCCGGGACAGCCTCGCAGTTTGCCGACCCAGCCCCGCAGACCGCCGTCCCAGCCCCGCGGAGCTGCATCGTCGCGGTCGGGGAAATCGGCCTGGACTACCATGAGGGGAAGGAGTTCGCCGCCCAGCAGCGGGAGGCCTTCCGGGTCCAGCTCGAACTCGCCAGCGCATGGGACCTTCCGGTCAACATCCACCTCAGGGATGCCTGGGAGGACTTTTTCGCCGTGATCGAGGACTGCCGCCATCTCCACATCCGGGGCAATCTCCACTGCTTCTCCGGCAGTTACGAACTATTCGAGCGGGCACAGCGCAGCGGGGAGTGGTCGGTCGGCATCGGCGGTGTCGTCACCTTCAGGAACGCTTCGCTCGCCGGGACTCTCGCCCGGATCCCGATGGAACGCATCCTCCTGGAGACGGATGCCCCCTACCTCGCTCCGGTCCCCTACCGGGGAAAACGCAACGAGAGTGCTTACCTCCCGCTGGTGGCCGCAAAGGTCGCCGAGATCAAACACCTTCCTATCGAGGAGGTCGAGCGCATCACCACCCACAACGCAGAAACACTCTTCCGGATATGAAATCCTCCATCCTTATCATTTATACCGGCGGGACCATCGGCATGAAGCAGGACCCCGTAGAGGGCACCCTGAAGCCCTTCGACTTCCGCCAGATTCTCGAAGAAGTGCCGGAACTCGGCAAGTTCGCCCTCCGGGTGGACTCCTACACCTTCGACCCGCTGATCGACTCTTCGGATGTGGAACCCGGCCTGTGGATCGCCCTTGCCCGCCTCATCCAGGAGCGTTACGACCGCTACGACGGCTTTGTCGTCCTCCATGGGACCGACACAATGGCCTACAGCGCCGCGACCCTGAGCTTCATGCTGGGCGACCTGGCGAAGCCGGTCATTTTCACCGGGAGCCAGCTGCCGATCGGGACGCCGCGCACCGACGGCAAGGAAAATCTGATTTCCGCCGTGGAAATCGCCGCGGCCAAAGACGCGGAGGGCCATGCGATGGTCCCGGAAGTGGCCATCTGCTTCGGCTCGGTGCTCCTGCGCGGCAACCGGGCCACCAAGATGAGTTCGGAGGCCTTCGATGCCTTCGATTCGCCGGACTGTCCCCCGCTGGCCGTCGCCGGAATCAACATCCGCTACAACCGCACCCTGATCCGCAAACCCAGCTCCTGGGACCTTCCGCTCCGGGTCCAGGACCGTCTGGACACGCGCGTGTCCATCCTCCGGCTCCACCCCGGCATCACGCCCCAGGTGGCCCGGAACATCGCCTGCGGCCCCGAAACCCGCGCCGTCATCCTGGAGACCTACGGGGCCGGGAACGCTCCGTCCAAGCCCTGGCTGACGGACATCATCCGGGAGGCGGACCGCATGGGCAAGGTGCTGGTGAATGTCAGCCAGTGCAAGAAAGGGACGGTCAACATGGACCTGTATGCGACAGGAAGGGCGCTGAAGGATGCCGGCGTCGTGTCCGGATTCGATGCCACGACGGAGGCCGCCCTGGGAAAACTCTTCGCCCTGATGGGCCTTTCCGACGACAACGCCTGGGTCAAAAAGCAGTTCCAGGAAGACCTTCGCGGGGAAATCAGCAAATAAATCATTGTCTTTTGAAAATAAATTGCTAAATTGCGGGGACTTTCCGGGGACTGTATCCCGGACAGAAGTTGAAAACTATTAACAACTAATTATTTATAACTAACAACACAAAAACGATTATGAAAAAGTTTTTCATGTTTTTGGCAGTAGCAGGTGCTCTTACCTTCTCTGCGAACATCGCTTCCGCACAGGACGAGAATGCCGCTCCGGCCCCCGCCGCTGAACAGGTCGAAGCCCCCAGCGAGGTGACGGACCTCTTCGCCGGCACCGGTGAAGACATTCCCCTGAACCAGGCCCTCAAGACCAAGTTCATTGAAGGTGGCGCAGGCTTCATGAGCCTCGTTCTGATCTGCCTGATCCTCGGTCTGGCCCTTTCCATCGAGCGTATCCTCTATCTGGCCTTCTCCAAGACCAATACCGTGAAACTCCTCGAAAACGTGGAGAAAGCCCTCGCCGAAGGCGGTATCGAGAAGGCAAAAGAGGTCTGCCGCAACACCCGCGGTCCGGTCGCTTCGATCTTCTATCAGGGTCTGCTCCGCATGGACCAGGGCGTTGATGTGGTCGAAAAGACGATCGTTTCCTATGGCAGCGTCCAGATGAGCCTCATGGAGAAGGGTCTGAGCTGGATTTCCCTGTTCATCGCCCTGGCCCCGTCCCTGGGATTCCTTGGTACCGTTATCGGTATGATCCAGGCCTTCGACGCCATCCAGGCTGCCGGTGACATTTCCCCGAACGTCGTTGCTGGCGGTATGAAGGTTGCCCTTATCACCACGGTCGGCGGTCTGATCGTCGCCATGATCCTCCAGGTCTTCTACAACTACATCCTCAACAAGATCGACACGATCACCATCGACATGGAAGACGCTTCCATCCGTTTCGTCGATACCATCACCAAGTACAACAAGTAATCACGAACCTGACAATACCATTCAACAATGGAAAAACAGTTATACGCTAAAATATTCAAGTGGGTATCCTGGGCGTTGCTGATCATCAGTGTCGTGCTTCTTCTGGTGGCCTTCCCGAAATTCGGCGGCGCCGGTGAAGAAGGTGCTGTTACCATGCTGCTCGGCTGGGCTTATGCCATGCTGGGTCTCGCCCTCGTCTCCGTGCTCTGCGTAGGACTGTACGTTTCGGCCGTGACCAATCCGAAGTCGCTCATCAAGATCGGCATCGTGCTGGTCGGCGCCGTCGTCGTCGTCCTCGTGGCCTACCTCGCCGCCTCCGGCGCCCAGCCGCTGGCTTACAATGGTCCCACCCCGTCTGAAAAGGAACTTAAATTGACCGATACGGTCCTCAACCTCGCCTATGGCCTTGGCATCGTTGCCGTGCTGTCCATTGTCGTCGGCGAAGTCATGAGCGCGATCCGTAACAAAAAAGCGTAACCCATGGCCAAGAAAAAAACACCGGAGATCAATTCCAGCTCGACAGCGGACATCGCGTTCCTGCTGCTGTGCTACTTCCTGATGACCACCACGATGGGTGATCAGTCAGGTCTGCAGCGCCGGCTTCCTCCCATCCCCGACAAGAATCAGAAAGTCGAGGACCAGAAGGTCAACCGCCGTAACATCGTCATCGTACGAATCAACTCTGCAGATAAGCTCTTTGCCGGTAACGAAGCCATGGATATCGTCTTCCTGAAAGAGAAGATGAAGGAGTTCCTCGCCAATCCCAACAATGACCCGAACCTCCCTGAAAAGGAAGAGAAGGAAATCGAGGGAAAGACCTACATGGTCTCCAAGGGTGTCATCTCGCTGCAAAACGACCGCGGTACCAGCTACCAGGCCTACATTGCCGTCCAGAATGAACTCGTAAAGGCCGTCAACGAACTCCGCGACGAATTCTCCATGCGGGAATTCGGCCGCCGCTTCTCCGTCTTGACGGAAGATCAGCAGAACATCGTCAAAAAGGCTGTGCCCCAGAACATTTCCGAGGCCGAGCCGAAGGACACAGGAAAGAAGAAATAGGAGGATAAGATCATGTCAAAATTCGGAGGTTCCAACAGCAAAAAGGATGTTCCCGGAATTTCTTCGGGTTCCCTTTCCGATATCGTGTTCATGCTTCTGTTCTTCTTCATGGTGACCACCCAGCTCCGCGAGACGGAGAACAAGGTGATCGTGAAACTTCCTGAAGCGACCGAGGCTGCCAAACTTGAAAGAAAAGACCTGTCCGCGAACATCAACATCGGTACGCCGGTGCGTCACCTGCAGGCCATGTATGGTACGGATGCCCGTATCCAGCTGAACGATTCTTTCAAGACCATTGACGACATCCGCGACTTCATCGCCGCCGAACGTGACGCCATGTCTGAGGCCGAAAGGTCCCTGATGACCGTCAACCTTCGCGTGGACGAAGACGTCCGCATGGGTATTGTTTCCGATGTGAAACAGGAACTTCGCCGCTGCTCGGCGCTGAAGATCATGTACGCATCCCGCAAACCCGGCAAAGAATAGCTTTTCTTACGGATTTTTCGCGAAGAGGGCGGCCCCTGAGGGTCGCCCTCTTTTTTTCTTTCATCCCGGGAGCGCCCCTACGGCCTTCTGGCCTTGTTTTTCCTCAGACACAAAGTGGAGCCAACGCATAACGCGCTACAAGACAATCATTTACATTGAAAGATACTCGAGGGACATTTTTTGTGTCAGATAGGAAAAACTCCGTATTTTTGCGCGACAAACCAAAAATTGAATTATTATTCTTACCTTTGTCTCAATATTAGTACATAACGCCCCTTTCAAGAACCAGGAAAAGTCGGAAACTTCACTCCAGAAGTTCTACCCATGGGGGATTGGACAACCTGAACAGGTGGCTGACAGTAAGGCACTGACAGCACATTTGTCCTTAGGGTTTCCGACGCCCTCCTGGTTATGCGTTGTCGTGCCTTTTTACGGCGACGCAGCGCATGGAGCAGATCGATGACCGGCAGGTTCTCCATATCCAGGAAGAACTGATCCGGAAGTACCGGAACAAAATCGAATCGCAGCGGAGGATGATTCACCGGCAGGAAAAGGTCATCGAAGGATTCCGTCAGCAGTATCTTTTCCTCTATCGGGAGCAGTTCCGCGACATTTCCCGGCTCCTGTTCGGCTGGAATTTCCTTCCGCCGCATCAACTGGAGTCAAAGACTCTCTACCTGCGGGTAGATCGTATGCTGGAGCGCTTGCAGGGCGGGGCGGACGGGATGGGCGATATTCCTGAGAGCATCAACTTCCATTTCGACCGGATCCTGGACCATCTCCGCGAAGACTTCCCGAATCTGAAGCCCATCGATTACCGCCTGTTCTGCTACCTCTGCGCAGGCTTCTCCTGCGTACAGATCAAGGAACTCCTCGGTCTGAAAAGCCTGAACAACCTGTATCTGAGGAAAAACCGCCTGATTCAGCGGATCCGCTTTCACAGCTCTCCCTGGCGGAAGTACTATCTCATGCTGCTCTCCCGCTGAAAGGGTCTTGTTCCTTTGCCCAAGAAATATTATCTTTGCATGATTTAGAGCAATTTCGTCAGTTTATGGAAACATTGAAAAGGACCAAGATCAAGGCGCTGCTCGCCTCGGAGCCGGGCGCCAGGGTACTCGCCAAAGGCTGGGTACGCACCAAGAGAGGGAATAAGCAAGTGAAGTTCATCGCCTTGAATGACGGTTCCACCATCCACAATATCCAGATTGTCGCCGAGGCTGAACGCTTTGACGAGGAGCTTCTCAAGCGGATCACCACCGGCGCCTCCCTCGCGGTGAGCGGACAGCTCGTCGCTTCGATGGGCAGCGGGCAGGCGGTCGAAATCCAGGCTGACGAAATCGAGGTACTGGGCGACTGCGACCCCATGCGCTTCCCCCTCCAGAAAAAGGATACGACCCTGGAATATCTCCGTTCCGTGGCACATATGCGCCTGAGGACCAACACTTTCGGCGCCGTCCTGCGGATCCGCAACGCCATGGCCTTCGCCATCCACAAGTTCTTCAACGAGAAGGGCTTTGTCTATCTCCATACTCCGCTGATCACCGAAAGTGACGCGGAGGGCGCCGGCGACATGTTCCAGGTCACTACGATGGACCTCAAATCCATTCCGCTGGACAAGAAAGGCAATGTGGACTTTTCGAAGGATTTCTTCGGCAAGAAGACGTCCCTGACGGTTTCCGGCCAGCTGGAAGGCGAACTCGGGGCGACGGCCGTCGGCGAGATCTACACCTTCGGACCGACCTTCCGCGCCGAGAATTCCAACACCCCGCGCCACCTGGCCGAGTTCTGGATGATCGAGCCGGAAATGGCCTTCTACGACATCGAGGACAACATGGTCCTGGCCGAGGAGTTCGTCAAATACCTGGTCCAGTATGCCCTGGACAACTGCATGGACGACCTGAAGTTCCTCAACGACAAATACGACGACGGCCTGATCGAACGGATGCGGAGCGTGCGCGGCATCGCTTTCGAGCGCGTGACCTACACCCGCGCCGTCGAAATCCTGGAAAAAGCCATCGCCGACGGCGTCCAGTTCGAGTATCCGGTCCATTGGGGCACGGATTTCCAGAGCGAGCACGAGCGCTACCTCGTGGAAAAGTACTTCCAGAGGCCCGTCATCCTCATTGACTTCCCGAAAGACATCAAGGCCTTCTACATGAAACAGAACGAGGACGGAAGGACCGTGCGCGGCATGGACGTCCTCTTCCCGAAGATTGGCGAGATCATCGGCGGCAGCGAACGCGAAGCCTCCCTGGAAAAACTCGAGCAGCGCATTGACGAACTCGGCATGTCCCGGAAGAACCTCGAATGGTACATCGACACCCGCCGCTACGGCAGCGTCCCCCACAGCGGTTTCGGCCTCGGTTTCGAGCGCCTGCTGCTTTTTGTCACCGGCATGGCCAACATCCGTGACGTCATCCCCTTCCCGAGAACTCCTAAAAACGCAGAATTCTGATGTTAGTGATTGGTATCGCCGGCGGCTCCGGATCCGGCAAGACAACGGTCGTCAAGGCCATTACAGAGCAGCTCAGCGGGAAAGTGGTCGTCATCCCGCAGGACTCCTATTACAAGGACTCCAGCCATGTTCCCGTGGAAGAGCGCAAAAACATCAACTTCGACCATCCGGATGCCATTGACTGGAAACTGATGTGCCAGCAGATCCGGGAGCTCAAAGCCGGCCGGACCATCGAGCAGCCGGTCTACTCCTACATCACCTGCTCCCGTTCCACGACCGAGACGGTCACCGTCGAGCCTGCGGAAGTCATCATCGTCGAAGGCATCCTGATCTTTACCTGCAAGGAGCTCCGTGACCAACTGAACATCAAGATCTTCGTCGACGCAGACGACGATGACCGGGTGCTCAGGATTATCGTCAGGGACATCGCCGAGCGCGGCCGGACCATTGACACGGCCATTGAGCACTACTGCGACACCGTCAAGCCGATGCACCTCCAGTTCATCGAACCTTCCAAGCGCTACGCGGACATCATCGTCCCCCAGGGAGGCCACAACAAGGTGGCCATCGACGTGCTCACGACCACCGTCCAGGAAGCCCTGGAGCGGAAACAACGTCCCCACCGGAAATGAAACTCTCCCCCGACCAGAAAGCCGGACTCCTGATCACCGCGATCGTCCATCTCGCGGTGATTATCGTTTTTCTGGCTGTCCAGATCGGGTACCAGGTCAAAAAGGAGAACAGCTTCGTGCTGGACTTTACCCAGCAGGAAGAAAAAGAGAAAGCGGAAAAGAAGGCTGCCCTGCAGCAAAGCGCCCTGGAAAAGCTCGAGGAGATGATTGCTGCGGCCCAGGGAGGGACACCCCTGCGTTCGATCGCCGTGGACCGCAGCACACTGAAAGACGACCGGGGGACGGACGCCGAACGGCTCTACGAAGAGGCCGAACGCCTCGCCCAGGAGCTGAAAAACGGGCAGTCACAAGCTGCTGACGACCCGGATGACGTGTCCATTTCAAAGCCCCGGAAAGAAGAAAATAAGCCGGTGAAAGCCTATACCGGGCCCACGGTTCTGTCCTGGAGCCTGGAAGGCCGCCGCGCCTCCCGCCTCCCCATCCCGGCCTACAAATGTATCGGAGCGGGTCAGGTCCGGGTCCTGATTGTCGTCAATAACAAGGGAAACGTCATCGATGCGCGGATTGACCCCGGCAGCTCCTCCGCCGACCGCTGCCTCCAGTCCTACGCCCTCCAGGCCGCCCGCCTCAGCCGCTTCTCCGTCTCCGAGACCGCCCCCGCCCGCCAGAGCGGCAACATCATCTACGCCTTCATCGCCCAGTAAAGAGGGCGTTGTATCCCTATTGTAATTGCTATGGCTATTTGGATTGTCCTTCCTATTCTGACGCTTCTGATGTTCGACCTGGGGCTGACGCTCCGCCTCGAAGATTTCTCAAAAGTGTTTCGCCGGCCGTGGCCGCTGGCCGTCGCCATCGCATCCAGCCCGTTTATCTTTGCCAATGAGAGGATGGCGATCCCCGCCATCCTCTATTCGCTGATGATGAATATCGTCCTGCTGATCTATGTAGGAATCGTCCGGCGGAAGGACCGCCGCGCCTGAGCGCTGCGGCTGACGCTGACCCAGGTCCCGGAATTCGCGATATCGCGACGTTTCAGAGAATCGCAGTATGAACCAGACCGGTAAAACCGACTATTTTCTCGGTCCTATAAACCGGTCGCCGTTATAGTGAATCATATGGTCCGGCGTATCAGACAACCAGACTTCCGTCTCCCAGGCGATATCGTCAACGTGTTTCTTGAACTCTTTCGCGTTCGGGAAAGCCGTCACATACACGATACCAAAAGGGCAGTCCTTGGTGAATTCTTCCAACTCAACCACCCGTTTAGCCGATACCGGTCCATGAGAGGTCACAACCTCAACCAGGAACAGCCAGCCGCGTTTGTCATCGCTGATGACGATATCCGGAAGTTTTGAATGCTCGGTTATCGGCAGGTTGAGCGCTTCCAGCCCGGCGGCATTCACATACAGGTCTTTATCTTCGGTATCGCCGATATAGAGCAACTTACCTCCAGGTGCAAACCTGGGAGCGAATTCCTCAACGACTGCAGCCTGAATCTCATTATGAGCACCAGGAGACAGATAATACTCATTTCCTTCGATAACGAGAGGAATACGGTGCATATCCCGCTCAGCAGCATACCTGTCGCGCAGTATTTCGTACTCTACGGCAAACTGTTGCGTACGGCTATCCCAATTCTTGGTGCCATACGCCTGAGCAACTTCAAGTGCCTCCTCCGTGATGGCATAATGCGCTTTCGGGCTATTAACAGGAAGCGTCGGATCATCAGGATTGTAGTTGGCTACTCCAGCCTGAATGAACTGGTGAAGAACCTGTCGACGGAACGTCTCTCGTGTATTGGGTGCATAGGGGGCGTCAGCCTTATAGTTCTCGTTTACGAAAGCCATGATTTCCTTGGTAATACGCTGACTGGTGCGTGTGGCATCTGCCCACGGCGTATCCTCCTTTACACTACACAGTGCCAACAACGTAAGCGCCGACATTTCATTCTGCTGTGCAGCAGGAAGCCCCAATGCCTTCAGAATCTTTTGTGCCTCTGTAATTTTGCCCATAGCTACTGAATCTTAAAATAGTCCATGACCAAGTCGTTGATATAGTCGATGGAATAGTTGTTTCTCAAAATAATCTTCCTGCCAATCTCCCGAATGGTTTCAATCGGAGGAAGAGGCATCCTCCGCAGTTCCGTTGCACTCACATTGATGTTTCCGTTGAACGTCCGGAAATAGGCATCAAACATCTCACTGTCCAGAAGAACAGTAAGCCCCATCACCTCGTCTCTGCGAAGATGGCCTTTCGGTCTGTAAATATAGTTCAATTTGTTCTCAATTCCAATATACTCATACTGAACCATATTGCCGAAGTATGGAGCCGCAACCAGTCGGCTGTTGTCATCTTTGGAACCGAAACGCCTGAGCAGCACGTAATTCTTATTGGGGAGCAGAGCCGCCTTCGACTCCGGAGAGACCTTGATGTACTGCCCTTTGTCTTTCTTCTGCACGGGATGACCACAGAGCATCTTCACCACATTATGAAGCCAGTAGAGAGGAACCGTATCATCTGCGGGCTCGCTGACAATGAAATCATACGCCCGAAAAGCGACTACCGGACCGGTCGAAATCTTGATGCCGTATTTCTCCATATTACCGTCCCAAGAACGGAACAGATTCAAGATTGCCTCATCGCGCCCGTCAATGGGCAGATAAACCACCTTTTCATCGGAAGCCACATCCACAATGTTTGCGGCAGGATACTCTTTCTGATAAGGATGATCCAAATCCCGTATTCCCTGGCTAAAAGAGACTGTAATGTTCTTTACGTCGCCGGCAGGATGCATCCTCATAATCACCAGTTCCTGCAGCACCTCATCCTTAGAGAACGTATCTTTCCTGGTATTGAACAGGTGGATTAAGTCAATGTGAACGTGCCTGAAAAGGAAATCCCGGAAAGACTGGAAATACCGGCCCGAAGCAAAGCTTCTCGGTGTGATGAATATCATCTGCCCGTCATCTTCCAGCAACTTGGCGCAGATGGCCATGAACAGGGCGTAGATATTCGTCTGCCCGTCCACGATGCTGGCACAGGAACGCGTATGCACATCATCCTTGGCGAGTTTGAAGTAAGGAGGATTCGAGATGATATAATCATACTTTTCTCCGGCATTCATCCCTCCGAAGATGGTATCATCGCCGTCCAGGCACTCGCACTTGTCTAGGACGAAGTCTGACTCGTTCAGGCGGTAATCAAACACCACCCTTTTTCCCCTGCACCATATCTTCAGATACGATAGCACCTCTTCGGTAAGCGGCACCACATTCTTGTCCGTCTCATAAAGTGTCAAGGCGATTTGCTCCGGTGCGGCTTCCTCTACAAGATGCTCGACTAATGCGCAGGAAAGAATCGCAAGCCCGCATCCGGGATCAAGAACAGAAACTCTCTTTTTCCCGGAAGGAGTGGCCAGATTCCCCATAAACTGGGAGATGGCATGCGGAGTAAAGAATTGCCCTTTGTGCTTTTTATCTTTTTGGACCGATGCATCCGCATACCCTCTGCCGACCCTCTCAGCAAACTGAGAAGGCTTCTCACCGGCAAGCGGCACGATATGAATGGACTCCGTAGCCATTGGTCATGATCCATTTTTGTACAAATTTACGGATATTTTTCGACAGCCCAACTATAAACAGAATATAATCGTTCCGGAGTTGGAGACCAGACTCCAGAAACACGGGATGGAACACTATTGGTAATAAGCAAGCCGTATATTCATAACATTATAGGGACAATTCAGCATAAAGAATCATATATAACAAAAAATAATTCTTATCTTTGTAGCAGTTCTTTGAGAGCTCTATTCCGCCTTATCTCTCTCGGGAGATAAGGACTATGTTTCACTAAAATAACAAGGTTATTTTATGAAGGTTTTAATTTTTCAGAGTGGACAGCAACGGCTGATTCTGCTCAACTCCATCTTTACAACAGTACTGGTGGTTTCTAATTTCCTATCTGCCAAGGTTGCGAACCTGTGGGGGTTTCTTATCCCCGCGGGCACCATTGGCTATGCTATCACATTCCTTGTCACTGACATTATCAGTGAGCAGTATGGCAAGGGAGAAAGTCAGAAGGCTGTTCTCCGCGGGGCGATTGCTCTTGTTATCAGTTTTGCGTTGGCAAGGATTGCCATCCTGCTTCCCGGACAGGTGCAGGGCGCAGACGATGCTTACCGTTCCATTTTCAGCTCCGCAACAAGGGTTATGATCGGGAGCATTTGCGGCTATCTGGCCAGCCAGAGCCTGGACATCGTAATCTTCCATCGCATCAAGAAAGCAACGGATGGAAAGTACAAGTTCCTGCGCAACAATGTCGGCACTATCACAAGTCAGATTGTAGATACGGTAATCTTCTCGCTCGTGGCGTTCTACGGCCTGGTTCCGAACATCTGGTCTCTGATTATGGACCTGATAATTGCCAAGACGATACTGGCTATTCTGGACACACCGTTCTTCTATCTGTTCACTAGACGTCCTGTCGTTAAGGAAAATGAGGAGGCGTAGTTATGGCACAGCTTGCAGTATTGATCGCGACTTCACAAGGTCGCGTGGAACTGTTATTCTCCAGGTCGCTTAAGTCTGCCCTCAACCAGACCGCCTCTCCATCTTTAATTGTTATTGTAGATGACAACGAGGATTCTACCGTGTCCGAAGCCATCAAATCTCGTATTGAGGGTATGGGCCGTAACGATCTTCAATACCTAAAGAACTCCCATACTCATGGGATGTCAGGTACCGGCGCTTGGAACACGGGTATAGAATACATCAACGCAATCCTAGGCGAAGACTCTTATACGGCTATTTTGGATGATGACGATGAATGGGCCCCCAATCATCTTGAGATTTGCCTTAAAGCGATTGAGAGACATAAGCCTGTCGGCGTGTTTCCATGGCTCCTAAGGACCGATATGGATCGGCCACTGGCATTCACGCGGAAACAATTGACAATAACAGACTTCCTCATTGGCGACCCTGGTATTCAAGGCAGCAATATGGTAATCCGTACCAAAGCGCTTATGTCTGTCGGCTGTTTTGACGAGACTCTTCCAAGTTGCACCGACCGGGATCTTATGATATCGCTACTCAGAAAGTATTCTAAGGAGGAATTCTTCGTTCTAGATGTAGTCACTGTGAAACACTATGCCTCCAAGGATAGTGTCACCGGCAAACGTCAGTCCAAGCACCGCGGGCTCGCGATCTTTTACCGCAAACACCTAGCGGAGTTCAAGAATAAGGATACCCTTAGTAAGTCCCTCACAAGGGCCTTGACGCTTTTTGGTTATGACGGCTCTGCCGAATTGTCCGCATACGACCACCTCGAGAACATATCCATAGGCGTTGCTACCCATAATGGGGCGAAGACCATACGTCGCTGCCTTCTCTCGTTATTGCAGCAGACAGGGTGCTCTCGGCATATAAAGGTCGTTATCGGAGATGATTCTTCGACGCAGGATTGGCAGGAGGAAGTTTCAGATATCCTTGAGGATCTAGATGCCGTCATCCTGCATCTTACCTTCAGCAATGTCGTCAATACTAGGAATAAAATCAACGACTACATCCTGTCCCATATTGAGAATGTTCGTTTCATGGGACGTCTCGACGATGATGATTTCTACGCGTCCGACGATGTCCTCAAACGCATAGAAGGATTATTCGACAGTTCCAGGCCGGATGTCGTCATCGGGGGGAATGGTTATACCCAGAACGGTGAAATCATTGAGCGGGAGAATATGAAGAACTCCCGATTAGTGGACTTCGACTATCTTCACAGCCGTCTTGAAGGGATGGCTGAAGGACGCCCGGAATGTGAATTGCCTTCGTGCAATCTTTTCGTCATTCCGGCCTCTGCAAAACCATATCCAGCATACAAAAGTGCAGAGGATCATTATCTCACTCTCTATTATCTGACCCATCAAGAGGTTTATAAGGTCATTGTTACAGACGAGATTAAGGTTACAAACTACAACCTTTCAGGTCACATAACCAAGAAGAATAAAAAGGGTTCCAACTATCTGGAAGTGAGGAAGCATTTCTTGTCCGACTTCGACGAGTTCATAAAGGACAATAAAAGAATCGCTGCTGCGAAACAGATTCTCTCGAACAATGGTGTGACCGACTACATATTCCTTGGACTGGGACAGGAAGGTGTGGTATTCCACGACGACCACTTTGTATACAAGGTATATTTGCCGATGTACAGCGGTAAGGACAAGACTTGGCTCTCTCGGGGCCTGTCCTTCTTCACCAATCTCACACTTGAAGCCTCACGGCACCTGTACTCCATTCAGATGCTTTCAGACAATATAATCCGATATCCATACGAACCATCGGTTCCCTGCCTAGACTATTCGTTGGACGATGTGGTTTCGTTTGCTACCGAGTGTTGGCGTAACAGGATTGTCATTAAAGACTGCAAGCCCAAGAACTTCATCAGGGTTAACGGTACAATCAAACTGATAGATATGAAGGGGTGTGACTACAATGACAACCTCTTCCTAAATATGTGCGCCCGTATGTATCTATATGCGACCTTGGCATTATCATACGACAGCCAAGAGATGCGTAAGATTACCCGCAGCGCAATTAACAACTTCGATATTCCGGAACTGGCAGGATTCCGTGAATTCATGAATCGCGTGTATGCGAATATCATCTTCGAAGAAAGTGGAGGCGCGGTCAGGACATATAGATTAGCCCAGGCCGTTTTATTTGATGATTACACCTTTGATGAACTGCCCCATCTGGAAAGACTATTTTTCCGCAAACTGAAGGAAGGCAAGTATCTGAAAGGGATCTCGTTTGACAATGTCCGCCTTTCATTAGAGAACTATTTCAAGCCCGGCACTGTTAGGGTTGAGTATACTCCGGTGGCAGAGCTTTCCGCCAAGGTATCGCTCTTAATAAAATGCTGTGCCCAAGATGTGAAGACGCTTCAGGAGAATGTCAAGCATATCGTCCGGCAACTCTCTTGTCCCAACACTTTTGCGGAAGTTGTGCTTGGAATAGATCCTTACGTCGGAGAATACCTCCGTCAGTACAACCACGAAGGTACTCTTGAGGATCTGATTCAGATCGCCGACAAGCTGGTTGAAGAGAAAGTCATTGACAGGTACGTCATCCACGACGAGGCGAATAATGTTGCAATCAACGAGCGCTGGTTCGACCTGCCTTCGCGGTATTCCCATACCGCGGATTTAAAACCAGTTACACCCCAGATCTTTGCGATTGAGTCTTGCATTGGAGACTTCGTCCTCCAAGCAGATTCAGATGCGATGATTGGTCGTGAAGACTATGGCCACCCGTATCTGCAGGAAATGCTCGCTCAGATGCTGGACAACGATTCCGTCATCTCTGTTGGCTTCAACATACCCAATAAGGAATCAAAGGCGTTCTACGGCTTTGAAAACGGCGGTTTTGTTCCGGAAATTCGTCTAGGCCTCTTCAACAAGAAGAAACTCCTATCAATACTTCCTTTGCCGAACTCGCTGGACGCAGATGGAAAACTAACCAACTCTTGGTTTCGTGCCCTCGAAATTAAACAGCACGAGACCGGCATTTGCTCCATCAGGGGCGGAGACAAACGGACTTTCTATATCCATCCGCAGAACTACCGAAAGAAGGAACCTAACAGCTGGATGTCCATCCTTGATAAAGTTGAGCAGAATGAAATACCGGAATGCCAGTACGGAGAGTTCGATTGCGCTGGCTCACTTCAAGACTGGTGTGGAGCAAAGCGCAACGAAGACGTAGTTGTCGTGTCTGTATTCAGAAATGTCAAATATGACCGTTTCCTGCGTTTCTGGTCTTCCCTGATATCTCAGACCGACCAGAGTTTCGGGATACTGCTGTATGACGATAATTCCGACAACGGTTTACCGCTCTTCATAGACTCTCTCATAAAAGACTATAGGCATCGCGTCACATTTGTCAAGGGAAGGAGTCGAGCGACTCGCATGGAAAACGAGTTTCGTTGCATCCACAATTATATGGGCAATCAGGAAAGCGTTGTAGTCCTTGCCGATGGTGATGATGCGTTGATTGGGAGCGACGTCATAAGCGAACTGCACGATAAGTACCGTTACTGGCATACTGATGTGGTTGTTGGCCGTTATCATCAGACATACAGGATTCAGGCTCATTATCGCTATCCCGTAGATTTTATGCGTCCACGCGAGCGTGGGGGGAACGTTTGGCAGCATCTCAAATCTTTTAAGAAGTATCTGTTCGACTCGGTGCCGTTGTCATATTTTAAACACAAGGGAGACGAGAAGCTCAGTGCGAACCGCTGGTTTGAGACCGTAGATGATTACGCGATGATGGTGCCCATTGTAGAGTTGTCAGAAAAGCCGATGCAGAGTGATTTCGTCAACTACTACTACGAACGCGACTTTAACCATAAGGATGATGATCGTGCATTGAAGGAATCCTGCATAGCGGAAATTCTTCAAAAGCCAGCATTAAATACCGGAGCTTACACCAAAGGCAGAAAGTCTTTCTTCCCGGACTTCACCAAGATCGAGATTGATATTACTCACGACTGTAACCTAAAGTGCCTAGGATGCAACCGTTCCTGTGGACTGGCTCCAACAACCGACAGAATCGAAATAGACACAATTGATAAGTTCATTGCCGAAAGTAAAAAACTGGGCATTTGCTGGAATTTAATTAACATCCTTGGCGGTGAGCCCACCTTGCACCCTCAATTCTTGGAGATCATACGGAAGATACAGGTCGAGTACATCGATGCATACTCGCCGGCCACCATCCTTCAGGTGGTCTCCAATGGGTACACTGAAAGTAGCCGGATGCTCTGCAAGAAAATTTCGAAGTACAAGAATGTACGTGTTGATTTCTCCTCATACAAGAAAACCAACAAGGTCGATTACTTTACACCGTTCAATGATGCCCCCTGTGATAAACCGAACCATGGCACCAATGACTATTCAAAAGGATGCTGGGTCGCAAAGCACTGTGGGCTCGGCCTCAACCATTTAGGCTATTACGGATGCGCCGTATGTGGAGGTATAGACAGGGTTATGAAAAAGAATCTCGGCGCCACATCGCTCCAAGAATTGACTTCATCTCTGATTCTCCGTCATTTTGAGTTGTTCTGCCCCCTCTGCGGCAATTTCTCTGCCTATGAAGGCAATTTCGGAGACTTTATTCCTCGTTCCGAAAAAGAACCGTTCAGGAACATAGTCTCCGAATCGTGGAAAGAACTCTACCGAAACTATAATCGGGTTAAATGAGAAAGCGATACTTGTTATAAAAGATGCGTGGCTCATGGGGGCCTATTATGTCCCGAAAAAGCCAACTAACTTCACCTTTCGTGGACACGAAGGGGTGTTTAACAGTATGTATTTGAATCATGATTTTCCAGCCCAGATAACACCTAGAAGAATAGCTGCCGAACCGATCGCGGCCATTACGGTCATGTGCTCGCCAAGGAGCGCCATTGCTGACAAGAGTGTGAAAATCGGATTGAGATAGACGTAGTTCGTCGATGTGACGTTCCCGAGTTTGTCTATCACGAGATTCCAGACAAGGAAACAGGCCAGCGAGGCCACGAGTCCGAGAAATAGAAGATTGCCCCAGACGGGTGCCTGTGAGAGTATCGTTGTCGAGAATGAAGCGCGGCAATTACCAAGAAACGGCAATATGGTCACGAGCCCATAGAAAAACACTTTTCTCGTTGCGGTGAGCGTCCCGTATTCCCGCGTCATCTGACCCATGAAGAGGCTGTACACAGCCCAGCAGAGCGCCGCTCCGATGGCAAGCAGGTCACCCTTTGCGGAGAACTGGAGCGAGCGTCCCTCGAAGACCATCATGGCCATGCCCGCCAGGGCTAGTATCGTTCCTCCGACAAGCGGCCAGCCCACATGGATCTTCTCCAGGCTCTCGGCGAATCTGCCTTTGAAAAGGCGGCCATAAACCAGGGTCAGGATTGCCGTCCAGAGCGGAGCAGAGCATACAAGAAAGGCCGTGTTGCTCGCCTGGGTATAGACAAGGGCCGTGTTCTCCGTCAGGAAATACATCGACCCGCCGGTCAAACCGAGAACCAGAAAAACCAGTTCGTCTTTCCAGCCGTTCCAGACCTTCTTCTCCTTTCCCGTTGCAAGTGTATAGGCCCATAATCCGGCATAGGCCAGGACGAAGCGGCAGAAGAAGATGGCAGCCGGGGCCATTCCAGCGCCTATCAAGACCTTGGTGCAGACGAATGTCACGCCCCAGATGGCGACGACCACAAGGGCAAGGAGATGGTATCTGATTCGTCCGGATGGCATTCAGGCTTTCCTGTAGGTCCCTGACAATTGTATGAGTTCCTGTCTCATGGTATTCATTAAATCAAAAAGTACAGCAGTCCCACCTGAACCAGCAAAATCACCGGAATGCCTATCTGGAACTTCCTATGCTTGGTTTGTGCCGGAACAGACACATCCCCAGCAGGACTCCGACACTGCCGTTCTCAGCCACGTCAGAAGTCGATTTCTTTTGGGTCGTACTTCAGGGCATCCGACGGCCAGCCCTCAAGGTTGTGTCCGGTGTCAAGGCCCCGGATGGCGGCCATCTCGTCGTCAGTCAGGGTGAAGTCCAGGGTGTCGATGTTCTGGATCATGCGCTCCTTGTGGACGGACTTCGGGATTACGATGATTCCCTGCTGGGTGAGGAAGCGGAGGGCCACCTGAGCGGCAGTCTTTCCGTGGGCGGCGCCGACCTCCGTGAGGACCGGGTTCGTGAAGATGCCGTTCAGTCCCTCGGCCAGCGGACCCCAGGATTCCACAGCGGTTCCAGCCTCGTCCATTTTTGCAATCATCGGCCGCTGCTGATAGAAGACATGGGTCTCGATCTGGTTTACGGCCGGGATAATGGAGGCGCCTTTCACCAAGAGGTCGAATTGCTCCGGATAGAAGTTCGAAACGCCGATACTTCTGAGGTACCCTTCCTTGACAAGGTCTTCAAAGGCCGCCCATATATCTGAGTCATTTCCCATGGGCCAGTGGATGAGCATGAGGTCCAGGTAGTCCAGCCCCATCCGCCGGAGAGATCCTTTCACATTGTCCTTTGCCATCGCGTAAGTGGGACGGGACAGGCAGAGCTTCGAGGTGATGAAGATTTCGTCCCTTGGGATGCCGGATTTGCGCACGGCCGAACCGACCATCGCCTCGTTCTCATAGTACTGGGC
>JAEEGL014003685.1_pt1 | contig 19147 bp, 10 predicted proteins | sample 9134231 | NCBI WGS metagenome assembly JAEEGL01 (sample SAMN16246548, study PRJNA631951) | gut metagenome | biome: gut microbiome; feature: rumen; material: fiber-attached | host: Bos | place: Iran: Karaj | collected 2018-10 | reverse complement strand
ACTTCCAGGTCAGCCTTTGGAATACTAAATGCGCCATCAGAATTTTCTTCACTAAATAGAGGAGTAGTACTATTGCCTTTCGTTAATGTTAAAGCATAATTTGATGCAAATAAGGCATTTGATAAAGATACATTAACTACATCATCTTGTTCACTAACTGTTGAGATAATGAAGCTTTGTGGGGCAGTTCGTTCCACTTCAATGAATCTAAATTCTGCTACTTCCACATCAGCTTCGCCGTTCTTTTCAACCATTATTTCTACATAAGTAATCTTTTGTGGTTCAAAGATACCATTTTGTTTGTTGTAAACAACACTTAAATCGCCAATACTACCAGTGAATGTCCTTAATCCTTCAAAGTCATCTACAACTTTGTAAGACCAAATTTCAAAGCTTTCACCTTCGATGAAACGGAAGGAAACGGCTGCACCACTGTTTTTACCTACTAAACTAACACTTATTCCTTCTGGATGATAAGCAACTGAACCCCATTTATCTAAACGAACAGAGCCATAACCTTTACCATCATTGGCCTTATTAATCTTTAGATTGCCGTTTTCAATTGCGATTGTCATCTTTGATCCATCTGGATGGAAGTAGTAGTTATCAGTTTTATTATAATCAAGTAAATCAATATTAGTATTATAACTATCAGTTCTAAATGGAATCATTGAGAATCCATCTTTATTGAAGATATTGACGAATGGACTCTTTCCAAATCCATATTTAATATAAACTGGGTTTTCAACTTTTGGTGTTGATGCCACAATCTTATTATTTTGTAATGAAACATTTGCTTCATAATATTTGCCATCGCTTCCAGCAAGGTATAAGTTCTTAACTTCGCCAATATTACGTAATCCTTCATTATTGTAAAGTTCGATTGTTACGACATTACCATTTACAGTATGTGATTTATATTTAGGACCTTCAGTGTAATAATCTTTATCATAAATAGATGCTTCAATTGATTTTGCGACACGTTCACAGATATAATGTTTTAATCTTGGGTGAATGTATGTTGGATCACCATTATCGCATGTTGAGATGAAGTAAGCATGACTATCTTCTTCACAAGCTAAAGCCTGGCTTTCACGAACATAACTGAAATCAAAATTATTTCCATTATCTCCATCGTAACAAGCAAGACCAATTACGTAGAATGGTAAGTTTTCAGTATTAAATAAATCACGATAATTATCAAATAAGCTTAATAATAAATCTTTATAATCATTTCCGGCTGCTGAGTTGTTACAACCTTGATACCAAACAACACCAGATAGTTTTGTATGTCTTAGTGGATATACCATCGCATTGTAATGAATATATTTTGTTGAACAAGAGCCATTATAATATTCAGGACTCATCCAGTTAGCGATATTTGTATCGCCTTGGTAAGCAGTAATGATTCCAATTGGAACTTCTGTCTTTAAATCATGACCAAGAAGAGCTCCAGTCATTGTCGCAATGGCACTAAAACTCTTAACGTTGTATTCGTCAGGAATGAACCAACGACCATTCTTAACTTCTTCAAGCTTTGTTGGAGATTGAACAACATCTTGACAGAAGAAGCGAAGATAAGAATCTTTTAAATAATTAATATCAGTAGAAGTATAATCACTATTCTCAGTAGGCCATTGCATATTTGATTGACCACTGAATAAATAAACATCACCAAATAAGACATTAGAGATACTAGATCTTACTCCAAGCCCATTCGCAAGAGTGATTGTCACTGGATTGAATGATTCCTTGCGGGCTGGAAGAGTTATTTCAAAAGCCCCATTATTATCTGATACGTTATAGTACATTTCTTCACCAATTGAAAGAGTGATTAATTGATTCTTAGGACCAACACCAGAGAATATTGTATCAGTGTTTCTTTGAATAACCATATTAGACATAAATGGATTATCTAGTTTAATTGATGTAATGTTATTTTCATAACTTGCGACTGTCTTAAATTCTAAAACATTAGAGTGATTAGATGTTTTACCAGTTATTTTAAGGCTATAATTACTATTTGCATCTAATGCTTTATTATATTGATACATTGCATCATTAACATCTTTAGTATCAATAACTGTACTATCCTTAGATAGTTCTACAGTAAATGCGTAGTCATAATTAGGATCATCCCAAACAAATAGAGGATTAACTACAACTTCCGTTTGATTTATAAAGCCTTTTATTTGGATATTCATATCTTTCATAATGCTCTCCGTTTTCGCATATAAATTAAGTGATTCTTGTTCAAAATAAGTTTTAATATTATCTCTATTGTATGGAGTTGTTAGATTAATATCTAAATACCATCCATAGAAAATAAAACCATCTTTTTCATAATTATGTAAAGAAATAGTTTCATCTTGATATTCTTTTGAGACTATTAATGTTTCTCCATCATAATAATTAACGACAAGTTTCTTAACTTCCGTGTCGCCTGAGCCGCCATTTTCTCCACTTGGGTTGTTTGGTTCTTCCTTACAACCAACACTAAAAAGTAGAAGGACTAAAACTAAAATGAATAATATTTTTTTCATGAAATACCTCCAAATATCATTTCTATCTTCATTTTAACATTTATTAAGATTTCTATCAATAAAAAAGATGTTTCATTACCTATATTTTTTGTTTCATAAGCTAAAAATTAGATAATTGAATAGTTCCTATTTGCCTAAATTTGGCAAAAATTTTATTATATTTTTCTTATATTTTTGTCGAAAAAAGTAAGTGTTTTCACATTTACTTTTCGGCCCCTTTATGTTATACTCGTATTAATGTTGTTCGGAAAAATAACTTATTTTTCAAGCGAGAAGGGGGGCATAAAATGAAGGACGCTATCAAAACAATCATTAAAACAATTAAGACTAATATTTATGTTGGAGATCGTTATAAAAGGAATCTTCAAGCTATTTCTATTGAAGCTGCTTTGGTGTTTGTGATTGGGTTGGTAATGTTTTTTGTTTGTTTGGCTTCATATGATTATAATGCAGTTTATGTGCCATTATTATTCGCTATTGTTTCACCAATTTGTTACTGGCTGATAAAATTTAAGAAAATGCGAACTCTCACAATTATCATCACAATGATGACAATCCTCATTGTTTTCACCTTTGCGATATTTTTTGTGAGAAATGGCTTTACTTATCTTTGGATTATGTTAATACCATTAGCGGTGTCATTCTTATTCGGTATTAAAGAAGGCATTCTTGTGACTGTTTATTTCGAAATATTATTTATAGTTGCCTTTTACACTCCAGTTAAAGAATTCTTAGGTGATAATTATCAAACGATAATCACTAATAGATTCCCAATATTGTATTTCTTCCATGGATTATCAACGATTATCGTTACTTATCAATATCATAAAAGTGCGATATTTGAAATCGAATCAGAAAAAAGATTACAAGAAGAAGTTCAAAAACAAACTAGTAACGCGATTGACCGTGCTATGCGTCTTGAAAAACTATCCAGTGATGTTGTAACATCTCTTGGTAGGGCGATAGATGCCAAAGATAAATATACTAATGGTCATTCATCTCGTGTATCTTTTTATGCTTATAAATTAGGTGAAAAAATTGGTTTATCATATGAAGAACTAAAGAGTCTTGAACGTGATGCTTTACTTCATGATATCGGAAAAATAGGGGTTCCAGATATTGTACTTAATAAACCAACAAAACTAAATGATGAAGAACTAGCTTCTATCCGCGAACATACGGTAATTGGACGTAAGATAGTGGAAGGACTAGAAAACCTAAAAGACTGTGGTGATGTTGCGATGTATCACCATGAACGTTATGACGGAACTGGATATCCAGAAGGATTAGCAGGAGAAAATATTCCACTATATGCGAGAATCGTCGCTATCGCTGATGCATATGATGCCATGAATTCTGAACGTGTTTACCGTAGTGCTTTATCAAGAGAAAAAATTAGACAAGAATTTATTGATGGAAAAGGAACTCAATTCGATCCAAATCTTGCTGATACCTTTATTAATTTAATTGATGAAAAAATCGTTTAATTGAAAATGACAATACTTTATTTAGTTGTAATAACTAATATTTTGTAGTATAATTTTATTGTTTTGATAATAAATAGGGAAGGAAAATATAATAATGAGAGAATTTTTCGGCTTTGGAGGCTACACACGCACTCCAGAAGGGGCTTACTCTTGGCAACATTTGTTATTTGTGGGAATGACAATTGCCTTGATGATTGGGCTTGCGATTTTATTAGGGGTAAGAAATCGCCATAAAGATGAGAAAACTAAAAACAAAGTTTTAGTCGTTGCGGCTTTCTTAATTGATGGATTTGAGATATTTAAGATTATCTTAATGTGTATTCGCGGACATGATGCTTTAGGTTGGTTAACTTTATTACCACTCTTCTTATGTAGTATTCAGTTAATCACGATTCCTCTTGCGGCTTTCTCCAAAGGTCGTGTGAAGGAAGCAGCGTTAGATTTCGTTTTTGTTTTTGGTATTTTAGGAGCTATTGCCGGCACAATCGGAGCTGCTCAAAACTATGGAACATATCCGGTATTATCATTTGATAATGTTGTATCAGCGATAACTCATTCAATTTCTGGTTTCTGTTCTTTATATATTGTAATATCAGGAATGGAAAGTATGAAAAAAGAGAACATCTGGATCCTATTTGTGATCCTTGGTGGATTCATCGTTTTAGCGTTTATCGCTAATGCCTTAATTCCATACAATTATATGTTCTTACGTAGTGATGATGGTACTCCATATTTCATTATCACAAGACTTGTTAAAGGAAATAAAGTATTATATCCTATCGGAGTAATTTTATTATTTGTATTATACGTATTTGTATTTTATTTAATTTATTACTTAATCAAAAAGAAAACAAACAAAACATCTAGGTAACTATTTTGTCCAGTTACCTGGATTTTTTTTATTGCAAGAATCCATTATTTTTGATAAAATAATGACTAAGGTGAAAAAAGATGGAAAAATATCATATTAATTTACTAACATTTGACCTTAATTTAAAGAAAGAATATCATTTATACCAAATTAGTGATAGTCATCTAGTTTATACTGATAATGACAAAGAAAAAAACTGGTTTAATGGTAAAAAGTTCTTTAGTGAGAAATATAATGAACCATATACTAGTTACTTTGATAATCATTCATCAGTAGAAATATTTAATGGTATCATTGATTATGTCAATAAAAAAGATAATGATTTAGTTATCTTATCTGGTGATATTATTGATTATGTAGATGAAAACAACATAAAAATACTAAATGATTCAATTAATAAAATAAAAACTAAAACTCTATTTGTTTGTGGTAATCATGATTATATTGAAGGTTATGTGGATGATTATCAATCAATCGATTTTGAAGAATTTACTATAGTTGGAGTTAATAATTATAATAAAACATTTAATAAGCACCAAATAGATAAATTAAAAGAAGATCTAAAGAAAGATAAACCAATAATTGTCGTTTGTCATATTCCAATTATTACTAAAAGAAGTAAAAAGGAATTAAATATTAATGAAGATTATTTCTTTATCGATTATGATAGTACTGATAAAGATACGAAAGAATTTATTGATTTATTAGTAAATAATAAAGAAATAAAAGGAGTATTATGTGGTCACTGTCATGGTGGGTTAGTAATTCCATTAAATGAAGAATTAAATGAATATATTTTAACTAGTTCATTAATTGGATATTTTCGAGAAATAATAATAAAATAAGGACTTTTAAAGTCCTTTTTTTTGTATTAGGAAATAATTATTTGACAATTTTATAATAAAAGTGGTAAAATGTATAAAAAGTGAAAAGGATTTCATTTTTCATTTTGTAATATTTTTTTTATTGTTTTTTTGCGCTAGAGTAATCTAGATGAATTTGGAATCAATTATAATCTTAGAAAGAAGGAATAGAGAATGAAAAAGATTATTAGTTTTTTATTGATTCTTTTTTCGTTATTTTTACTAATTGGTTGTGGAGATAATGGAGGAATCACTCCAAAACCAAATGGGGGAACGGATAAAGAAGTTGTTGCGAAACTAGACAGTAGTAAGCAAGGTACTTATTATGGTGATGATGTAACAGTAGTTATTACTGAATCACAAGTTTCTGTTACTGATCCTAGTGGTAAGACTTTATCTTATACTATTTATATCGAAGGCGATAAATATTATATTTTAGAAGAAGGTAATAAAGTATATTGTACATTTGGTGATGGTACTGTTACTAATAACCATGGTACATTTACTAAGAGAAGCGGAGGTAACACTGATACAGTTGCGAAACTAGATAGTAGTAAGCAAGGTACATATTATGGTGATGATGTTAGAGTTGTTATCGGTGAATCTAAAGTTTCTATTACTGATCCTACTGGAAAAACTTTAGAATTTACTATTTATGTTGAAGGAGATAAATATTATATTCTAGAAGAAGGTAATAAAGTATATTGTACTTTTGGTGATGGAACAGTTACTAATAAGCATGGTACATTTTCTAAAAATGGTGGAAGTAGTGGGGAAACTATTGCGAAACTCGACAGCAGTAAACAAGGAACTTATTACGGTGATGGTGTAACAGTTGTTATAACAGAATCGCAAGTTTCCGTTACTGATCCAAGTGGAAAGACTTTACGCTATACTATCTATGTCGAAGGAAATAAATATTATATCCTTGAAGATGGTAATAAAGTATATTGTACATTTGGCGATGGTACAGTTACTAATAACCATGGTACATTCCGTAAACAAGGAGGAAATTCTGGTTCCGACACTCCAGCGAATATCCCAACAGCTGATCAAGGCGATTATTTTGCAGGACCAATGAAGATTACTGTTTATGCTTCAAAAGTAATCGTTTATGAAGGCTCAGAAACAATGGAATTTAATCTATATGTGGAAGATGGAAAGATCTATTTCTATGATTCAGGTGTTAAATTCTACTGTGAAATCGGTAATGGTGTTGTTAAAAATGGTTATGGAACATTCACTCGTGATGGAGGAATGGAAACAGTTAGTGCTAGTGAAGCCGCTAGAAAGTTTGCGAACTTCCTTGGTCTTAACACTGATTTCCGTATTCCTGATGGCACAAGCGTTCAAGATTCAATGGTTGAAGCCGAAGACGCTAATACTTATGCCGTAGTAGTTGTTAATCCAAAAGAAGCATACAGCGCTTATTTAGAATATTTCACGGGAATCTTTGTGAATTTAGGTTATACCCAAACTGCCACAACATTCATGAAGATGGATAATGATATTTTAGGTGCCGCAATTGATTTTGATCAAAAGACTAGCACTCTAACTATCGCCGCTACAATCATTAAAGGTATGGGTTCTGATGAAATTGATGCATCCGAATTTATCGCATTATGTAAAGAAAAGTTTGATATTGAACTTAACTTCCCAGAAACTATTAGTAAGATTCAAGATAAATATTATTCAGAAGATTATGGATTAGGTAATTTACTTGGTTCATTTAAGCTTGATGGTGTTAATACAATCACTGAAAGAGATTTTAGTGATCTTGTTGGTAGACTAGATGCGAAACTTGCGCCAAAAGGCTTTGTGAAAGGCGAAGTAGAAATTAAAAAATACGCTAATGCCTATGAAATGAAGATTCAATGGACTAATTCAGATTATGATTATGTATTACTTGAAATGGTCGAAGAAGATGGTGATTATAATTTCAATATTAACATCTTTGCCTCAGTTGCCGGTGGAAGTCAAACTGGTGGTGATAGTTGGCCTGCAGATGATATTAAATCATTCTATTCTAATTTAATCACAATTCCAAATTTCACTGGTGAATTTGAAAGTGTATTTGTGAATAAAGAAGCGGATAATAATGCCTTAAATGTATCATTAACTGATGTTAGTAACGATGATTTTGAAGAATACATTGAAGTTTTAGAAACATTTGGCTTTAATGAAACAGGTGTTAATTTTTATACATTATATTTAGATAGTGGACATGTGGTATCAATTACGGCTTTTCTATCACAAAATGTGGCATCATTCACATTTAAGCTTGAAGCTATTACATCAGATCCATGGCCAAGTGAAGAAATCGCTAGACGCTTTGGTGCTGATGTTGCGACATTAATTCCAGCTTTAGATGATGGTGGAAAAGCATCATATAGTACATCATACGCTAATGATATGTTAGTAATTAGCGTCAATGGTGGCTTACAAACTGATTTAATCCAAAAATACATCACGCAACTTCGTAATTCAAGATTCGTGGATGGTGGATCTAATTCATTTGAATATACCCTTGAAAACAATAATGTAATTGAAATTATGGTATATAGCACATCAAGTGCTCAAAATACATTTACTATTAGTATTGAGCTTGATAAATACGTAGGTATGGAATACAATCTTCCAGAAAACTTTGTAGCCCAAATCAATGATAATGGCTTCTCTCTAATCAAGATTGGTGAAAGTTATGTTTATCGTTATACTTACAGTAATGCCTATACAAAGATTGAAGTATTCCTATATGATAGTACAAAGAATCAATGGCAACACTCAATAGGAACAATCATTCTTCAAGCTGGTGCTAGTGGTATTACATGGGAAAATTATGGCACAAATACTGCCCCTGTTAATTATCAATATGTAAGTCGTCCACAAGTTGATGAATTCTTAAGTGGTACTAATGGCCTTGCCTATAGTTATTATGAAAAACTATTAGATAATAGTGCTAATGCGACAAAAGATCCAACTAAGAATACAATTATCGCTGGTGCTATGTGCGAGTATGTAACATTTAAAGAATCTATGGGTTCATATTACACAGCTACTACAGAATTATGGATTGAACCTAATAGTAAGATGATTTATAAAGTTGATTATACACTTCAAATGAGTGGTCAAACTCAAAAGAGTACACCATTTGAAATTAAGTCAATGGATTTTTCAAAGACTTCATTGCAAGCTGCAGGTATTGGAAATTGCATGCTTCCAGGATTTGATAAGACAACAGCGACTGATAATGATCATACTTATGGCGAAGTTCAAAGTATCGGAGCTACATGTGGAACTGATGGCGAAGAATATGTAATATGTACTTGTTGCGGCGAGAAGAAAGTTTTATCTACTACTCCAGCAACTGGTGAGCACGTTCCGGAAACTTATAACTTGCAACCAGTATGGTATTCTGATAATAATGGACATCATTATCAAGTATGTACAAAGTGTCATGAACACTTTAACGAAGAGGATTGTCAATATACAGAATGGGTAGTTGATGAAGTTCCAACTTGTAAACGTGTTGGTAGACGTTTCCATACATGTACGGTATGCCGTGATAAAGTTTATGAAGATATTCCAATTGATCCAAATGGACATACATATGTTGGTACTTACACTACTAATGTGACTATCGTTCTTCCAACAAAAGAAGCAGATGGATCAATTACTTGGGCTTGTCGTGAAGAATGTGGTCATACAGAAGTAATTACTTTACCTAAACTTGATGAAGCTAATTACATCATGGGTGTCTATGAAGATTTCCTTACAAATAAGAATTACTATATCTATGGCTTAAAACTTGATGAAATGATTGCGGAAATGAATAAGTTCATGTCAACTCAAGATCAATCAACAAGTTCTGATAGTTCATATATCACTTATACATTATTTGGTTTATATGATGAATTTGTTTATAATTATGATTTTGTTAATCCTATTTATGGTTTCTTAGGTGAAGAAATTCCTGATGAACTTGCATCTATTCCGGAAAAATATCGTGGTGAATTATTTGATTATGAAAATAATAAACTCGTATTAGGAGAAAATACTTTAGCTCTTACTATGGAAGGTGAAACTAAGACATACACTTTATATGTAAGAGATGGGGCTATTTATTTCGGTGAAACTCTTGATGGTTATACTTATACATATACAGTAACTCTTAATGATGATGGTTCAGTTACTCTTGATAACTATGGTGACTTTGAAAAGAGAGTCGTTGCGAAATTAAGTGAAGAATATTTAGGTGAATACTATGGCTTAGATGATGATGAAAATGAAATCAAAGTTGAAGTATTAATATCATGTGTTAAAGTAATGAGTGGAAATGATGTATCAGAATATGTTTTATATGTTAAAGATGAAGATTATTATATCATTTCTGAAGAAAATGAAATAGTATATTGTTACTTCGATGAAGAATCAGTATCTAATGATTTTGGCACATTCACAAGAAAGACTGATGATGAAGGTGAAGAAGGTGGAGAAGAAGGTGAAGAAGATAACACTGAATTCCCATTTGATGCTGTTAGTGAGTATTTAGCTACAGAAGAATTTAAGATGTTTACTTATGATGGTGCGACATATTCAAGTGAAGTAGCTGATGACTATGTTGCAGTAAGAATTGATTTACCAGAAGAAGCTGATAAATCAGAAGTACTTGCTGATTTCATTGGAATGTGTGAAGGCTATTCGGAAGAATATGGTTATTATGATTTAGATAATGGCTATGGATTATATATGTATGTGCATGAAGAAAATAATGCAGTTATCTTAATGTATTATCCACTTGATTAGGATTAATAAAAAAATAAAGATAAGAGAACTTCGGTTCTCTTTTCTTTTGCATATGAATTCTATTTATGGTATAATAATATATATTAAGAGGTAAGATTTTGATGAAAAAAATATTTATTTATTTTAGTTTAACTGGTAATGGTGACTTAATAAGTGAAAAATTAAAAGATGAATATGAAATTAGGAAGATTGAAATGAAAAGAAGATTTCCGAAATCTTTTTTCTTACGTGTATTAAAAGGGGGTTTTCTAGCTTCTATTAATGCGAAGACAAAACTTAAAGATTTTGATTATGATATTAAAGATTATGATGAAGTGGTGATTGGAAGTCCAATTTGGAATGCGAGATTTTCTAGTCCTATCAATACTTTACTTTCAAAACTAGAAATAGGGGATAAGAAGTTATCATTTGTGCTTTACTCTGGTAGTGGTGAAGGACCTAAAGCAATTGAGAAAATAAAGAAGAATTATAAATATGATAAGATTATTATTTTAAAAGAGCCTTTAAAATATAATGAAGAATTAGATAAATTAAAGGAATTAGAATAGAAGAAGGTTTATTATGAAAAAAGTATTATTTTTTACATTATTAATATTATGTTTATTATTAGGTATTGGCTGTAAAGAAGATGAAAATAAACCAGTTAATCCATCTGGTGATGATCCAGTAGTTGATCCAGATCCAGCAGTTGATCCTGTTCATTATGAGATTATTGTAGAGAATAATGAAATGAAAGAAGGAGAAACACAAACATTATCTATTAAGAATATCAAGGATAGTGACACTGTTACTTGGATTAGTGGAGACGAGATTCTCGCAACAATCTCTAATGATGGGGTAGTTACGGCTCTTAAAGCGGGGACAGTAAAAATCACTGCCGTTATAAATGATGAAATGATTTCAACTACTATTACTATTACTGCTAAAAAGAAAGCTCCTATTAGTTTAGAAGGAAAGGAGACTTTAACAGCTGGTGAGATTGTCACAATTAAGAAAGTATATAGCGAAGAGGAATTTGATGTTGAATGGTCAAGCTCTAATCCTAGTGTTGCACTTGTAAAAGAAGGTGTAGTCTTTGCCTTAAAAGAAGGAGAAACCGAAATCAAGGCTGTTAAGGTGGGCGAAACAAGAACAAAAGCAACTCTTAATATTAAAGTTAATAAATATGTTGCACCTACTCCTGATGATGAAGATGTGGCATATGTTCGTAATATTATGGATAATATGACGATTGAAGAGATGATTGGTCAAATGTTTATTGGCACTCAGTCAACAACGGTAGTGACAGAGACATTAGAATCTTTAGTTAAAGATTATAAATTAGGTAATTTCATTTTTATGGGATTCAATACTCCAAGTGGTATTGAAGCAGCTGGTCTGGCCCGTGGTCTTCAAGAATTAGTTTTAGAAGAACTATCGATTCCCGCATTTATCTCGATTGATCAAGAAACAGGTCGTGTATGTCGCTTAACTAATGGGGGAACTCGTTTTTTAGGAAATATGGCTAGTGCGGCTACTGGAGACCCTCATAATCGCTATTTAATTGGGGAAGCGGTTGGCGATGAACTTAAGACTTATGGAATTAATTTCAATTTAGCTCCCGTTCTTGATGTTAATAATAATCCGAATAATCCAGTAATCAATAATCGTAGTTTTTCCGATAATCCTTATACAGTTGCTTATTATGGAGCGGAAATGATGAAGGGACTAATGTCATCTAATGTTATGTCATGTGCCAAACATTTCCCAGGCCATGGAAATACAGCAACGGACTCTCATTATGGACTTCCGGTTATTTCTACTAGCCTAGATTCATTATATCGTATTGAGTTAGCACCATTTATCGCCGCTATATATAATGGAATCGATGCTATTATGACAACCCACATTTTATTTAGTGAGTTAGATAAAGATTATCCAGCCACATTATCATATAAAATCTTAACCGAACAGTTGCGAGGAGAAATGGGATTTGGTGGTCTAATTGTGACTGATGCAATGGAAATGCAGGGAATCACTAATGGCTATGGTGATGGGGAAGCGGCTGTTCTTGCCGTTAGTGCTGGAGCTGATATTTTATGTTATACCGATATTGCGAGATTAAAAAATGGTATTACGGCTGTTACAAATGCTTATTACCAAAATAAAATCAGTCGTAGTCGTATTGAAGAATCAGTAGAAAGAATATTACTAAAGAAAAAGAAATATGGTTTATTTGAAGATTGTATGCCAAAAGATGGTTATGAAAATTATGACTTAACTAGTCATACTGCCCTTAACTTAGAACTTGCGAAGAAAGCCGTGACTGTTTATAAGGGTGAATTTAATGGTCTTGATAAAACCAAGAAAACTATTATTTTCTCATCAAAATGTAATTATCAACTAAAAGACTATTCAGGAACAAATAATTCATTTGGTTATTTTGCGAAAACATATTTAGAATCAAAAGGATTTAGTAATATTGAATATGTCTATATTTCTTCAATGACTCAAAGTGATGTCTCTTCACTTGTCGCTAAAGCAATGAATTATGATCAAATTGTAATAGCGGTTAGTGATGCCAATGGGGCTCAGATTAATTTTGTTAGTCAAGTCTGTGAAAGAAGAAGTGATGCCATAATTGTGGCTCTTAATCTTCCATATGATTTAAATAAATATGAGCATGTAGAAAATTATATTTGTTTATATGAGAATACTCCAATTATGAATGAAGCATTAGTTTACCTAATGAATGGTGAATATGAACCAACAGGCGTATCACCAATTAAATTAAATAAATAACAAAAGAAAATACGAAAACATTTTCATGAAAAAGAGAGTGGATTTTTCTATTTTTAAATGATACAATATAGGTGCTTATTTAATATCCAATATATACCTTTATTTAACGGCGAAGGCGTCTCTACCGTGTTGCCATAAACACGACTATTGGAAAAAATATCTATCACATGCATCTTTTTGTATGTCTTTTGGTATTTCCGGTAGTCATTTGACTACCGTTTTTATTTTTTAGGAGGACGTATGAAAGAACTTGAAGATAGGATTTTAAAGGATGGAGTTATCTTGCCAGGTGAGATTCTTAAAGTTGGATCTTTTCTTAATCAACAAGTTGACACTTGTTTGCTAAAGAAAATGGCTAAAGAAGTTAGAAACTTATTTCCCGAAGAAATAACAAAAGTTCTAACGATTGAAGCATCTGGTCTTCCATTCGCAACCGCGATTGCGATGGAAATTGGTTGCCCAATGGTTTTTGCGAAAAAACAAGCAACCTTAAATCTGTCTGGGGACATTGTGGAGAGCTCGGTTTATTCTTATACTCATAAGAAATTAAACCACATTGTGATTACTCGTGATTACATTAGTAGTTCTGACAAAGTTCTAATCGCAGATGATTTCCTCGCTAATGGTAATGCTCTTCGTGGGCTTATTGATATTGTTAATAAGTGTGGGGCTCAAGTTGTCGGCTGTGCTGTACAAATTGAGAAATATTACCAAAATGGTGGTAATGAGTTAAGGAACCTTGGATACAAGGTTGAATCGCTTGCTTGTATTGCGGAAATGAAAGACGAGAAAATCAAATTTAAGAATTAAAAGGAGAAAATGAGAAAAAATGAAAAAGATTTTTAGTTTGTTTGTTGCTTTTGTTATGGTTGTTTGTTGCGTTTTATGTTTAACTGCTTGTGGTGAAAAGAAGTTCAAAGTTGGATTAATTTGTTTACATGATGAATCATCTACTTATGACAAGAACTTTATTGATTCTATGTATCGTGCTTTAGAAGAATTAGGTCTTGAAAAGAATCAATTAGAACTTGTTACTGGTGTTCCTGAAGGAAATGATTGTTATGAAAAAGCTGTTGAATTAGCTGGAACTTGTAAGATCGTTTTTGCTGACTCATTTGGTCATGAAGACTTTATGATTCAAGCAGCTAAAGAAAAACCAGAAGTTATGTTCTGTCATGCAACTGGTACAAAAGCTCACACTGAAAAATTAGATAACTATTTCAATGCTTTCGCAGCAATCTACGAAGGTAGATATCTTGCTGGTGTTGCTGCTGGCTTAAAATTACAAGAAATGATGACTGCTGATCCTACAACTTTACCTGTAGTTGGTTATGTTGCTGCATGGGATTATGCTGAAGTTATCTCTGGTTATACTGCATGGTATTTAGGTGTTCGTTCAATCGTTCCTACTGCTACTATGAAAGTTACTTATACTTCTAGCTGGTATGATTTCAAAGCTGAAAAAGCTGCTGCTCAAAAATTAATCGATGCTGGTTGTGTATTAATCTCTCAACATGCTGACTCTTATGGTGCTCCTGAAGCTTGTGAAGCTGCTGGTGTTCCAAATGTTACTTACAATGGATCTACTGAAGAAAAATGTCCTAACACTTACGTTATTTCATCTAAGATTGACTGGACTCCATACTATGTTAAGATGATCAAAGCTGCTATGAACGGCGAAAAAGTTACTGAAAAAGATTATACTGGAACTATTGCTACTGGTTCAGTTAAATTAGATAACCCTGGTGCTAAAGCTGCAGCTGCTGGTACAGCTACTAAATTAGAAGAAGTTAAAGCTCAACTTGCTGCTGGTACTTTACATGTATTTGATACAAATAAATTCACAGTAAATGGACAAAAAGTTACTACTTATATGGCTGACGTTGACTCTGATGCTAATTTTGAAGGTGATACACAAGTAGTTGATGGTGGATACTTCCATGAATCAGAATATCGTAGTGCACCATACTTCAATTTAATCATTGATGGCGTTATTGAACTTGACAAACCAAAATACGAATAATTAAATTAATAAAAAATTAATAAGGCGGAAAAATCATTTCCGCCTTATCTTGTTTATTTATAAAAATAAAAAAAGGAGAAGAACTTGATATGGAAAAGAAAGTAATGGTTGAACTTAAGAATATATCAAAACAATTCAATGGTAAAATTGCCAATGTCAATGTTAATATCAGTCTATATCAAGGGGAAATTCTCTCTATATTAGGCGAAAATGGTAGTGGTAAAACTACTCTTATGAATGTTTTATCTGGTATTTATCAACCAGATACCGGAGAGATTTTTGTTAATGGCGAAAAAGCAATTATTCACTCTCCAAAAGATGCCATTGATTTGGGTATCGGTATGGTTCACCAACATTTTAAACTTGTTGATATATTTACTGGTACTGAAAATATTATCTTAGGCTTAAAAGATAAAGCATCGCTAAAAGATGCGCAAAAGAAAGCATTAGACATCGCCACTAAATATGGTTTTGATGTCAACCTAAATAAGAAAATTCATGATATGTCAGTTTCTGAGAAACAAACTGTAGAAATCATTAAAGTTTTATATCGTAATGCAGATATCTTGATTCTAGATGAACCAACAGCCGTTTTAACTCCGCAAGAGACTGATAAATTATTTAATATATTACGTAAAATGCGTGAAGATGGTAAATCAATTATCATTATCACTCATAAATTAAACGAAGTTATGTCTCTTTCTGACCGTGTTTCGATTTTAAGAAAAGGTGAATATATCACGACATTAAATACTTCTGAAACTAATGAACGTGAACTTACTGAATATATGGTTGGTAAGAAAGTTGATTTAAAACTTGAACGTTTAAGAATTAAAGCCAGTCGTCCTACTCTAGAAGTAAGAGGACTTAATGTTATGAAGGATGATGGCACTGTGGCCATCGAAAACCTTGATTTCTTCCTTCGTGGTGGACAAATCCTAGGTGTGGCTGGAATTGCCGGATGTGGGCAAAAGGAATTGTGTGAATCAATTGTTGGTCTTCGTCCTTATAAAGGTGTTATCACTCACCGTGGTGAATCCATCGTTGGTTATTCCCGTGAACACATTAAAGATTTAGGAATCATAATGAGTTTTATTCCTGAAGATAGATTAGGCTTAGGTTTAGCCCCTCACCTATCAATTACAGATAATTTATTACTTAAGACTTATAAAGATAAAAAAGGTATTTTAGTTGATCGTGCTAGTGCAAGAAAAGAAGCAGAAGAATTAATTAAAAGATATAATGTTGTAACTCCGGGAACGGAAACACCAGTTAAGAATTTAAGTGGTGGTAATGTTCAAAAGATCTTATTAGGTAGAGAAATTGGTTCTAATCCTAATGTATTAATTACTGCTTATCCAGTTCGTGGTTTAGATATCAATTCATCATATATGGTATATGATGTAATCAATTCAGAAAAAGAAAAATATACTGCTATCCTTTTCATTGGTGAAGACCTAGATGTTCTTATGACATTCTGTGATAAGATCATGGTTTTATATGAAGGTCGTTGTATGGGTGTTGTTCATACTAAAGATACCACAAAAGAAGAGATTGGTCTCATGATGACAGGTGGAAAGAACTTACTAAAGGAACAACCAGACAAGAACTGGGGAAAAGCTAGTGATAGTTATCTAACTGAAACTGAATGGGAAAAACTTGAAAGTAGCGTAAAAGGTGACAAATAACATGGAAGTTAAAAACACATTAAAAGTAAAACGTCATCATAAAGAATTATTTTCCATCATTAGAAGAAATGATCTTCCAAGATGGAAAGCTAATTTAATTCGTATTGGTGCCATTGTTATTTCTTTCCTATTCGCAATGGCTTTATCAAGTTTAATTATTAAAGAAAATTATTTTGATGTTATTGGTACTTTATTCAATGGAGCATTCATCAATCCATGGAAATTATTTAGAGATGCCGCAATCCTCTTGTGCTTTGGTATTGCGATTCTCCCTCCATTTAAAATGAAGTATTGGAATATGGGCTCGAATGGTCAAGTACTATTTGGTGCTATGATGAGCATCATTGTTATGTTCTATTTGGGAGATTGGGCAGCTCAAAGCAAAATGAATAATTTCTTACTTATATTATTAATGCTTGTAGTAAGTGTTATATCAAGTATTGTTTGGGCAGTGATTCCTGCAATCTTTAAAGTATTCTTTAAAACAAATGAAACATTGTTCACTTTAATGATGAATTATATCGCCGCAGCCCTTGTAGCTTGTGTTAATTTGTCCCTTGCCAAAGGAAAACAAGAAACACCTGGTGTTATTAATCGTATCACTGAGGCAGGATGGTTGCCACCGGTCATTAATCAATATTTCTTACCAATAATAATCATTATAGCCTTAACAGTATTTATTTGGTTTTATATGTCGAAAACTAAACATGGCTATGAAGTAACTGTTGTTGGTGATTCAATCAACACCGCAAGATATGTTGGTATGAATACTAAAGTTATTATTGTTCGTACACTTATACTATCTGGTGCTATGTGTGGTATTTTAGGCTTCTTATATGCTAGTGCAATTAATCACTGTGTGAGTCAAGATACATGCGGATCTCTAGGTTTTACAGGAATTTTGGTTGCTTGGCTTTCGAACTTTAATCCTCTAGTTATGGCCCTTGTATCATTCTTTTTAGCGTTTTTAACTACAGGAACATCAAAAGTATCAAGTGTATTTAGATTAGGATCAAATGATTTATCAAATGTTTTAATTGGAATTATATTCTTTTCAATTTTGATTTGCGAGTTCTTTATACGTTATCATTTTAGATTAAATATTGATTTCTTTAATAAAAAAACAAAGAAAGAGGAGGAAAAATAAATTATGGTTACTGGATTTATTGTTCTTTCAATTTCAATGGCTGTTGTATATTTATTTGGCTGTACTGGAGAAATCATCATTGAAAAAGGTGGTAACCTTAATCTAGGTATTCCTGGTATTATGAGTTTAGGTGCCTTAGGTGGTGTAATCGGTAGCCGTGTTTACTTCTTATTATTTGGCGTAGATAATGTAATAGGACTAGTGCTCCTACTAATGATTATCCTTTTCACAGTTATCTTTGCGGCAATGGGTGGTCTCATTTATGCAATTTTAACAGTTACATTCCAAGCTAATCAGAACGTAACGGGACTAGTACTTACAATGTTTGGTGTTGGTTTCATGCGTTTTGTTGGTACAAAAGTTGGAAATGATAATTTGACTCTAGCTAGTCGTAATATTAGTGCATTATTCCCTAATGCAGCTAACCTTGGATGGTTTGGCGAAATATTCTTATCATATAGCTTTTTAGCGTACCTTTCAATAGTGCTCGCAATCCTTACTGGATTATTCCTAAATAAGACAAGAAAAGGATTATTCTTACGAGCAATCGGTGAATCACCACAAACTGCCGATAGTCAAGGTGTTAATGTTATAGCATATAAATACTTGGCGATTCTCGTTGGTTCGGCTATTGCAGGATTAGGTGGATCATATTATGTATTCAATTTTAGCGGTGGTACAACTTTCGTTGAAGCCACAATCGAAGCCTTTGGATGGCTCGCTGTTGCCCTAGTTATTTTTTCAATGTGGAAACCAATGATTGGTATTTTTGGTTCCATCATCTTTGGTGCGTTATCAATTTTACCTGTATATTTAAATATTCCAGTTATTCAAAAGAAGATATTTGAAATATTGCCATATCTAATGACAGTTATCGTTTTAGTTGTAACATCGATATTAGATGCTAAAAACTCACAACCACCAAAATCACTTGGTGT
>JAEEGL016860150.1_pt1 | contig 19148 bp, 24 predicted proteins | sample 9134231 | NCBI WGS metagenome assembly JAEEGL01 (sample SAMN16246548, study PRJNA631951) | gut metagenome | biome: gut microbiome; feature: rumen; material: fiber-attached | host: Bos | place: Iran: Karaj | collected 2018-10 | reverse complement strand
GTTACTTTTTCTCCTAAATAACTTTCTGCATAATCTTTCATATAAGAAAGAATCATAGCAGAAATCTCTTCTGGAGTATATTTCTTACCATCTAATTCAACTTTCTTGCTAGTACCCATTAATCTCTTAATTGAAGATACTGTATTAGGATTTGTAATTGCTTGACGCTTTGCAGCATCACCAACTATCTTTTCTCCTTTTTTAAATGCTACTACTGATGGAGTAGTTCTTCCTCCTTCTGGATTTGGAATTACATGTGCTTCTCCACCCTCTAATACTGATACACAACTATTTGTTGTACCTAAATCAATTCCTATTATTTTACTCATATTTATCTCTTCCTTTCATTTTCTTAATTAGTCTTTGATTTTCTTGTTGTTCTTCATCTATATCAATTTCATTTTTTTCTTCATTACCTTCTATATCTATTCCCATAACCTCACACCAAGATAGATAATCAAGGAACTCATTACCTGTTAATGAGTTTTCTTTATTCCAACCAAAACTCATCAGTCAAGTTTATTAACTATAACCTTTGCAGCTCTTATAACTTTTCCTTTTAATGTATAACCTTTAAGTAAGCATTCAACTACTTGTTCATTAGGTTTTGTCTCATCATGTGCAGTCATAAGTGCTTCATGAATTGTTGGATCAAATTCACATCCAACTGTTTTAATCTCTTCTACGCCAAATTTCTTTAAAGTGTCAGTTAAGTGTGAGTATATAATCTTAAAACCTGATAAAAATTTTGATAATTCATCATTCAAATTAGTATCATCAAGTTTTATAGCTCTTTCAAAATTATCCACTGCAGGAATAAGTTCAAGTATTAAATCTTTATTTGCAAACTTCAACATATTGGCAGTTTCATCATCTTTCCTTTTTCGATAATTAATTAATTCAGCTTGTTGATATTTTAATTTGCCTTCTAAATCTGTTATGTTTTGTTTTAATTTATTTAATTCATTTTCGTAAAATGTTTTATCAATTTGCTGATTATTATTAGGTTCGCTAGTATTAACTGGCTCATTAGTATTAGGAATATTGTTTTCATTATTCATATCCTTTTTTCCTTTCTTTATTCTCATATAATCACCTATTTCTTTTCAATATTATTTTTAATGTATTCCAAAAGGTTAACAACTCGATCATATTCCATTCTCTTTGGACCAACAATGGCGATTGTTCCTTCTTCCTTACCTGTTTTATATTTAGTCTTAATAACAGTCATATCACTATCTAAATTAGTTTCTTTACCTATATAAATATTAATGTTATTGTTATCATCTTCTTCAACAATATTTTCAATATTCTCATCTAACTTCTCAAGAACATCTCTTACTTTATCTACATTAGTAAACTCAGGAAGTTTTAAAATATTATTCTTACCCATTACATCAACATTTTTATTTGTAAAATTTGAAAATACATTATAGAAAGCATTATATAGTCTTTCATGTTCTTTAACATATCTTCCAATTATTGGTTTTATTTCAAATTCTAATTTAGATGATATTTCATCAATTGGTGTACCAATAATCATATTATTAATTAATGTAACTGTTTTTCTAATTTCTTCAAGACTAATTCCTTCAGCATCAATTGTTTTATGCTCAACGAATCCTTTATCAGTTATTACAACTACTACCATAGTATTATCAGATAAAGGAACTACATTAACTTCTTTTAAGGTATTATCATGTGACTTAGTTCCTAAAACTACTGAAGTATAATTAGTAATTTCAGAAACAATTTCAAGACTTTTCTTAATGCAGTCAGACAATTCCAATTGATTATTACTAAATATCAATTGAAGTTTTAACATATCTTCTCCACTAATTTCTTTTGGTTGCATTAAGTTATTAACGTAATATCTATATCCTTCTTCACTTGGAACTCTACCGCTAGATGTATGAGTCTTTTCAAGTAGACCATACTCTTCTAATGTAGCCATTTCACTTCTAATAGTTGCACTAGAACAATTTAATATTTCACATAATAAATTAGATCCAACTGGTTTAGCTCCTTTAACATATTCCATTACAATTAACTTAAGTATCTCTTTTTGTCTGTCAGTTAACACATAATCACCTTCTTAAGCACTTATACATCATCAGTGCTAAATACATTATAATATTATGCTTAGCACTTGTCAACTAGAACTGCTAAATTTTTTTTTTAAAATAAAAAAGCGACTAATTTTTAGTCGCTAGAATCCCCAAATAACCTTAATAAGTCCAAGAATAAATTTATAAAATCAATATATAGATTGAAAGCAAATACTATTGGAATACTAGTATCTTTTATACCATCATAATCATCTGATCTTATAATTCTTTGTACATCATATGCTACATATCCTAAGAATACTACAATTCCTATAATACAAGCAATCATATCTAATGTATTATTCATAACAAATATATTTATTAATTCTAAAATAATTATAGCAATAAATCCTATGAATAAATAAATTCCAAATTTTGATAAATCAATTTTAGTATATTTACCTATCAAAGCAAATACAGCAAACAAAATACTTGTTATTAAGAATATTACTATAATTGATGACATTTTATAAGCCAAGAATATAAATGAAATTGTCAAACCAGTTAAAAATGTATAAAAGATATACAAGCATATTGCAACAGGTTTACTTAATTTAGTAACAAATATATTGAGTACAATCGCTATACCAACTTCTACTAAAACAAATATCCAAAAATAATTTGATATATTTAATAATGCTTTTTCATTTAACGAAATAACATAACCACCTACAAATGTAATTAATAGACCAATAAATAGCCACATAAATACACTAGGTAACAAAGATTTTTTCATATTATTTTATTTTCCTTTCTTCTGCGTATAATAGCATATAAGAATTATTATGTCAAAATATTAACTATTATTAATAATAAGAAAAATATTCTTCTATAATTTCATCTTGTGTTAATGCTTTAGAAAAAGTAAAAGTTTTTTCTAGTTTTTTAGTATCATCATCTACTCCAAATACATCAGTATGAGTTTTAAAAGTAAATGCTTTATCAGTAAATGTAATTTCATATGCAATTTTAGATTCATCAAAGAATGATTTAGCAACTAAATGATTATCACTTTTAATTTCAAAAGTTTCATTAAATAAAGGTAAATTAGAAATATCATTTGAAACTAAATCAACCATTACTTCTTTATCATTTTTTTGAATTAATCTAAATTCTATATCACCATTTTTGAATACTCCAGAATATTTCTCAGTTAGATATTTAGGATCACCAACTGCATATTTATAAACGTTATCTTTACTATAATCTGCAACCTTTTTATATAATCCTGTATCTGCTGCTACGCTTTCATTTTCACCTGCATGATAAATAACTTCAATACCACCATCTACTAATTTAAATTCAAAGTATTTACTATCACTATCACCAAACAAATTTTCTTCTTTAGCAGTTTCACCTTCAACCTTAGCTACACCTTGGAAATTACCTCCAATTGTATAATAGAATTCATCATCTGTCTTTTTATGAATGTACATATTATCTTCCTTAGCAGTATAAATACCTACATACTTACTAGATAATGAAGTATCTTGTTGAACTGGTTTATCCTCTTCTTTACCCTTGTCTTTATCATTTCCTTTAAAAATATCAGTACAGAAATACAAACCAGCAAAAACACCTGCTAATAGAACTAATAAACCAATTATAGGAATAAGTTTATTATTCTTTTTCTTTTCTTCAGTGTTTACACTATTTACATCTACAATAGTTGTTGGTTCTACATTTGCAGCAGCACTTTGTTCTAGTGTTGGTTGTTCCAAAGGTGCTTCAGTTGGAACTTCAACTGGAGTTACAGGTTCTGTAGATATTTCTGTTACATTTTCTACTTTTTCTTCTACATTTTCTACATTATTATTTTGTTCTTCATCCATTCTATACACACTCCTCTATTTTACTTTTAGCACTAAATACCAAAAAAAGCAACAAAAAAGAGCGTAAAAGCTCTATTTTTCTCCTTCTTCTAACATAGTAATAATAAATATGCCATAACCTTTTTTGTTATCATTTAAAATAGCATGAGTAACAGCTCCTACAATTTTATTATCTTGTACTATTGGACTTCCACTCATCCCTTTAATAACTCCATTAGTTTCTTCAATTAACTCTTTATCAGTAATCTCAAAGAAAATATTTTTTGTATCAGAATCATTATTGATTTTTAAAATATTTATTTCATAAGATTTTACTTTATTATCATTTAATACAGTATATAATTCAGCTTTTCCTAAATGAACTTCATCTTTAGTTGCAACATCTATTAATCTTAGTTCATTTATTTCACTATTATATTTTCCATATATACCTTTATATGTATTTTTTTCAATATTTCCTTTTACATCATTATCATTAAATATAGCTCTTTTTTCGCCAGTATTTGAATTAGTACTCTTTACTGTACCAATTATATCTGAACTAAAAATAAATCCATCTTTAATATCAATAATTTTACCAGTTTTATTATCAGATATTTCATGTCCTAAAGAACCATATATTCTTGTACTAGGATCAATATAAGTTAAAGTACCAATACCTGTTATTTGATCTTTAATAAATAAACCAGTTTTATAAGTATTATTTTCCTTAACCAATTTTAATTTTATATTCTTCTCTTGACTATTTCTGTTTACAGTAATAGTGACATTATTATCATATTTATTTATTTCATTAATTAATTCATTAATACTTGATACATAATAATTATTTACTTTAATTATTTTATCACCTATTCTGAATCCAGAATCTCTAGCAATATATTTATTATTTACTTTATAAAAACCTACTACTAATATTTCTTTTGTTTTAACAGATATTCCAATATTATCTCCACCTAAAATAACTTTATCTGAATAAGCATGAATATTTATTGGAATAAAAAATAGAAGAAGTACTAAAAGTAGCTTCCATCTGAATTTCATTACTTCAACTCCTTTAAAAACTACATTATTAGTATTAACTTATAAATAAAATATATACATAAAAAAAGCACATATGTGCTTATTCTTCAATTTGAAAATCTTCTAATTTTCCATTTTCTTTTAATATCTTATTAATGTTTTCTTCTGCATTTTTTAATTTATCATTACATTCTTTAGATAAACTCATAGCTTCTGTAAATTTATTAATCGCATCATCTAAAGCAACAGAACCTGTTTCCAATTCTTTAACAATTAATTCCAACTTAGCTAAAGCTTCTTCAAATGTTAATTCTTCTTTTTTAGTTGCCATATTACCTCCTATTTAACTTCTACATTAATCTTTCCATCTTTTAATTCTAATTCAAGATTATCTTTTATTTTTACATCTTTAACACTTGATATAACTTTATTATCTTTTCTTATAACAGAGTATCCTCTTTTAATTGTAAGCATTGGATTCAAAACCTCAAGTTTACCAAGTATTTTAAGAAATTCATTTTTTTCTTTATTAAGAGTACTTTCAATTGAATTTTCTAATTTATTATCTATAAGTATTAATCTATTTTGATTAATATTAATTATATTTTTAAATCCATTATTAAGTCTTTCAAATAAACTATCAAATTTTTGCTCTTTTATTTCATACATAGTAAGTGGATTTTTTAAAACATAACTTTTATCAATTTTTTGTAATCTTTCTTTATTTATATTAACTATATTAGAGATTGAATTAACTGTTCTTATTTCTAATTGATTTAATAGTTTTGTTATATCTCTAATATCTGGTACAGCCATTTCTGCTGCTCCTGTTGGTGTAGGTGCTCTTAAATCTGCTACAAAATCTGAAATTGTAAAATCTATTTCATGTCCTACTGCAGAAATAACAGGAATATCCAAATCATATATTGCTCGTGCTACTATTTCCTCATTAAAGCACCACAAATCTTCAATTGATCCTCCACCACGACCTACAATTAAAACATCCAAATCAAAATTTTTAGCTATATTTATATTCTTAACAATATCAGTAGCTGCTTCCATACCTTGAACTAAAGACGGAAACAAAATAGTTTCAGCAAGAGGCCATCTTCTTTTCAATGTAGATAATATATCTTTTATTGCCGCTCCTGTAGGTGCAGTTATTATTCCGATTCTATTAGGAATCTTAGGTATTTTCTTTTTATGTGAATCATCAAATAAACCTTCTTGTTGTAATTTTTTCTTTAATTGTTCAAATGCCACATATAAATTACCAAGCCCATCTTCAGTAATAGAATCAACATATATTTGATATCCACCAGTTGCCTCATATACTGATACTTTCCCAGTAACTAAAACCTTCATTCCATCTTGAATTTCAAATTTAACATTTTTTGTATATGTACTAAACATTACTGCATTAATTCTAGAATTCTCATCTTTAAGAGTAAAATAATAATGTCCCCTAGTATGAGCTTTAAAATTTGATATTTCACCCTTTAAATATATTTTATTTAAGTTGCTATCATTATCTATCTTATACTTGATATATCTAGTAAGTTGAGTAACTGTAATATAATTATCGTTCATCAATGTCCTCATTATGATATATCTTATCAAGTGTTGCATTAATCATTTTAATTACTTTTTCATCACTATATTTCTTTGCCATTTCTATTGCTTCATTAATAGCAACAACGCTTGGAGTATCAGTATATAACAATTCATAAATACCAATTGATAGAATTGCTTTATCTACTTTACTAAGCCTATTAATATTCCAATCAACTAAATATTTATTAGCAACTTTATTTATCTCTTTTTGTTTCTCTATAACATTAAATACAAGTTCATCAACAAATTCATTTTTTACTTCCAATTGTTCTTTAATTAAAGAAGAAGCATCATATTCTTGTTTACTATCTTCAAAAATATATACTTGGTATAAAACCTTCATTGCAATTTCTCTTAATTCACTTCTGTTTTTCATCTGAATCACCTACATAAAATTCTATCATAAAATACTAATATTTCAAATATTTAATAATCATTATTTAATTCTTCGAATCTTCTTATTTTTTAAATCAATTTCATGAATTGATCCATGAGTAACATCAAACTTTTTCTTATCCATATCAAGATTAATATCATTAAAAATATAATAAAACATATTTATTACTCCTCTATGAGTAATAATTAAAGTATCATCATCAATACTTTCAAAATAATCCATATTATTTTGTACTCTTTCATATAAATCAATTAAACTTTCACCCTCAGGGAATATAGTATCAATTTTTTGATTTATAAGAAGATTTTTATCATTTTCTGATAATTTTTCTTTTAATTTACCATTTAATCTACCTTTATTTTGTTCTCTTAAAAGAGAAGATTTACTAACTTTTATATTTAATATATCTCCTACTATTTTAGATGTTTCTACTGCTCTTTTAATATCACTTGAAATAATCTTTTTAATTTTTAGATTATCTTTTATCCAATAGGCATTTGATATAATCTTATTTTTTCCTTCTTCTAATATAGAAGCTTTACTCCATCCCCCAACATATCTTTCATCATCTTTACCATGTCTCATTAAATAAATCATACTAGTATCACCTCTTACTTGGAATATATGTAAAATAGCAATTTTTTACCATTATTCTTATAATTATTTATAACATAATCAATTACTTTTTCAGGAGTTTGATTATTTGTAAATCTTTGTTCCTTCTTATAAGTTGTCTTAATTAAATAAATTGTATTACTACTATTTTTTATTTCATCAATCAATCGATTTTCTCCATTTTCTCCAAAATTACCTCTCATAAACAAATCATAATCTTTATAATAAATATCTTGTGGGATATGAAACAATACAGCTCCTTTATCTAAATATTTTACGATATTACCTTTTCCTTTTTCTTCTTGTTCAAATTTTATCATTTTTTCAAGAAACAACTTGTTACTTTTAGTAATTGCAAGACCTCTTAAATGTTTAAATTCATCATTAATAATTATATAATTTTTATTTATATTTAAAGGAATTTCTATATATGTTATAAGAGGAAACAACGTGATGAAAATAAGAGCTAACATAGAATATATTTTTAATACACGTTTTAATCTATAATCAAATTTATTAATATTATTTTTTAAAATCTTGTATATAGAATTAGATTCCAATATTATTAAAGGTAAAATAGAGGGCGCTAAGTGAGTATCATCCATTATTGGATAAAAACATGAAAATGCTGATAAAGAATAAAACAATACTTTTTTCTCTTCAATACTTACTTTCTTTTTCTTTATAATAACCATATATATTCTTTTAAACAAATAATAAAAACTAATTATTAATACTAATAAATATATAATTGCATAACTAAAATTGCCAACAGAAATCATTTCATATAAAACATGAATTATTGAATTTATATTATTTGAAAACTCTTTTAAACCAAGTATTGTATAACTTATAAAATTATAAAAACTATTAGTCGTTATTAAATATATTAAAAATATAAATAAAGGAATAAATACACCAATTAATCTATGCCATATTTTAGATTTTTCTTCTTTAAAAATAAATGGTTCAATAAGAATAAAAAAAGTAATTACACCACCAACTGAATATTTTGATAAAGTTGCAAGAGACGCTAAAATACCAATCAATATATTTGCATATTTTTTTGTTTTTAATTGATCAAAATAAATTATTAAAATAAGAAACAAAATTGATAAATAATTATATTCAAAGTAATATCTAAACATCAAAAGATTAGCCAATAAAAAACTTATAGTAAAAATTATTATTTTTTCTTTCTCATCTTTCTTTTTTGAAATTATTACAGACATTTTTGATATGATACCTGCTAAAGATACTTTACCTATTGCCATTATAATTGCATATACTAATAATTCATTACCAAAAATTTTAAGAAACAAACCGACAATAAAAGCTAATAATGGTGTAGTTACAATATTAAAATCATTATATGGTAAAAGACCATTTGATATAAGACTACCAAAATTATAGTTCCATAAAAAATCAAGCCTATTAGAATAATATCTTAACTCTGTAAATAAAGTAAAAATAAAGAATAAAGAAATTAAAATAATAATATATTTTCGTTTTTTATTCATATAATCACCATTTTAATTATAATGTTTTTTTAATAAAAAAGATAGAATAAAACATTATTCTATCTAAATTCAAATTCATAATCTAGAATTCTTACTATATCTCCTTCTTGTACTCCAAGTTCAACTAATTTATCATCTATTCCCATTTTACGAAGCTTATTAGCAAATCTAGATACAGCCTCCTCAGTATTAAATCTAGTCATAGCAAGAAGTTTTTCTACTTCTTTTCCTTTTATTAACCATACTCCATCAATATCTCTAGTAATCGTATATGGTTCCTCCTTTTTAAATTTATAAAGTACATATGATTCATATTTTTCATTTTCATATAATGGAGCCTCAGGTATATCATCTAAAACATCTGCTAAATAGTTGACAACTTCTTCTATTCCTTTTCCATCAATAGCACTTATTTCAAATATTTTATTATCTTTTACTTTCTTTTTAAACGCTTTTAAATTCTTATCAGCACCTACTATATCCATTTTATTAGCAATTATTATTTCAGGTCTATCAAGTAATTTCTCATCAAATTGCTTTAATTCATTTCTAATTACTTTATAATCATCATAAGGATCTCTTCCTTCACTACTACCCATATCAATTATATGAGCAATTACTCTAGTTCTTTCAATGTGCTTTAAAAATCTATCTCCAAGACCATTTCCTTCAGCAGCTCCTTCAATTAATCCAGGAAGATCTGCTACCACATAACTTCTATTTTTACTTGCTCTTACTACACCTAAATTTGGAGTAAGAGTTGTAAAATGATATGCTGCTATCTTAGGCTTAGCTGCAGATATTTTAGAAATAAATGTACTTTTTCCAACGCTAGGAAGTCCAACTAAACCAACATCCGCTAAAAGTTTTAATTCAATTTTTAAAACTCTTTTTTCTCCAGGCTCTCCATTTTCAGCAAAGTTAGGAGCAGGATTACTTTGTGTTTTAAAAGCTGTATTACCTCTTCCACCACGACCACCTACTGCAACTACTACTTCATCATTTTTATTTTTTAAATCAGCAAGAATTAAGTCTGTATCATTATCTTTTACTATTGTTCCTTGTGGTACTTTTATTATTACATCTTCAGCATTCTTACCATTTTGATTTTTACCACTACCATTTTCTCCTTTAGGTCCCTTAACAGTTTTCATATATCTTAGATCAATTAATGTATGTAGTCCTTCATCTACTACAAATTTAATATCACTACCTTTACCACCATTACCACCAAAAGGACCACCCATTGGAATATATTTTTCACGACGAAAAGCAAGACATCCATCTCCACCACGACCTGCTTCTACTTTAAGAATTACTTCATCTACAAACATATTACCACCTCTTTAAAACTTTTTTATTTTGAATATCTCTTACTAATTCATGAACAGCATTATATCTTTTTAAAGCAACTTTATTTACTTGCTCATTATCTCCAATGACAAATCCATTAAAGTCTCTTACTAATTCATAATCATTATCATTATCTCCAATAGTATAGATATGCTTCTTTGGTACACGTAATTTATGACTTAAACTATGTATAGGACTACTTTTGCTAATACCTTTAGGTCTTATCATAAAATAATCTATTCCACTATAACCATAGACAGAAAAGTCATATGTATCATTAGTTTTTCTCAATTCGTCAAATAGTATTAAGAATTCATCAGTTATCTTTTTTTCATCAATTACAAATGCTATACTACCTAATCTACCATGTTTATAATATCTATTTAAATTAGTTTTAGGATAAGCATATTGAATACCTTCATATATTTTTAAATTCTTTAATGCTTTCAATATATCAGTACGAACTATTTTATGAGATATCAAATTATAATAAAGTAAATTATTTTCTTTATCAAAAAGAAAATTACCATCACTTGTTCCAAGATGAGTATATGGAATATCATATTTTTTAACTTGTCTTTTTAAAGAATCAAGTGGTCTTCCACTAGATAAAACAAATTTATTTCCTTTTTTTATATAATCTCTTAATAATTTACAATTTAATTCTATATCACTTTCATTAGTTGAAAATGTACCATCATAGTCACTTACTAATATACTCATATTATCCCCCATAAACTATTATAACAAAGAATTGTTATCTTTAATCAAAAAAAGCACTTATTAAGTGCTCAATCTATTAATCTGCTACAGGATAGCAGCTTACTTGTTTACTATTTTTTCCTAAACGTTCAAATTTTACTGTTCCTGTTACTGTAGTATAAAGAGTATCATCATTTCCTCTTCTAACATTTACTCCAGGATGAACTTTAGTACCTCTTTGACGATATAAAATAGATCCAGCTGTAACAACTTGTCCATCACAAGCTTTAGCTCCTAATCTACGTCCAGCAGAGTCACGTCCATTAGATGTAGAACCTTGACCTTTGTGGTGAGCGAATAATTGTAAATTTAACTTTAACATATTCATATTTAGTTCTCCTTTCTTATCTTAATATTTTTAGGATAATTCTCTTCTATTTCTTTTAGCATATTAATCATATTATTAATTAGATTATCTACTATTTCATTATGAGTAATTATTCTTATAATAAATGTATCTTTTTTACTAGAATATTCTATATATTCTTTATTAAAAGATAAGATTCCATTTATTGTTGTAGTAACAATACTTGATACACCTGCACACACTATATCTTTTCCAAAATCATCATACATTGCATGTCCAAGAATTTCTATTTCATCATTGTTACCTAAGATATTTACTTTTATCATATTATCCTTCAATTTTTGTAATAGTTACTTTTGTATAAGGTTGTCTATGACCATGTGTTCTTCTATTAGCACGATCTTTTTGTTTATACTTGAAAACTAAAATTTTCTTTTGTTTTCCTTGTTTTTCAACTTTACCTTCAACTAAAGCACCTTCTACATAAGGGTTACCTACTTTTGAGTTAACCATTAATACTTCATTGAATCTAACTGTTTCTCCAACTTCAGCATCAATCTTTTCTACATAGATAACATCGTTTTCAGAAACAAGAACTTGTTTCCCACCAACTTTAATTACTGTTTTCATCTAATTACCTCCTTTTTTTATGTCTGGCTCGCTCTTAAGGTATGCATAAGCATTTATAACCTTTTTAATGCGGTTTGAGCTATAGAGGCTACAAACATTTAGATTTTATCATTATTTTTACTAATAGTCAAGCATTTTAAACCAATAATAAAAAGTCTTAACGACTTTTATATTACATATACTTCTCCATATTTTTCATCATTTGATTTACTTGCTTTTGAGAAGGCGTTCTTCCCATTTGACTCATCAATGCTTTAATCATTTCTTCATTAATAGGAGGATTTGCTTTAATAAATTTTTGCATATAATGTTTTGCAATAAAGAATCCAGCAGCACCACCTGCTAAAAATACAAGTAAATATTTAAGGATATCAAATACTATTCCCATCTTATCATCTCCTGTTCATAATATACTAAAAATATTAAGATTAGACAAGTCTTTTTATATTTTGAAGATAAAAAAAATCTTGATTAATAAAATCACATGCAATACATTCATCATAAATAGAATTAATTATATAAAAGAACTCATTTAATTTCTTATTTGAATTAATTACAATATAACAATTTTTAACCTTCATAATACTTACTTCATCTTTATATAAATTATTTATTATATGTTCTTCTCCCCTTTTAGAATATCGAAGCATATTATGTAGTTTTATATATATAAATAAATCGAGTTTCTCTTTATTAAAACTTTGAGTTATTTCTCTAAATATTAAGTTACCATAATCATAATTATCTTTCTTAGAATAATATATATTCATTAAGATATTATATATTACACTAGGAGTATCTTTATATACTTCATATACTTCTTTTTTTATATTAAATAAATAAAATATTTTCATCTAATCACCAAATATATAATAAATTAGTGAAATTGATTATAATGTCGAAAAAAAGAAAAACTATTAAATTAGTTTTCCTTCTATTTCTTTTTCAATATTTTCTTTTGTAAATCCAAATTTACTATCTACATCATTTTTACTTCCACTTGCTCCAAACTGATCAATAGTAAACATATATTCTTTACTTGTTGCATACTTATACCAAGAAATACTTGAACTTCTTTCTACAACAAATGTCTTAACATTTTTTGGAATTATACTTTCTTGATATTCAATAGGCATTTTTTCAAATCTAGACATCGAAGGCATACTTACAATTCTAATTCCATATCCTTTTTCATCTAACATTTCATATACATCCATCACAAGTTCTAATTCCTCACCTGAAGTAACAATAATAGCTTCAAGTTCATTTCTTTCTTTTTTTACTATATAAGCACCATTATTTACTTCATGACTAGATGTATCATCTTGAATTTTTACCTTATTTCTACCAAGAATAATAGCACAAGGGACTCTATTTTCAAGAGCAGCTTTATAAGCTCCAATTGTTTCATTAGCATCTGCTGGACGATAAGTATCAAAATTAGGTACAGCACGTAAAGATACTAATTGCTCTATAGGTTGATGAGTTGGTCCATCTTCTCCAACAGTAATTGAATCATGACTAAATACGTATATTACTGGAAGGTTCATTAAAGCACTTAATCTTAATGCTGGCTTTAAATAATCTGAAAATGAGAAAAATGTTGATACAAAAGGAGTCATATTAGATAATGCAATACCATTAGCAATAGCACCCATAGCATGTTCTCTTATACCAAAATTGATATTTCTTCCAGTTGGTTTTGTAAAAGAATTATCTGCTGTATCTATTATCTTTGACATAGTAGATTTTGATACATCAGCACTTCCTCCAATAAAAAAAGGATAACTCTTAGCAATAGAATTAATAATCTTACCTGACACATTTCTAGTTGAATCTTTTTTATCAGCTGGATATTCATAATCAATATCCATCAATTTAATTTGATTATTACTATTTATTAATAATTGTAAGTCTCTCTTCTTTTCTTGAGACAATTCTTCTTTACTTTCATTCCATTCTCTGATATATTCTAAATTTCTTTGATTGATTCTTTCAATCATCTTATCTCTTATTTCTTGAGATATAGTAAATGGAACTTCACGAAGAGATAATTTTGCTTTAATTTTATTAATGTCATCTTCGCTTAAAGGTGAACCATGTACTTTGCAAGTACCTTCATTTTCACTATATTTACCAATAACTGTTTTTATTTCAATAATAGTTGGTTTTGAAATTGATGTCTTAGCTTTATTTATGGCTAAATCTATCTTTTCTACATCTTCACCATCATCTACATAAAGATAATTCCAATTCATAGATTCAAATCTCATTTTAATATTTTCACTAAATGAATTTTTTAAATCTCCATCTAATGTTACATCATTTGAATCATATAATACTATTAGTTTATTTAAATACATATGTCCTGCTAATGAAGCTGCTTCATAACTAATACCTTCCATCAAGTCACCATCACCACACATTACATAAGTGTAATGATTTATTAAATTATTACCAAAATATTCTCTCAAGTATCTTTCACTTATAGCCATTCCAACAGCAGTTGCAAATCCTTGGCCTAATGGTCCAGTAGAAATATCTACACCGCTTGTTACATTATATTCTGGATGACCAGGAGTTAAAGAATCAATCTTTCTAAATTTCTTAAGTTCATCAAGAGATATTTTGAATCCTGACATAAACAAAGTCGCATATAATAAAGCGGAACCATGTCCACAAGATAATACAAATCTATCTCTGTTTATCCATTTATCATTGTCTTGATCAATCTTAATATGATTGGCATACAATGTCCCAATTATAGGAGCAGCCCCCAAAACAATTCCAGGATGCCCACTTTTAGCCTCATTAATCATATCAATTCCAAGGCCTCTAATAGTATCTATAATTTTATAGATTTCTTTATCATCATAATCAACTATATCTTTTCTATTTATAAGCATATTCCCTCCTACTTATTTAATTTGAGAATATAATTCGTTTAGTATTATTTCTACACCATTTTGTTTATTTGATAATGTTACAATATCTGCCACCTTTTTTAAATTTTCAGTAGCATTTGCAACAGCAACTTTATAACCACTAGATTTAAGCATTTCAATATCGTTATCAGAATCTCCAATTGCCATTGCTCTATCACTTTCAATTCCAAGATAATCACATAACTTCTTTAATGCATTACCTTTAGATACCGTATTATTTACTACATCATAATATAATAATTTATTCTTTGTAATATGTTTAGTTTTATTTGCAATCTTTAAATCTGTTTCATCTTCAACACTTTTTCTTAATTTTTTCATACTTTCAATATCATATGATTCTAATACAACTTGTGATATATCTTCTTCAATATCATCTAAAGAATCAATTTTAACAAATCCAAGAGAATCATCTTTGTTAGTATATCTTTTATCTATACTGTTAGCCATAAAAAACAAATCATATTTTTTTACAAATTCATCAAGTTTTTTTAAATTATCCTTAGAAATAACATCTCTAAATATTATTTTTTTTGCAGATATATTATAAATTTCTGCACCATTTGATGAAATTACATAATTACTTGTCATAAATTGTTTACAAATTGGAATAATATATGGTAAAGGTCTACCAGTATTTATTACAACAGGGATTCCTATATTCTTTAACTTTTCAAATATTATTTTGTTTTTAATATCTATTTTGCCTTTTTCTTTCGTTAAAGTACTATCTAAATCAGTAAAAACAATTTTTACTTTCTTCATATTATCACCTATTCTCTATTATATCACATATTTAATAATTTTAATTCATTTTAAGTAAATTATAATTATAGAACTAATATTTTATTTTTTTTAATATCTTCTCTTGTATCTGCAAAATCATAATTAGAAGAATCTACAATTGGTATTTTTAGATTTTTATTATCCAAAGTAGATCTTAATAAAAGTAATTCTTTTCTTATTTCATCTAAATCTTTATTATTTCTTTGATAATGCTTTAAGGGATATCCAATTGCTAAGAATTTATCAGTAGGTACAGGTATTCTTGTTTGTACCTCATCCATATAAGTAGAATATCTTTCTTCACTTTCATCAGATACGATATTTACTAAACCAGTTGGTCCATAATAATCATAAAAAATATGATTTACTAAATTAATTCCATCAATATTATTATCTATTACAGCACATAAATGATTATATACAAATCTTTCAAAAGAACTAGGATTGCAATCTTCATAATAATCATCATATAAACTCTTTTGTGATAATGATACCCAAGATTGACAATTAAAATCAAATTGTTGATTTCTTACTACTTTAAATTCATCTGGTAACATTTTCTTAGGTAAAATATAACCAGTTTTTAATATATTTATTAATCTATCTAAATTATAATCTCTGATTCCATGGTATAAGTATGGTTCCATCTGTTTCATCTCCTAATGTTGTTTAAATTTATACATCTTTGGCTTCCCCTCATTTATTTCATTATAATTCAATATTTGTCTATTTATAATATTTTCAGCTTCCATAATAACAAAAAAGAAATTTGCTTGTGAAATAGCTCTAATTTCTGCAGCCTCTACTTTTTTATTTTGTAAATCTGCCATTATAGTATAAGTCGAATTTTTTACTTCAACATCTCTAGAATTATTATAAATACCATTTTCTCTCTTTAATCCCAAATCAGTTATAGCTCCATCTGTAAAAATAGAAGTTTCATACTCATTTAAGCCACTACTAATATATGGAAGATTATACTTACCATCTGGATCATCATATTTAAATGTTATTTTTCCAAAACTTTTTTGTTCAATAACCTTTTTTGCTATTAATTTACTAATAGCAGTTTTAATTAAATAGAAAACATGTTGATTATCATTAATAATACTATTTACATCATCATATTCCATTTCAAAATTTACAAAACCATCTTCTTGAACATCTTTTACATATTTATTATTTTTTACATCTTCTACAATCATATCTTTAATATCCAAAATATTAGATAATAATAAAAATTCTCTTGAAGAATAAATAATTTTTATCGTTTCAGTCATATCATCTAAATTAAATTTTGTTGTTCCATTTTCATACATTGCTGCTAAGAAAATATCAATAAAACGTTCCTTTTTAACTACCATAAACCCTCCTACATAAGTGGTGCAAATAATCTAAGAATTCCTTGCCATATAGATTTAAAAAAACCTGCAGATGCTTCCTTTTCAGTAATTTTATGAGACTTTTTTATAGCCATCATTAAATCCTTTTTAATATTTTTTATCTCATCTACGTCTTCCAAATATACACCACATTCAAAGTGCAAATAAAGGCTTCTATAATCTAAATTAAAAGTTCCTACAGTTGCAACATTATCATCCGCAACAAACACTTTAGAATGAATAAAACCTGGTGTATAAGTAAATATTTTAACACCATTTTTTAGTAAACTTTCAAAATAAGAAGAAGAAAGACTATATACTATTTTCTTATCAGCTATTTTAGGAACTACAATTTTTACTTCAACACCTCTTTTAGAAGCTAGAATTAAAGCTTTATTTAACTCAGAATCCAAAATTAAATATGGAGTAGATATATACAAGTACTTCTTTGACTGATTAATAATATTCAAATAAACATTTTCTCCCACATAATCACTTTCAAGAGGATTATCGCAGTAAGCAGAAATATATCCATTTTCTTTATATTTTTTTGATTTAATATCAGTATACTTTTTATAATCCATATCATCTTTTCGATAAGCATTCCATAGTGATATAAACATTACAATAAAGTTATGTATTCCATCACCTTTAATCATAATACCATTATCTTTCCAATAACCAAATCTGACTTTCTCATTAATATATTCATCAGCAAGATTAATACCACCACAAAATGCTACTTTACCATCAATAATAGTAAACTTTCTATGATCTCTATTATTCATAATTATTCCACGAAATGGTTTTACTTCATTAAAAACTACAACCTTAATCCCCATTTTTTCAAGTTGATTATAATAATCATTAGGTAAAGGAGCAACACATCCAAAATCATCATAAATTAGTCTTATATCTACACCTTCACTTGCTTTAGATTCAAGAATTTTTAAAATTGTATTCCACATCTTTCCCCTATCAATTCTAAAATACTCCATAAAAATATACTTTTTAGCTTTTTTTAATTCATCAACCATTTTTTTAAAAGTTGCTTCTCCACTAGAAAAATATTCTACTTTATTATTTTTTGTAACTGGAAAATTTGCATTTACTGCTAAATACTTTAATTTATCTTTATCATTAGCATTCAATTCTTCAAGTATTTCTTTATCTTGAATATAATAATTCTTCGAATTTGATACTTCTTTATTAACTTTTTTAAGCATTTTATTACTATGAAAATCATTACTTATAAATAAATATAACATAGTACCTGCTACTGGAAATAGCATTATCAAAACTATCCATGGTAAGTTTGCACTTATACTTTTAGCATTTTTAATAATTTCTAATACCAGTAAGATGCTTAAAATTGAATATATTATTCTAATTGCAGTTACAAGTTCACTAAAAAGAACAGATAATGACATAGTGAAAACAATTTGAAATATAAAACTAAAAAATACAATTATGAATCTTTTTTCTCCTTGAGTCATTATCTCACCTCATTTTTATATTATATCATACCATGCTTATTATCATTTATTTTTTCTAAAAGTTTATTACGTGTCTCTTTTTTTACTTCAAGTCCAAATCTAAGCCTATCTTCTTCTGACATTTCACTTTTTTTGATTTTATTATACTTTGACTTTATTCCTAAATCATGACATGTTTTATATAAACATCCATTAGCATCATCTTCGTACCCTATATATTTCATGCAAAGACCAAATGTATCAAAAACATCTCTTATTTCTTCTTCTCCTTCTTCGTTTGCTATATATGCTAAATCATTAGCAGCTTCAACACTTGGGTTTCTTTCTAATATATAAAAATCTTCATTTCTTCACTATTTAATTTGATCATTTACATGT
>JAEEGL016326810.1_pt1 | contig 19148 bp, 11 predicted proteins | sample 9134231 | NCBI WGS metagenome assembly JAEEGL01 (sample SAMN16246548, study PRJNA631951) | gut metagenome | biome: gut microbiome; feature: rumen; material: fiber-attached | host: Bos | place: Iran: Karaj | collected 2018-10 | reverse complement strand
TGGGCCAGCTGCACGAGGACGTACCCGATGGAGGCGTCACCGTGCGGGTGGTAATTCATCGTGTTACCCCCGATGTTGGCCACCTTGTTGAAACGACCGTCGTCGAGTTCGTCCATCGAATGCAGGATACGGCGCTGCACCGGCTTCAGGCCGTCCTCGATGGCAGGCACGGCACGTTCCAAAATGACATACGAGGCATAGTCGAGAAACCAGTTCTCGAACATGCCTTTCAACGGAATGACGTGATGCTCATCTTCATGAGCCTGAGCATCTTCCATCCCTTCCAATGATTCATCAGCGGGCACTTCGTTCAGTGCGTCCTCGTTTTCCAATTCCGTCTTGTCTTCGATATCCATAAGCGTTTTCAAGTGCTTGCAAAGATAGGGAAAAAACTATTCGCTCCCGCTTTTTTTCATACCTTTTTCTCATAGTTATTCCGCATCCGCTTCACGATTCCGGCCATCTCATCGCACGTCAAATCGGCTCAATCATTCTTAGTTTTTCTGTCTTTTCCCTTCTGTTTGAACTTGTGCAATTTTTGCACAGGTTGCCTCGCGCTCTAATTCTTCCTCCATGGGGTTGGTTTTATGCAGCAAAGATAACAAAAAAGCCTGTGCCAAATTATTGCACAGGCTAAAAAGTTTCACTGACATTCCTCAATCCAATGCCGTGTAATTGAAATCCGACTGGGAGCAGCAGGCTTTCTTGTAGTCGAACTGATAGAGGCGCATGTAGGCTTCCTTAATCTCCTGGGCGTTGTTGTAGAAGGGATTGGAAACGCCAATTTTCGTGGTTACCACAATGTCCATTTCGAGTGTTAGCACAGTGCCGTTCACTCTTTTGACCCGCTTGGGCCATACTTTGAATACTTTGCTCATGTTTGTTAGTTTTAGGGGTTAAACCATGCTGCAAAGAAAAAGAAAGCCTATGCCGATTTGTTGCACAGGCTTGGGGGAATCTGAATAAAATGAAATATCAGCCAAAATCGGGATTGCGTTCGTTCATAAGTCCTCCAAAGGGACTAATAACACGCTCATAGATTTTCCACTTCTCTTTGCCTTTGCCTCGATTTGTAGGATGATGCGATTTGATAACCGCGATTCCTTCTTTTGAATAATACCAAAGACAACCATAATTCCTTTTATCAGGATAATTCTGGGCAACAAATTCTTCGTGGTCCTTCCCTTTTAAATAATTCTCTGTAACAAATGCAAATTGGGGCTTTCCACAGCAAACAATTATATTTGGTTTTAGAATGTCCAACTCTTTTTTCAGGAATACTGCATCACGTTTTATTGCGTCTGCAACCTCTTTGTCCTTTACATCCGAATGCCCTGCCACTTTCTTTGACTCAACGAGAGCAAAGGGGGTGCTATTCCACATCTTTTTGACTTCATCCATTTTTGTTTCTAAAACTTCTGAGTAGCCCAATCTGTATTCTTTCTTAGTAATCATCAAGCCATATAACATCATGGCAATGTTTGGCAAAAAGCCAGTTTGTCCGATAAGACCAGTTAGATTTCTGCATGCTTCATTTTTAATAAGCCAACGTCGAATATCGTCTTTTTCTCCATCTGGACTATCTTTCAGCAAGAACAACACGCGTCTTTCAGATTTTTCCCATAATTCATCAACATAGGAGAGGTTATCAGGATTTGGATTGTCAGGAATTAGCATTAAACCATCATTACAGAATTTATTTCTCTCGACTTCATCATAGCTGTTTTCCCATTGCTTAAAGAGCGTGTCTAACAGATCGTTGTAGTTTATATATTTTTCCATATTATTTAGCTTAATTTGTTCCACTGGTGATACCCACCCGAAGGGCAGTCATATGTATTAGGCGACTTTGAGGCATACAACAGAACGCCACATTTCTTGCATTGATAGACATCGGTGCCTATCGGGCACATGTCTTGCCAATTGTGGTAGATTCCGGCAGTGCATCCATAAGAGGATGGGGTATTCTTGCTTTCAACGAGAAGACCGCATTTCTTGCATCGGTAGTTTTCGCTACCGACTTCGCCGAGGTCGTTCCAATCGTGGTAGTTGCCAGCCCGGCAATTGAGCGCATTGGGCTGTCGCTCTGTTTTAATCAGTATGCCACATCTCTTACATTGATAGTTTTTCATAAGCGTAGAGTTTGGTTCTTGCATTTGTAGGCATAAAGCCAATATGATATTTACAGCAAAAGTAAACCTTTTTATGAAACAAACCAACTAACAACCCCTTTAATTCTATGCCGCAAAGAAAAAGAAAGCCTGTGCCGATTTGTTGCACAGGCTGGGAAAAGAATTGCTAGTTTCGCTAGTTTCTCAGAGGGGCATGCAATTATGGAGCACTGGGATAGGGGTTAATTGATGCTACGCAATACAAGTCTATTTATCTTGACAAGAGAATGCTGATTTAATAAGTTGAGTCAAATAACCAATTATCGTTGCTGTATCACTAATCCCACTAGCATCAAAGCAATAATACTTATCACATTCGGTTTTTGCCGACGCATCTCTTTTTATATACTTATCAGGATCATCATTTTCCATCAAATACACATAATCCGACCTATACCATTGAAAATTATATATCTTGCCCTCGTAAGTGTATTTAAAATTAATGTCTGATCCAAACAGTAATCCGGTGTCATAAACCTTATATGATTCATCTATCTGAATCCCGCTAGTATTTTGCAAAAACTGATCTCTGTTTTTTGCATCTAAAAAAACTCCCGTACCGCTTGGGTAAATTGCTGTATGATTATGATAATAGCGTATCCAGGAATATGGTATCTTTTCTCTTACGAAATCTATTAACTTAGTATTAGACAATAAGTACAACGGGTTTTCCTTGAAGCTTTTTGGCTCAATTATAGTAAGAATTTCTGTATCACCAATCATCAAATGATGAACAGGTCCAGAAATCTTACTATTTAACAAATAATATAACCATGATTCCGGTCTATTATTAAATGACCTATGCCTCCACCACAAAACATCATTATAGTTTTGTACGGTAAAACGACTAAACAAAGCTTTTAACAAATTGGCATTCCTATATTTTTCATTCATTACCGACTCATTAGAATTCGCTCGCTCTTTAAAATACAACTTAGTTTGTCTCCATTTTTCATCAAAATCACTCCAAACAATGCTTCCATCCTCATTTGTAAATAAAAAACGAATAGCACCTTTAAAGAATGCGTAGTTTTCCGCTTCGACAATAATATCCTCCCAAGTTTGATATTTGGCACCGTCCTTTTTTTGGTGACAGCCGTCATAGATACGCAATGCATTGTTTCCATCAACGATTTGTTTAGCTTTGGCTATTTCCTCATTACATCTTCTTTCAAAATCCGACGGGTCTTTGGCATAAGGAGTTCGCTTTATTAACGATTCATAGACTTGATGACTATTTAAATCGTCTATAAACTCTATTGCTGTTCTTACAGCTTGAGTGCTTCTAATTTGAGGTTTGCCGTCTTCGCCTTCACCTGACACCAAATTCCAGACCACCCTCATCCAACGCTTCATCGACAAATCATCCGCCACCCCATCATGAAAATATTTACATACAGCAAAATAAACTATCCTTTGGACTTGGGTCAGAAACGATACCTTAAGAATAGTGTCAAAAGAGTTATTGACAATCTCAACATTATTGCCGTTTTCCCGAATATATTCAGGTATAAAGCGGAATGTTTGATCCCACAAACAACAAGGAAGCGAACCATTTGCATCGTAATCCGAAAAATTATCCAACACCATTCTCAACTTCTGGAAGAAAGCTAATGGAATGTTGTCGTTAGCATATCTGTAAACATCCAAACCCTCGTAAGCGATCTTTGTATCAAAGTCCTTGGTATTCTTTTTCGAATCGTTCAGGTATTTATAGGATTTGTTATTGTTTTCTTGTGTTGATTCTTCGTCCCCTTTACCAATATCTAAAATGTAATCACCGGTAGTTGTTTTCGCCACAAACAATTCATTCCAGAAAAAGCGATTAAGAAACGCAAAATAAATCTCATCAATTTGGTTTTCTTTAATCCTTTTTCCTTCCTTACTACTAATTCCACAAGACCTTGTTTTCCAGAAAACATTTGTCCAATCTGTGTCTAACTTTATTGGTATACCATTTTGGGGATCCAGCAACTCTTTCCACGCTTCTCGTTCATCAAGTTCTTCGTTTTCCGATTGTTTAGTGATATATCCGATCAAATCCGCTTTAAAATTCTCAAAACTTGTTAATTGTTTGCCACGAGCGTTCATTTTTATGTACAAATCATCTGAAAGACCGAAATCTTCAAGAGGGAGATGATAAAAAACAATCGGACAATTCTCACCAGAAAGTCTATCCCAATATTCTTTGAATTTTCTTAGCCCTGCGCATTTTTGGTTCTTTATCAGCTTGCACTCTGACGGACACACAAATAACTCTTCAATACCATCAACAATGTCCACGCCTTTTTTGTTTTGTATTTTGGTCCCCCCAAGCATCCTCAACATCGATTGTATAGTTGGATCTTGCTTCCATGCTGAATAAAACCACGTTTGTTTTGTAATGAAACCGACAATATTATTTCCATCAAACTTCTCAAAATGTTTCGGATCACAAAGTCTTTGGCAGAATTCTCGCGAAGAAATCCGAGTCTCATATGTAAACCTTTTTAATATGTCGCAATTGTCATCATTTAATACTCCTGCTCGCAAAGCTATGTACCAATGTAACAGCCAAAGTGTTGTAAGACGCTGCTGTCCATCTAGTGGATTTAGTATGTTTTTTTCGGTTGATCCATAGACAAAATCAAGTTTCATTTCTTCATGGTCATTGTCCAATGCCTTTTTCAAATCACTCAAAAAACTTTTGCGCAGGTTCTCTTTTCCAATTCTGCCTTGTGCATAATCTCGCTGTATTATAGGTATCTCAATTTTATTTTTTTTGATAAACGCCCAAAATGAAGTCTTGTGTTCCATATTTTAATCCTCCAATTTTTTTATACATTCTTTAATATCGTTCAGATAGCCTTCTGCATCTATTTCCTTTGTCCAATAGTTGGCATCACCCATTGTTGCAGAATAGAATTTCATAAACACTTGCTTTGTACATGGCGGGACAAAAGAAGAATTGGCATTTGTTTCCTCTCCTATTTGAAATTTCCCTTTCACAATTTGAGGAACAGCAACCAATTTTCCCTTGTCTTTTCCAATGATGATACGACGTTTGCCAGAAAAGATAGTATTTCCGTAACTCCTATTCGTTGAGGAATCAAGCAAGGTATAATTCCATATTCTGTTTTTCTCATTTTGCGTCCAATCATCTTGTTGAGGAAAATTCTTTCTTATTTCCTCAAATACAGTTTTCCTCTTGTCAATATCAGCTTCAAAATAGTCAGCTATTTTCATTTGAGCATCACTAGTTGCACTCAAGTAAATATTCAACAGCCATTCACTTTGTGTTTCGGCATCTTTTTCAGGATTGGTTGTGTTGGAATTAATGTGCTCAACATCCCAGTTCTCAATTTTGTACAAATGGAAAGGAAATTTATAAAACACCCCCATTTGATATCTTTCATTGTTTTGATTATTAGCATTTTGATTAATTATGGTTTGTATGTTATGAAACAACAGAATGGGTTTACATTTACCTTTGTCTGAACCGTCTTCTTTATATTGGAAACCAAGTGCATCCATTGGGGCGCTAAACCTGTTCTTCCCAAACTCATTGCAAATAACACTCTTAATCTCAGCTTTCAGATAGGTCAAAAACGATTCCTTATCAACCATCTCCCCCCATTTTTCTATCAATACAGGTAACCTATGTCCATATTCTACCAAAAAACCCACATAATGATATAGTTCCAAATCATTATACCATTCTTGGAACGTTTGAAAATAATCTTTCACTTTCTTCCAGCACTCTACAACATCCGCACTTTTTAATTTGAAATATTCATAAAAGTAACGGAATGTTCTATATTCATCCGTACCAATGACATTTAGCTTTTCTTCAGGAAGGTGAAGCTGATTCTGACTACAAATCAAGTCAAAAATAAAGTCTATTCGTGTAGGTCTGCTGTATCCAACCTTGTTTAGAAACAGCCAAAACTCATCATTTTGCAATGTATATTCAACCAGGTCCCATTCACTTGCTATTTCCCGTTGCCTCAATTCTAAATGATTATCATTAATTATGATGAAATTAGAACGATTCAAGAACAATGCTTTAATGAGTTCCGAATTGGTCAACGATATTTTTCCAATATTTAAGCGAGTGAAGACCTTTATCGGATCCTCGTCAACAGATTCATACCAAATAAACCGAACATTATTAGCTTTGTCTCGATTTGGAGTATTACCATCCAACTCAAATTCCAATAATGCTAGACTAACTTTACTCTTGTCTTTTTTATTTTTCTCAAGCCAATTCTTCACGACAATTGCAGTTTGACTCATATAATACAAATCAACATACGAATCATCTATTGCCATTGTCCCAACAATGTTATCTAGAAACTTTGCAATACAAATATTATTTGATTCTCGCTGATATTTCAATTCATAACAATTTGTTGGCATTCCCAAGGCATCGAGATTGTCTTTGAGTAATTTTAAAATAATAAATATTGTTGTAAGCCTTTGTTGACCATCAATTACTTCGTACCATATGTCTTCTTTAGAAATGTTATTAATCTCCTTTTCCCTTTCTGTCATAGATTTTACCACAAGTGGTTGAACACAATAAAACTCGTACGGTTTTTTCTCGTCCTTCTTCGCAAAATCCAGAATATCATTCAACAAATCAATCACCTGTTGTTCCGTCCAGCGGTACCCACGTTGGTAACTTGGTATAAAGAACTTCATCCCAAGAAGTTCATTTACGGATTTTAATTCAATTTTATTCTCTGCCATTTGTTTTCAAATTTGATTTGCAAAACTATCAATTATTCCTTAAACAAACAAGTGCTTTCTTATTATATGAAAAGCACATAAGCTTTTCACCACAAACTCCCCCATATCCATCCTCTAGCCCTTTTCCTGACCACTTCGATGGTCTCATCAGGATGCGATTCTTTGTGCTCCTTTTCAATGGCTGCAAGTATGGCCTCGACATCAACGCCCTTGGTCTCAAGCAAACTTACAGAATAGTACCTCTTGTTATATCTGTCGTATTCGCAGCTGTCCTTCACGCTCGCTTTCAGCAGCTCCGAGAGCAACTTCACCACCTCCTCCTTTTCGAGACGGACGATGCGCATGTACCATTGGTCTTTGGATACGAAATGCTCTATATACTTCATCAAGCAGGACTGAATCGTCACCCTATAAGTGTATTCCCGCCCTTCGGCATAACGCAGGATCACCCGGTTCAGATCGCCGCCACTTTGGACGAAGCCTCCCATTCGAATCAGCTTTTGTTCCAAAGTGGAATACTGCTCCCATTCGCAGGAGAAGTCATCCCAATACTCTCTGTTGGCCAAGATTGCCTCGTACTCTTCAAGAGGAAGATTTCTGTAATACTCATTCATCGCAGTGGTTTTTATTGGTTTCACACTGCAAAGAAAAAGAGAGCCTGTGCCAAATTGTTGCACAGGCTATGGTTTTTTGTATATATCCTTTGAAATTATTGAGGTATCACTTCCAAAACCGCAGCACGGCAATTTCTCCCAACAAAGCCAGCAATGCTATCAAAGCAAAGAGTTTCCATTGCGAGCTTTGGTGGGCCATGGCTTCCACCAGGTCGGCGGTGGCGAAGTCAGAAGTGTCGAGGACTGCGGCCACGTCGAAACCGGCTTTCTTGAACGCAGGCTCGATGGCATCGCGCTCGGCGAAGTCCATCTTCGACTCCACACGGCTTTCGTTCCAGGCGGTCACACGATTCAGCGTGTCGTTGACGAGCAGGTCATAGAAACCCGCCGCTGGCAGGTTGTCGTTCAGATAGAGATATACCTTGCCGTTGCGCACATCCGAGGCGGGCATCATCTCATAGTTTCTTTCGGCGTTGGCGAAGAGGAAGTGATGGTCGCCTTCGAGACTCATCCCACCCAGCACCAGCATCTTATCCTGTCCTATCGTATAGGCCAACTTATCCAACTTGCCACCCATGAAGGCCATCTTGACCATCATCGGCACGAAGAGGGCGTTGTCGGAGAGGTCGCTCCAACTGGAGCTCAAGGCCGTAGCCATCACGAAGACCTGCCCCTTCCCCACCGACTCCACCATCAGCATCGGGTCGCCGTTCTGCAAAGTCAGCAGAGGCGTGGCCAAGCCATTGGGCCGCATCCTGACATGCTGTTTCACCTTGGGCAAGTCAGGATGCTGGGGCAAAGCCAAGATCACCTCGCTGAAGAAGGCATGCTGCTGGGCTATATTCTCCACATTCGTGGTGTTGGTGTCGACCTCCATCAAGGTCAAGCCAAGTTTATCATAGAGATAGCGGTTGTTTTTCGGGTCGTCAATCGAAGGAAACACCACGAGACTGGTGCCTTCGCTGACGGCATCCAGCAGGGTCTGCTGCAGGGTCTCGTTCATTACGGCGCTCTCGTTCACAATCAGCAGCTGGGCTTGGGCGAGTGCCGACAAGTCGAAGCGCGAAGGCTCCATCAGCGTGTAACGGAACTGCTCGTCGTCGTCAAACAACAGGGCGCAGTGGGTGCCTTGTTGGCCCAGCTCCACCACCGAGAGACTCGGCTTCACGTTTAAGACAAAATTATAGGTATCGTCAAAGATGATAGGATGGTCGGTCAAGGCCACGCTGCAACGCTGGTCGCCATTGCGTTCCACCACAAACTGCATCTCGACATCGGCCATGCCGTTTTTCTCAATGTCGACGGTCGTCGATGCCACCATCGCGCCGTTCATGGTGAAGTTGACAGGCAGGCCTTTCACCTCCTTGTCGCCTTGGTTGACTACGCGCACCATCAAATCATTAGTCAGTCCGGCCTGGACGATGGGCGATGCCAGCCACACGGTATCGATATAGAGGTTGGTCTTGAACTCAGGCACCATCGGTACCACCACCACTTGCATGGCGGTGTCAGCCTTGGCTGCCGACAAGTCGAAGGTGTTGCTTTGGAAGTCGGAATAGACGAACAAGGTGGAAGTGGCAAAGCCATGTTGCCTGCAAAGCATTCCAAAACGGTCCATCACCTCACCCATAGGCACAGGGGCTCCGTCAGGGTTCATGCGGTCAAGTTGGTCGAGCATCTCCTCCTGGTTCATCGGATACTCGTTCTGGACCTCGAAGCTGTTGGTCATAAGCAGGTAGCGATTGGAAGGATTGAGCTTGTGTACCAAGTCGCGTGCCGACTGCCGTGCGTCCTCAATCATGGTGGTGCGCTGCGACTGGCCCTTCATGCTCATCGAGTTGTCGATATAAACGCCGACGAGGCTCTCCGCCGTGTTGACATTCAGTTGTTTCTCGGGACGATACGGGAACGCGAAAGCCAGCACCAAAGCAGCGATGAAAAAGCAACGCAGCAAGAGCGTCACCAGATACTTCAGCTTCCGTGTCTTGGCGTTTTCCTGCTGGATGGAACGCAGCACGGCGGTATTGCTGAAATATACCAGCTTATGCCGCCTGAAGTTGAACAGGTGGATGATGATGGGTATCAGCAGGGCAAACAAGCCCCAGAGCATATTGGGATAAAGGAAACGCATGTTGTGCAAATGCTGTTATTCAAGAACGGGCGGATTCGAAAACCCGCCCGTTCTGTTGTTCATACTGTATTAGTATCCGAAGAGGCCTCTACCCACGCTGCGACGGCGGACACGGTCGCGAGAGAAGGTACGGCAGGCGTCGTCTTCTCTCGGCCTCAGCGGGATGCCAATGCTTACGCATACTTCAACGCCTTCCGCAAACCGGGTGCCCGTGATGTTATAGGCGTTCACGTTCACTGCGGGCACAGTTTCTTCTAATTCACTCTTCGTATAGGAGTTGAGGAAGCCATGGTGATAGGAAGCGGTCAGTTTGAACAGCATATCAAAGTTACCGATAGTCACCAGGCTGCGGATGCCCAAGCCACCGAATGCTCCGGCATGGATCAACGGGTAATTGGCATCGCCCACGTCGATGGTGGCGTCCAAAGGTGCGGGGTCGTTTCTGTCGATGTGGATATGGCCTCCCAAGCGGTATCCGCCCTCAGCGCCCAACTGAATGAAGGGTTGCAAATAAGGCCGGATGGGGATGCGAAACTCAAATGGAATGCGGAAGTCGACAAAGGCAACCGACATGGCATAATGCACTTGCATGCCTGAAACATGCTCATAGGTGATGTCGGTGCCACGTTGCACATAGTCGAACTCGGGGGCGATGACAAACACATCGCCAATCGGGATGTCGACAAAGACACCACCCATCGGCGTAATCTTCCAGGCCTGCGGCAAGCTGCTCAGATATTTGTTGTTGACATAATGCATCCGAGGCATGTTGATGCCGCCCTTGACGCCAATAGAGACCGTGTTGTCCTTTTGCGCCATGGCGCTTAAGCTGAACAAGGCCAAGAGGGATACTATCAATATGTTTTTCTTCATGACTCAAACTTTTTCTTCGCGAAACACTAAATTACCAGTCAAAATTCTCGGCCAATCCATTGCCGTCACGATATACGAAGAACGAGCCCGGAGGATATTGACCCAGAAGGCCTCCCGAATCGTCACCCGCCTCCATGATGATGGAAGCAATTGAGTAGTTGGCCATGCCGTAGTCGTTCATCGTGCCTTTCATGATGACGCCACGTTTCACCTTGACGTGGAACGACTGCCCATTGAACGGCACATCATACGCCTTGTCCTCGACGAAATAAACCGTGAATTCATTGTGGTGCCCCATCACGAAAACGGTATCCGTCAGCTGCTCGGTGGCTTCGTTCAAGTCCATGGCAACCACGCCGTTGTGTTGATCCGAGAACCGCAGATACACGTTAGGCTCGATGACCGTCAAAGGCCAGGTGCTGACATTGGAGGTGATGCGCTGCTTGGGGTCGACCACATACGAACCTTCGATTTTAGGCGGCACGGGGCCTTGGGGGATAGTCCCGAAAACGGCGTCGAACATCGGCTTCAACGTGTCGGGAATCACGGTCAAGATGTCGTCGATGTAACGCTCCTCTCCTATCAGGACGATGGTGTTCTCATCGTTTTTCGTACACGAAGCAAACACCATCCCGAAGAAGATGAGAGCCAGTGTGCCGATTTTTGTTATTCTTTTCATATTGACAAGTTTTATTTCTAACATCAAAAAGCGTAGTTTATTGTCCTATAATGACTTTCCTCGTTACTGACCCTTCCTTGCCAGTAGCCACAAAGAAATAGAGTCCACCGGCATTCTTATCAAGGCTATATTGTATCGAGTTGGTCGTTAAGTCATTGTATGTCTGGAAGCTATCCAACAAAGCGCCCTTCATGTCATACACCTTGACATTGATTTTTCCCGTAAAGTGCTCGAAACAAAGGGTCATCTGACCATTATTGGGATTGGGCATCACGCTGAAGTCGGCACGATTCCCGTTTTGCTCTTCAACGCCATAATAGGAACACACCAGCCAATACCGCTGCGTCACGCCCTCCTCAGGAGCGCAACGGTTGAACACACGCGCCTTCAGCCATACCGTATCGTCCACTTTGTTGAGCACAAACACCTTGCAGTATGAGCCCTTATCCCCTACTGGTTCAAGTACCCATTGCAGCGACTCATCCTCAAAGCCCCATGTCACCGTATCCCAAATGCATTCCAGATTAGTGTCAGAAATGAAGAAATCATAGGCATTGATTTCGAACTCTGAAGCCGTGACCACCCAATGTGGAGCGGGATTCTCCCAATCCACGGGACAGATGGGCGTCGGCGAAGGTGTATAGTCCAGATGCACATTCATAGTCACCACGCTGTCGCAGCCCATCTCGTTGACGTAGGTCCTACGATACGAGCCTGACTTCGTATAGACATGGTCTTCAGGATCATAAGCGTCGTTCGTGATGTATTCAAGCCCACGGTTATCCCAAAAATAGCTGTCACAGCTTTCATCGTAAGGCACCGTAAACTCAGTGGTTTCGTAAGTGTTGATTTCAAGATGCAGGACGAAGGTGCTGTCGCATTCCTGGTCGCCAAAGACATTATGGAAGGTCTTGACGATTGCGTCTTGGCTTTCGTAATAGGTCTCACCAGTAACAGGCCAATAATAGGCGTCACAAGCCACCTTTGTCTCCTCATGATAGTATTCCTCGTGGAATTGGAGGTTCAGCCTGTGCTTGATGGGGCAGCCGCCGTCAGGGTCGTCGAGGACGACTTCATCAACCGTGTTCTCGTGATAGGTGATGCCTGTCTTGTCCCATGTCCAAGAAGGCACCGTCCCGTGTTCATAACAATCGTATTGATTGAGCACAGGAGGCATCTGAAACTCGCCAACCGAAAGCACCAGTTTTTCCACTTTCAGGCAGCCATGGAGGTCCACAGTGTCGAAATAGGCGATTTGTCCGTCTTGGTTATAGCTTATTCCATGGAAGTTGTAGGTCTCCCCCACACAGATACTGGGGTCAATGAGTGTTGTGTCATTGGCGGGATACACCATGAGGTTAAGTCTGACGATGCTGTCGCACCCATGGGAGGTATGGTCGACATGAACCTCTTGACAGGTATGGTTATAGGAAACGCCATAGAATTCATAGCTTTCGCCGGCACAGATGTATTCATTGAGGACGGTTTCGTTGGCTGCCGACCAGTTGTCCAAATGCAAATACACAGCCTTGTCGCATCCATATTGGGTTTGAAGGTGGTGTTCATAAACTCCAGGTTCACTCACCATTTCACCATAGAAATCGTAAGTGTCGTTCTCGCAGATTGTTTCATAGACGTTTTCGGTCTCATTGGGATGCACCACAATCGTGATGCTGACATCCAGCGTGCTGTACCCATCATCGAAATGGCACGTATAGGTAGTGCTTCCCACGGGAGGAGTGGCCACCGGATCTTGCGCTGTTGGGTCATTGAGCGTATTGGCAGGAGACCAGCTATAGGTATAGTTGCCGATGCCGCCCATAGCCATGGCGTGAAGCGTCGTGGAGGCGCCTTCACACAGTTCGGTGTTGTCGGCATCAACTGCCGCCGTCATCGCTTCCACCGCCACCGTGCATTGGGGTGCTCCGACCAACACCAATTCGCAGAACGAGATGTCGTCGAGGCCGAAGTCGTTGCCGCTACCCATGGTGTTTTGGTTCAAAATAGTAATGGTGGCTGAGGTAGAGTTGCCACTATACCAAAGTTCGTAGAACTGCAGCCATTCACCGGTATAGGAAGGGGCGGAAAAGACATCACCTATCTGATGACCGTTGATGCTAAACTGAAGGCGTGCCTCGTCGCCAGCCGCACTGACCGTACACACCCATGTCGAGAAGGCATAGTAGGTATCGGGAACCACAGTGATTTGCTCCGTCCAGACATTGGTATTAGGCGTCGTTGCGCCATTGATAACCATAAAATTACCCGACCCGCCATGGCCCGTGCCCGTGAAATCGGGATGGAAATTCGAAGCATTAGGGCCTACATTATAGGTGCTTTCCGGATACAAGTCTGATGAGTAGCTATAAGCCGAAGTAAAACCCACATTGCCTTGGTCGAAATTCCCGTTAAAAACGCTCTCGTCACCTGGGGCATAGCCCGAGCAGGTGTAGGTCGTGGTCACCGAAGGTGAAGCAACGGTAACAGAGTCGTCGGTCACAGACAAGCCTGCTGCAGGCGACCACTGATAATACAAAGCACCGGAGGCTGTCAAAGTCACCGATTCGCCAGGCTGAATGACTGCCGAAGGTGGTGTGATGACAACGGGTTGTGCCATCACCACAACAGCCAGCAGTACCAAAACATTGATTAAAAATAGCCTAGTTCTCATAATTAAAAATAAAAATATAAATAGCGTGCAAATTTAGGAAAATAAATGATTGGTTTCGTTGATTCATCCCAAAAATTTGCATAGATCAACGACACAAAATCACACGTTTCTTAGCGATGCCTTTATCTGTCTTTATTTCAAGCAGATAAACCGATTTAGCATAGCCATTGAGGTCGAGGACGACATTGTCGGAGTGACCGCAGTCGCGCATCTCAAGCACCTGCCCCATCATATCAATCAGGCGAATGCTTTCGATACCTTCTGCTTCGATATGCAACGTGCCTTTCGTAGGATTAGGATAGACTTGCACCTCATGGCTTTCCTGTTCCTCGACGCCGAAATACCCTGCGTTGATGTCGAAACTACGCGCCATCTCGCCACAGTCAGCCACCGTGAAGTTGGCGGTCAATGTGGAAAGACCAGGCGTAGTCACATGAATGACGCAGTGGTCGTTGGCGCTTTCGACGATCTCCCAATCGGGGTTAGACAAGGCCCAAACGACGTTGCCCACCACGCCTGTCGTATCGATTTCATAGCGATACACGCCATTGACCAGGTTGGAGGCCACATACACCGAAGAATTACCCGAAATCGTGCCCATGGCCTCGGAATCCTTGATTTCGAGCCTGATTTGCACTATCGAGTCACATCCAGCTTGCGTTTCCAGATTTTCCAACTCAATGTACACCACACCAGGCTCATCGTAGATCACGCCGTCAAACTCGTAGTAATCACAAGCTTGGACGTCCATAGTCGTGGTCACCGCCTCACTCAAGGTCACGTGCATCACCACGGTGCTGTCGCAGCCTTCCAACGTCTGGAAGAGATGGCTACAGGTCATCCCGTTGGTATTGCATTGGTGTTCATACCATTGGAAAGGCTCGCACGATGTGGAATCGAACTCGTAGAACAGCTGCTCGGAGAGGCTGAAATGCGCGGTGACGATGCTGTCGCAGCCAAAGACAGATTGGAAGGTATGCTGGTAGTCGCCTTCCGTCTCACAGTAGTGTTCCTGCCACCAGATGGGCTTGCAGGCCACTATGTTGGTGTCGGTAGCGACAGTCGGGATGATGTGCAGCTGATAGGATATGATGCTGTCGCAATGCGTGCCCACGGTTTGCAGCGAATCGTAAAGGATGGCATCGTTGTAATAAGGCACGCCATGCCAGACAAAGCCGCTGCATTCGTTCATGTAGCCGCCGTCGATATGCGATTCATGGCCTACGGTGAGGTTGAGGAAATACCAAGTGTCGCAGTCGTCCTGTCCGGTCGCCGCGACGAACACCGAATCCCTGACGCTCTCAGTGTACACATGGCCAGGGTTCATGTCCCAAACGAAATACTCGCAGGCCACCCTATCGTGTGTGTACATAGCGTAGTCGCCGAAGTCAAGCTGCAAGTTGACGATGCTGTCGCAACCCGATGCGTTGGTCAGCGTAACGGTAGAATACTGTGTCTCAGGCGAATGGTGGAAAGTCATTCCATTCCATTCATAGGTCTCATGGCATGAAGTAATCAATTCGTTCACCTGGTCGCTATGGTTGATGACGACAGGCTGATGAGCAACATGATAACAGGGATCGTAGGTCTCAATGTCGACCACAGTGCTCTCGGTAATCACCACACCTGAAGGCAAGGTATAGGCATCGCATTCCGTGACGGTCTCGAGCCATTCCTCGGCGTCGGCAATGACGGTGATACGGACAGGGCCAACGATGTTGTCGCCGCACGAATTATGCGCCACAAATCGCAACCAATTGCCGTTGTAGCTGGCCTGCATGGGCATTGTCGGAGAAATGGTGGTGTAAGGCCCGCCTTCGGTTGAAGCCATCTGCCATTGGGTGAGGCGGTCGTTCACATCCTCGTTGTTCCAGGTGACATTCACCTCGGGCAAGTCAAGGGTCTGTCCTTCGCACACTTGCAAATCAGAGAGTTGTGCATGGGCTTCAGGCATATCGTCGACATGGAAAGACACCACGTTACTGTAGGCCTCGTCGCAGTTGTTAACGACGGCGAAGCGGATATAATAGGTGCCATAACTCAGGTTGGTCGTCGACGGGTTGAACGTCGTGAAAGGCCCTGACGGCGAGGTAGCGTATTCCCAATGGGTGTCACCACCATCCACATGATGCATCGCATACTGGGGGGCACTGACATTCAACGTACTACCCGCACATAGCGTGCTCGGGGCCGCGATGGAACTCAAGACCTCAGGCGCATCGTTGACGGTCAGGTTGAGGGTGAAGATGCTGTCGCACACCAGCGGATTGCCGCTTACGACAGTGTAATCGTAGCTACCCGTGCTCGTATAGGTTTGTCCGTCCTTATCCCATGTAAAAGCGCCGCAACTCGAATATGTTTGCGTCTCGGTGTAGGCATCACTCATCACAAAATGCAGATGCGCGGTGATATTGCATCCTTCGGGCGACTGCACCGTGGCCTGATAGTTGTCGGAATGGTTGCAGGTCACGCCGTTCCAGACGTATGTATCGCATGCGGTGATGGTGTCGTAGGTGGGCGCATTGGAGAACACCGTCACCTGTACCACGTTGGAAGAATAGCTCGTGCCGCATCCGTTGACGGCCTTATAGCGGAGGTAATAGCCATTGTAGGTAGACGGTATGTTGCTGTTGGTCAAAGGCGTGAACTCACCCGAAGCAGTCGGGGCAATTTCCCATCCGCCCGTGCCTTGGTTGACGTGACGCCAATCCACCTGGGGTGTGGTCAAGGCGAAGGACTCGCCTGCGCAGATGCTTGAAGGGCTAGCGATGTTGCCCACCACGGGCAAGTCGTTCACCGTCACTTGCACCGCAGTGCTATGGGTGTCGCCGCAGCTGTTCTCGGCATGATAGCGAATCCAATAATGGTTATTGGTGTAGGGCACATTGGTGTTGGTGAAGGTCGTATAGGTGCCGTTTTGCGTGGGTGAGATCTGCCATCCTTGGTTTGTGATGGTGGCGCCATTGTTTTGTATGGTCGGGGCGGTAAGCGTGAAGCTGTCGCCAGCGCAAATGGCCTGTGGCGTGGCCGGTGCGGTTATCGTGGGAGCGGCGTTCACGTGGATCTGAACGGCATTGCTGACATCTGAGCCACAGACATCGTTCACCTTATAGCGCAGATACCAGCCGTCGTAAGTAGACGACACGTTTTGAATGTTGAAGGGCTGATAGGTCCCGCCTTGCGTCTGGCAGATTTCCCATGAACCAGTCCCATTTCCCACAAAAGCAGGAGGCGTGACGGACAAGTCATCACCATCACAGATGGATGAAAGGACCAGTATCACCCCAGTGATATCAGGTGCGACATTCACCGTCAACTGTTGGGCGGGGTCGCTCAACACATAGCCGCAGCTTCCCTCCACCCTATAGCGGATGTACCAACCATCATAAGTCGCCGGGACACTGTTCAGGTTGAAAGGCTGGTATTCGCCATTTTGGGTCGGGGCCACCACCCAGCCTTGACTCAGTATGGTCGAGCCGTTTGCCGAAAACGTCGGAGGGTTCAACGAAAGGTTGGATCCTGCACAGAAGGGCTGGACCTGAGGCGTTTGCGCAGTGAATGACGGACCATTGGTCACTGTGATCTGAACCGCGTTGCTATGGACTTCGCCGCAGTCGTTGGAAACCGAATAGCGCACCCATCTGCCGTTCAACGACAAGGATACATTGGAAGGGTCAAACGTCTGGAAAGAGCCAGTTTGCGAAGCGCCTTGCTCCCAATGCCCTGTCAGGCCCGAAGGCGTGACTGTCGGCGTCGGGATGCCTAAAACGCCTCCCGTGCAAATGGGCCCTGGGTCAGCGATATTGCCCACTGTTGGCGGACGGTTGGTCGTGATGTAGACCCATGCTTCGCTCCAGATGTTTTGCGCCGAAAAACCGACCTTGTATTTCAGTTGATCCGTACCTGTGAACGTATTGTCCGTAAAGACATATTGGATCTTTTTGTTGGACAATACAGTAGCCGAGCCATGAGTAGGCTGGGTCACGATTTGGACCGTGGCGTTTTGTATACCAGGAGTAATGTTGTCATTGTCAAGGACGGGGATCTCGACAGCGGTATTGAGGCAAGCCAACGGCCAGGTATCGGCAACTGCGGTCGCGCTATAAACCGTATTGGCGGTGAAAGAGATGTGGTCGATGCCGAAGTCGTCGCCCGTGCTGCTTTGTCCCGTATAGGCATCCACGATTTCGAGGATGGCCTGCGTGGCCGTGCCGCTGTTCCATGTAGCGGTCTTCTCCAGCCAGTTGTTATTGGTCGGGAGGGTCAAATCCGTACCCACCGGTTGGCCATTGATTTTCATGCGCATGATGGCGGGATTGGGGTTCATGCCCAGATAGCCTTGCGCCAAATTCCTCACCTGAGCCGAAAAAGTGTAGGTGGTGTTAGGGGTCACCGCGACGGTCTGTCGCCAAGCGGCCTTTGTAGGGTTAGTATTACCTCCAAATCCGTTGAACAGCAGGAAATATCCCGATCCGCCGTAACCGGTCAGATTCGAAGGCCATCCGATAGTGCCGATACCATGGTTAGCGGAAGTGACATCGTGGATGAACTTACCTTCCTGGACGGCGCCGCCTGTGATACGGGTATAGTCGGAGATATTGTTGTAATCAAAACCTGTTGTCATCTCAAAATCGCCATTGGTGACCAGATTCTGGGCGAAGAGCGATGATGACGAAAGCAACAACACGGCCACTGCCTTGGCAACCTGTATGATTCGATTCTTTACATTCATTTGTCTTGTTGATCAGAATAACAAAGGGACAAAAATGCAAAAAATATACCAATCTTGCAAAAAAAATTCATTTATAGCGGTTTCCCGTCCAAAACTGCCTCTTTCAAAGTGTCGTATTCGTAGGTCAACTTCAGCGAGAAGAAAGGTCGATGCTCGTCGATGAGACGGAGGAAAATCTTGTCGCCTTCCCACATGGTGAGGTCAAGGAGGCGTTGTTTCTCAATCCATTCGAGGTCGCCTTCGTTGCATTCGATTTGGTCGCCCGTCCAGTCGGTGCAGACGAAGATGTGCATGTGCTCGTCGTCGTAGATGTTGTGTACGAAGGTGACGATGCCACAATAGCGCCATTTCGTGACGGTAAAGCCTGTTTCTTCCCACACCTCGCGCAGCATGCAGTCCTCGGGGCTCTCCCCTTCCTCAAACTTGCCGCCGATCCCGATCCACTTGTCGCGGTTGAGATCGTTTTCCTTCCTGATCCGGTGAAGCAGCAGCACCTCTTCGCCGCGGGTCACATAGCACAGCGTGGAGAGAATCACAGCATCGCCC
>JAEEGL014751256.1_pt1 | contig 19148 bp, 23 predicted proteins | sample 9134231 | NCBI WGS metagenome assembly JAEEGL01 (sample SAMN16246548, study PRJNA631951) | gut metagenome | biome: gut microbiome; feature: rumen; material: fiber-attached | host: Bos | place: Iran: Karaj | collected 2018-10 | reverse complement strand
CGCCGGTTCGGCCTTGTCGCCAACGGCGGTCTGCGCGTCCTGCGGCGGGGCAGGGGAGGGGGCCGCGTCCTGCGGCGCCAGGGTGGTTGTCTCCGTCTTGGCCGGAACGCTCTCCGGCGCGGATTCGACATGAGGGGATTGTGTCGTTTCGTCAGCCATTGGTTGTCTCTTCCTGTTTCTCGCCCCTGTTGAGGAGCGATCCGAAAATCGATGATTCGCCACGCGCCTCGCGGTCCTTGCGCATCGCCTCCGCAATTGCCGCAGAGCGCTCTTTGGCCTCTGCGACGGCCTCCGTCTCCGCGAGCGCCGCGTCCTCCGGCGCGGCCGCAAGCGCCTCGGCCCGGAGTTCGGCCCCAAGGTTCCTGCGCCCGGTGGCAAGTTCCAGCCCATCGGAGGACGTGTGGACGAGGTACAGCCCGGAGAGCGACACGACATGCTGCAACAGCCGCCGCCCCTCCGGCATAGAGAGAACCACGGCCCAGTCGCGAGAGCGGCGCTCCGCGTCCTCGCGCTCATGCCTTGCGGTGAGCTCGTTCAGCGCGCTCTTCATGCCACAAGCCCTCCCTGCCGGAATGCGTTGGCCCCAGCCGCCGCCTGGGTCTGCGCAAGGTTCTTCGCAATCTCGGACCGCGCCTTATCGGCATCGAGCGCCTGCGCCTCCTGCGCCATGCGCATCTGCTGCTCCTGCTGCGCGGCACGCCCCTCGCGGATTGTCTGGATGTCCTTCGGCGCGCGGACGCACCCGAACTCGTGCATCGCCTCCGCGCCGATCTGCATCATCTTGTCCGTGTCCAACGCGTCTATCACCTGCGGGTCGATCTGCATCAGGCCGGCCGCGTACTGCTGGAGCTGGACGAGCCCGTTGAGCCGCGTCGCGCTCTGCTGCGCCACGTGGATGCTCGACTGGTACTCGATGCTGAAGTCCTCGCCAAGGAGCCCCTCCGGGTAGTCCGTGAGGCCCGTCCGGTCCTCGCCGGTCATCTCCAGCTCGTCCTGCGCGCGGTCGAAGCAAATCGCGAACGCCGCGTTGACGAGCGGGTCCAGAAGCCCGGAGTTGAGCCGCATCAGAATCGGGCCGAGAAGCGTCACCTTCTCGTTCGCGAGCTCGTTCACCTCCGCCGCCGTCATCTCGCGCGAACCCTGCCGCGCGTCGAGGTTGATCATCATCGCGAAGAGGTCCGCGTAGCACTCGCGGTCGAGCCGGTACGTCAGGTCCTCGATGGCCTTCAGCACCACCTCGATGCTCTCGCGCGTCTCGAACAGCCGCTGCACCGGGATGTTGCCGCCCATGCCGCCTGCGCCCAGAAGCTCCGTGTAGAACGTCAGCCCTCCGGGGCCCGTGTCGATGGGCTTGCCGCGCATCGACTCCGGCGCCGCCATTGCCGGGTCCGCCTCGTTCTCGACGAGACGCATCTTCGCCACCTCAAGCGCCTGGAGCTCCTTGGAGTCCCCAAGCGCGACCTCGCACACGCCGACGCCATACGCGGAGCCCGGAAGGGCGCGCCAGCGCGGGCACAGTATCGGGCAGTACCAGAAGCCCCGGACCGCAAGGACGTTCATCTCGCCCACGCCGGAGAACACGCCGCCGGGGATGAAGTGGACGCTGACGAACTGCGGCGCGTCGTCGCCCTGCGGAAGCTCCCCGCGGAACGCCTCCGGCACCGCGTCCCACGGCGCGATGTAGTTCCACACCGTCATCGGGCGGTCAAGCTCCCCGCGCTCGTGGAGATCGCGCACTTGGCCGGACAAATTCTCGACGCCGTACTCCTGCGCAATCTGCTCCACCGTGTACGAGGTCCTCCGCAGAAGCGTGTCCACCACGTCGCGCCGGTTCTCCGAAACCCAGTAGGCGCCTGCGTCCAGCACGATGAGGCGCATCACCGTCTCGTCGTCCGGCACAAGCAGCGCCGCCGCCGTCCCGAACACCGCCAGCTGCCCGTACATCTGGTCCAGCGCCGGGTACACGTTCGACCCCGCCATAGCGCCCTGAAGCGCCTCCGTCGCACGCCCGAGGTACTCGCGCCCAGCGCTCGTCCGCCCGGACTTGTTCCTCGGAGCCAGACGGAACCACTCCCGCGCCGGGTTCGTGATGCCGCTGTGGAGCCCCGCGGAAAGACGCTCTACGAGGTGGCGGACGTGCGAGTTGAAAATCCTCTCGTCCCCGCGCACCCCGTGCTTCGCGTTCATGTCGTCCTGCCAGTCAATCGACCGCCCGTAGGTCGGCTCGAAGTACTGCATCACCTCGCGCCACTTCGCCTCGTGCGGCTGGCGGGCGCGCTCAAGGGACGCCTTGCGCCGCCGGAGCCAGTCCAGCGCCGCGCGCCCCTCGGTGGTTGTCGCATTGAACGCCATGTCCCTAGACCCCAAGTGTCTGCCTGTTGCCGCCAAGACCGCCGCCGTACCGCGTGAACGTGCTCATGAGCCCGCGCCGGAGAAGCTGGAGACGGTTCGTGTCCGCCTGCGCCCCGTCGTACGCCTGCTGCGCGTTCTTCAGGGGTTCCGCCGGCTGCTCCTCCTTCATCGCCGCCTGCAACGCCATGTTCTGGTACTCGGCCATCATCGCAAGCGCCTCCTCGACCCCGCTCATGTCGATCTCGACGCCCTCCTCCTCCGGCTGCTCAAGAAGCTTGTCCTTGAAGCCTTTGAGCTTGCCGTACAGATGCTCCGCGCCCTCGACCACAGGTATCGCGGCGCCAGCGGGGTTCACCACGGTAGCGGGGTTCAGCGCAACGCCGTACTTGAAGACCTTTCCAGCCGCATCCGCAAGGCCGCTGGAGCCCGTGGCCTTCTTCGTGTACCGCTCTACCGCGTGAGTCGCCTTGTGAACGTATCGCCTCAAACCCATCGAAAAACTCGATTCTCGCCCGCGCCGCCATCCTACCAACGTCGCATAATCATTGCCAAGGTATCATCGCAGATTTTTGGGCAAAATAGACTTACATCATTCAACAACAGCGCACTGCGGCTACCAAGGACGCCACGAATGCCCCTTCGTCACCACCCGGTCGCCGTCCATGCACACCCCTCCGCGCCCGTCCCCGTCCGCCCACGGCGCCACCGGGAACCCCGCCCCCTGCACAAACGTCGGATGCCGCAGGTTCGCCATGCAGTCGAGCATGTCGTCGTGCCGCACGGAAGGGTAGGCCAGGAACTCGTCGTGCATCAGCTCATGGCAGAAATCGTACTCGTCCCCCGTCACCCTCCGCCGCGCCAGCCGCCTCGGAACCAGCAGCAGCCCCTCCCGCCACAGCGGCTCCAGCCACATGATGCGGTCGCGCTTCGCCACGCTCTGACGCAAGGACACTATCGCGAAATGCCACCCCCTGCGCCCCATCTCGCTCTGAACGTGCTGCACGTCGCTCATCGCTCCCACTTGCTCCCAGAACACCGTCTTCGGCATCCACCGCTGCACCAGCCCGAACAGCGCGTCCGTCCGCTCCGCAAGGTTCAGCCTGTCCCTTATCGCGTCAAGCAGGTAGTAGTGCCGGTCCGACGCAAGCCCCCACACCGTCATCACCGTGTAGTCCGAGTCCCGCCCCCTGTCCTTGCTGTTCGCGCTGTCCACCAGCACGTACACGTTCATCCGCTCACGCCCAGGCGCCGCGTCGTACGTCCTCCACCAGTCCGCCCTGAACACAAGCTCCCCGTCCCCAACCGGCTCCTGCAATATCTGCGACGCCCAGTCCTTCATGCTCATAAGCCGCTTCCTCCTCTCGAACTCCGCCTCGCTCCAGTACACCGGACGCCCGTCCGCGCCTATCCCGACGTGCCGCCGCTCCCGCACCCCAAGCCGCATCATGTCCGCGTACGTGTCGAACAGCGCGTACCGCGTCCCGATGTACCAGTGCTTCGTCAGCTCCGTACCAAGGTTCAGGCTCATCGACCACGCGTCCGTCGTCTTCTGCGACTGCTCAGGCGTAGAAACAGAGTCCATCGTCACCGTGTCGTCGTACACCAGCAAGTCGTAGTGCCCGCCAGTCCGCATCCCCTCCACAAGCCCGGAAGAGTCCACCGTCGCCTCCTTCCGCCCGCCCTTCCGCCTCACCACTATCCCCCCCTGCACGCTCCACCTGTCCCCCGCATGCGTCGCCCGGTCTGCCCACAGCACGTCCGGGAAACACGCAAGCAACACCGTGCTCGTCTCGAACGCATACTTAATCTGCGCCACAAACTGCTGCGCCGCCGCGCTCTTGTACGACATGATGCACACCGCCGCCTCCGGGTCGTTCAACACGTACTGCACCACCCCAGCATACGTGATGATCGTGCTCTTGAAGTGCCCGCGGCTCCACAGGTCAAGCCACTCGTCCGGGTCCGCCTCCACCTCCCGGCACCGCTCGTACACCCACGGATGCAGCGCCACCCCCACACCCAGCGCATGCACCATCAGAAAATACCGGTCGTTCAGGCAAAACCACCGCATCAGCCCAACGTCGTTGCTCCGCAACACCTCCGCGTGAATCGCAACCGCAGTCTCGTATGGCGCCGCCAGCAACGCCGCCTTGAACGCCGCAGGGTCCGAGAGGCCAGAGAGGGCAGGGGAGGGGCCGCGAGCGGACGACGGCGCAGACGCGGGCGCCAAGCTTTCAGGACGCCCCCCCAGGTTCGCCGGATTTTCCCCCTCCGGGGGCCTCTTCCGCGACGCCGGCGCTTTCATAGGCCCCCCCCCGTCGCGCGATTTTTCCCCCTCCCGGGGTTGCGGCCGCGCTTTCGCCCGGAGTCACGCGATCCGCGCGGCCGGCCTCGCTTCCTCGGCGCGCCAGACTCCGCGGCGACCTTGGCGACCCGCGGCGCACGATGTGAACGCCCGTTCTTCCGCGGGGCTTTCGCTCCCGCATCCGGCGCCGCTTCCGGTACGGCTTCCGCTCCCGCTTCCGGCGTGTCCGTTGGTTCTGTTATTGCCGACTTTGATACATAAGATAAATTATGCGACGTTGCCGAACACGGGGAAAACGGGGCGCCTTGCCCGCCTTGCGCGCCTTGCGATGGAGTGCCAGGGGAGGGGATCGGGGCGGAGTCCTCCACGGCTTCCGGCGCCGCTTGCGGCATGGCGAGCGGGGCGGCATCCATGGAAGGGCAGGGGAGGGCAACGGCTGGCGCTGGCATGGCTGGCGCGCCCCCATTGCCGCCCCCATTGGCGAGCCCTTGCAACGCATTGCCAAGCCGCGCAAGGCGCTGTTGTAAGTCTATGTTATCAAATACGCCGGAATCATTTACGGATATTGAGCGAGCATCAATTGCCACCTTTGCGGAGGGCTGGCCCAATTGTAAATCATTGGCAAGCGGCGAATTAAGCACTTGCCGGATAGCCCAATCCGCGCCGGACAATACCGCCTCGTGCAATGCATCTACAGCGTCACACACAAGCCCCATGCGTGACTCTTCTGCAATCTCTTGCAATCGTGTATCTTGCGCAATCCGTTCTCGCAACGCCGACATGGAGTATTGCGGGTATCCGTTCGCCCGTATGTACTCAATTGCCCTATAGAGTATTCCGCGCGACCTTGCAAGCGCCGAGCCTATCATTTCAACGGGCAACGCGGGGCCATGTTGCGCTTGTTTAGTACGTTGCGCGCCAACGGGCAACGGGGCGAGAAACCGGGCAACTTCACAGGCGCGCGCAACGGCCCTTGTTTCCGCTTCCCTTGCCAATTTTGCGCTTGCGCGGAATTTTTTAGCCTTTCGTTTTCCGTTGCGTTTCATGTTTTTGCGGTGTGTTTTGCCTTGCTCCTTGCGTTCGTCGTTGCGCCCATTGTACCGGAAACGGGGAGGGGCAGCGAGAAAGCGGGCGTTTTTTTTCGGGAGCGAGCGGGCGCTTGCGCTGTAAGGCGTTTATTTTCAGTATTTAGTGACTGGAAAAATTTTTTCTCTTGCCCCCTTGCGCGGCACGGTGTGCCGTGCGATAATGGCGCCGTTCCCGCAAATAGGACCTAGCACCCCTAGAGGCGAACATGAACCGGAAAACCTACACCGCATTAAACCCCTTTGAACGTTCCACGCTTCCGGCGTGGGTGCTAGGCGTTCAAAGGGTGTTTTCTTGCATATGGAGCTAGCACCCCATGAAACCGGAAACCACCACCAACGCGGCCGCACTTGCGGCCATTGCCGCCGCTAACGCGGCTTTTGACTCGATGAAAACCGCCGACTTGCTTGCGGAGTTGAAGCGGCGCGGATTGCGCGCAAGCCGCCGCGATCCACTGGCGACACCTCCCGCGGGCAAGGCGAAGGCGCCTTGCAACTGGTACCCGCGCGCCGTTGCGCTTGCGGTGCTCAAATGCGCGGAAGCGGGCATTGACCAGGATGCGGCGCTTGCCGCGTTTGACTCCATGCGGGGCGGCGCCCCGCTCCCCGCGAAAGCGGCGGGCGCTCCCGCTCCCGTTGCTCCCGTTGCGCCCGCTCCTGCACCAGCGAAAGCGGCGGAAGCGGAAGCGGCGGAAGCTCCCGCGAATCCCGCGAAGGCGGAAACGGCGAAGACTCCCGCGAAAGCGGAAGCGCCCGCCAAGACTCCCGCAAAGGCATTGCCAAAGGCAAGCGGGGCGGAAGTCTCCGCGGCGAAAGCATGGCGCATGTTCCTTTCCGACTTCGGCATCAAGTCTCCATCCGCCAGAATGTTGAACACGGCGGCCAACATGGCCAAAGGCGCGGATATTGCAAACTACATTGTAGAATACTGCAGGATTGCGGGCAATGAGTACGCCAATGACAATGACGACAAAGGCAAGACAACCGTTGCCATGAAATGCAAGAGCACTGAAGCGAAAGCGTTGTTTGACGGCATTGCCAAGCTTGCGCCGGAAAGCAGGATCAACCGCCGCTTTGCGCTTGTCTACGGCGAACCTGGGGGAGGGAAGACTTACGGCGCAATGACCGCGAATCCGGGCGCGGAAGTGGTTATGTGCCGTTCCGGCATGACCGATAAAGAGCTTTTCCTCGGCTTCACCTTCAAAGACGGAAAGCCAGTTTTCGCCGAAAACCCGCTCACACGGGCGATGAAAGAGGGAAAAACCGTCATTCTGGACGAAATAAACCTTTTGCCGGAAGAATGCTTGCGGGCGCTCCAGGCAATCACGGATGGAAAGGACCGCGTTACGATTGACGATTGCGAAGTCCGCATTGTGGAGGGATTCAAGATTGTCGGAACCATGAATTACATTGTCGGCGGTGGAGACTCTCGACCGCTTCCGCCGGCCCTTGTGGACCGCGCGGAAAGCATCCGCGAAGTGGCATTGACCGATGACATGCTTGCGGCGATCTCCCTGCATGCCTAGCGAGCGGCGGAAGCGCCCCGCATGGGGCGCCCCGTCCATGGATGCGTGTCCATGCCGATGAGCCGAAAACGGCGAAACGGGAAACAGGAACCGAAACCGAAAGCCCCGAAGGGGCGGAAGGAAGAAAGACGATGAAAGTTGACGAAAGACAAGTTGCGGACATTCTCAAAACGTTGCCCGTTGGCTTCTACCTTGGAAGCCGCGCGGAAGTGGTTTTAGACATGGACGCAAGCACGAGCTTCGTGAGCATGCAGGAGCGCAACATTCATGTTGCTTTCCGCAATGTGGCAAGGGCGCTTGCGGGCATGCCGAAAGGGGCGGACGTGAAAGCGGTGGAATGCGCGATCCGCGCGCAACTGTACCACGAAACGGCCCATTTGATGCTTACGCCTGGGAGCATGTACCCGTTGGACCATCGCAACATTTGCGAAGATGCGAGAATTGAAACCCTCTTGCGCAATCGTTTCGTTGACACTGATTTTGACGCGGCACTGAAAACCATTTGCGGATACGATCCGGCAACATGGCGCGCAACGGATGCGTTGCAATTTCTTTTCGGGATTGTCCGCTTCCGCAACGGCCCCGCGGACCTGATAGCGGAGTTTGACGGAATCGTAAGGAAGTATGCCGCCGCGCACGTGGATGGATGCGCCCTTGCATGCGATTATGACGCATTTGCGCGGAAATGCTTTGACCGTTGGAACGAAAACCCAAATCCGGCGCCTAATCCGCAAAGGGAAGATGCAAACGGCGGAAAGGGCCAGGAAAACAGCGGAAGCGAAAGCGGAAGCACCGGAAACGCGGAAAACGCGGAAGGAAAGGCGCATGGCGAGAATGCCGGAAGCGATGGCGCCGGAAACGAAAAAGACGCGGATGGCGAGAACGGAAGCGCCGGAAGCGCCGGAACCGCGGAAGGGGAGGAAGGAACGGAAAGCGACGAAAACGCGGAAGCCGAAAAGGCGGGCGCCGCAAACGCAAGCGGAAATGGCGGAGTTGTGCCGAAGGAATTGACCGGGCGCGCGCCGGAATTGTCTGAAGAAGAATTCAAAAAGGCTGGCGCCAGACTTGTGGCGAAGATGAACAAAAACGCGGATGCGGAGCTTGATGCGGCGGTTGAAAGACTCATTTACAGGGCAACGCGGCGCCGCTCAAACAAGAGCGCCGCCCAATACGGCTATGCGGGGACGGTTGACCCGTTCGCGGTGGCATGCCGCCAGGACTTCCGTTGGCTTACGAAACGCGGGGACGGGAACAAGGGGTTTGACAGGATCCATCTCCGCCTTTGGGTGGATGTGTCCGGGAGCTTCGCCCGTTCCATCCCGAACCTTAACCGCCTGGTTAGCGCCGTCATCCGCGCGGAAAGGAAGATGCCGGATGCGCTGGCGGTGTCGGTGATCCAAATGAGCGACGATGTGCGCAAGGCGGACCGCGCGAAGGAATTGCAAGTTGAAGGCTCAAACTGGTTCCACGAGAATGCGGGAGTCTGCAAGGCGGACGCGGACACGCGCAAGCCTGGATGGAGGACGGTGAACGTGTGCGTGTGGGACGGAAGCATGACGACGACGCCATACTCCGACGCGGCAAACGAGGAGATTGAAGCGCTCCGAAAATCACCGGAAGCCGTGAACATGGCGCCGAAGGAATGGGGACGGAAGGTGCGGGAAATCCAAATCCGCAATAATCCTGGAAGCAAACGCGCGTTTGACGTGCTAAACACGAAGGACACCGTGATCGTATCCGATGATTCAAACGAGGGTTTCCTGGATGCAGGGTGCCCAAAGGCGCGGAAGGAATACGTAAGGGAAGACTACGCGGAGCACTTCGTGGATGCGGTTCTTCGGACCTTGGGCCGCGTCTTGTAGGTGGCGCGGCGAGCCCGGCCCCGCGGGCGTGGTACGCGGGGCGCCGTCTGCGGGTGTGTACCCGCACCGACGAGCCGGAAACGGCGAAACGGCGAACCATCAAACCAAACCGACGAACCGAAACGAACGGAAGGAACGAACCATGAAAAAGAGCATGATTGACAGCATTGAGAGCATATTGGAATCGGTGACGATTCCGGGCAACGGCATTGAGTCGCCAAATTGGAGCGTGAGCGGAAGCCCCGCCGAAGGATGGGACTTTGAATGCTACAGTCCGCAAGGCGAAGACGTGATTTTCAGCGTGACCGGACGCACAATGCGAGAGATCGCGGAAGACGCGCGGCAAGGCGCGGAAGCGTTTGACGCGGAGGAACACGCGGCGGCGATTCTGATCGCGAAGCGCACGGGCGAAGAAGACATGCGCCGCTACTACGCCAGCGCTCCGGACAGTCTGCGCGCGTTGCTGGAAGATGCGGACTGGATTGATGCCGCACAGGCGGCGCTTGCAAGCGAACTTGAGAAAGCGGCATTTGCCGCATAGGCTTTTCCCGCCGTCTCCGCGCCCCTTGCGGGTGCGAGTGTGGCGCGGGGCGGCCGAGCGAAACAGATATTTGCGCGGATGATGGCCGCGTACTTGAAACCCGCCGTGTCTGCATTGATGGGGATTGCGGCTATCCGCAATTCGCCTAGAACGCCACGGAAACCCCGCCCCACCGGAAACCCGCCTAGAATCGCCGCTGATGGGCCTCGCGCCTGTCGGCGGCTATCTTGTACCCAAAAGCCGCTCCGACGCGAAACAGGGGCCTTCTAGCCAGCGCTAGGGGCATTCCGCGGGGCGCGCCCGGATTCGGCGGGGCCGGAACCAGCGGAAGGAGCGGTCACGGCGGGAGGTTCGGGCGACTTCGCCGCCTTGGCCGCGCGCTTGGCCTCACGCGCCTCGCGGCGCTCCGCCTCCCTTGCGTGGAATCCGGCCTGCGTCCACCGGACGTTGGCAAGGTGTCGGGCGCAGTAGCGGACGGTGCGGCAGAGCCTCGCGGCGGCCGAGAGCGGGTTGTCGCAAAGCCAGACGGTGAGCCCGTACCGCGCCGCGAATGCGTCCAGCGTGGCGCGGATGCTCCGGGCGGTGGCCAACGAGCGCCAGTCGCCCACTTCCAGCTGCTTCTCGCAGGACATGGCCGTCGAGGTCCCGACGACGAGAAGGAAGCGCCAGCGGAACGGGAGCGCGGCGGCGAAGTCCAGCTCGCGGATGAAGCGGTCGCGGCCGTGCGTCACGGAGCCGACGAGATCGGGAAGCGACTTCCGCTCCACGAAGAGGTCCGCCTCCAGGCCGACGGCGGAGTAGTCCCCGACTTCGAGCATGGCCCGGACCACGGGAAGGCGGTCCTCGGCATCGAGGGCGGCGAAGGGTAGGGGGGTCTGCTCGCGGGTGTCCTCGATGACGGCGGGGATGTCGAAGGATGGGGCGTTTCTGAACCTGTGTACACCGATTGTGGAGTTATCAACAGGTGCGGCGGCTTCATGCTTTTGGGTGGACTTCTTTTCTGAAAACGGCATTTCCATCGTCTCCGGCGTGTTAGGTTGTTCGCGACCCTTTACGGGCTCTTGGCGGGCCAGTTTGTGCGAGGTTATGGTGAGCCCCCTCTGTATAGAGGGGGGCTCACAAACTCACAAACTGCCTCGCAGCCCTTGCGTTTTCGGGGTCAGTTTGTGAGCTCACAAACTGCTCACAAACTGGCTCACAAACTGAAAAAAGAGAGGTGTTTTTCTGTGAACCTTTTTCCACGTTTACCATACCTTTCCGAACTAGAGTTTTCAAAGCCTTGCGCACCTGCCACTCGGTTCCAAGGATGCCGCCCGCGACCATCCTCGTGGAAAGAGAGGAGAATGATATGGGGGTGCGCTCCGCTCGCAGGAACCGGAAGACGGATGTCTCCGCGGCCGTCGCCTCGCGCTCCTTGGACTCGCTGCGGCGGCGGTCCTCCCTCGTCTGGGATGTCTCGGGGGTGGCCGGCGCGTCCGCGACCGGGCGGAATGCGAACTCATCGAACTCGATGCTGAAGTCAGGGCGTGGGGGGTGGTTGCGGCACATGACGGACACGACGGCCATGTTGTCGGGGTCGTCGGCGTGTGGGGTGAGGGTGATGCGGGCGTCGAAGTCGCGGGCGGTCCAGGAGGACCCGGCGCCGCGGTCGCGGATGTCGCGGTCGCCCGACATTCCCTTTCCATCGTGCATCACGGCGACCACGGCGGCGCCGGACTCCTCCGCGATGCAGTCCTTGAGGCGGAGCACCTCGCTGACGCCGGAACCTGTGTTCTCGTCCTCCTCGGGGCGGAGCAGCTTGTACTGGGGGTCGATGACCACGACGGCGGCGCGGAAGCGGCGGGCGATGCTGATGATGCCGGAGCGCACGTCGGGGCCGAGTCCGCGCGAGTGCATGATCCCGAGCCTGTCCCCGAGCGCTTCGGGGGAGATGGCGTATGCCTCGCAGGAGCGCTGGAGCCGGCGGTCGAAGTCGTCGGCCTTGATTTCGAGGTTGACGTAGAGGACGCGGCGGGGGGATGGGATGTGGATGCCGAGGAAGGGGCGTCCCGCGGCGATGTGGAGCGCGAGTCCGATGGTGAACCATGATTTGCGGCACTTGGACGGGGCCACGATGTCAACCTTGTCGCGCGTCTCGAACACGCCTTCGAGGATGGTGTCCGGCGGCGGGATGTTGCGGCGGGCGGCGACGGAGCCGTCCACGATGCGCAGGGTGCGGCCGGCGGAGTCCTCGTCGGCGTCGGACGCGGCCTCGATGAGGCGGCGGAGGGTCTGCGGGTCTACGTGCCCGGACTGTAGCTCGGTCTGCGCGGCGTCCATGGCGCCGACGAGGGCGCGCTGCTTCGCCCGCATGGCGATGCGCACGGCTGCGGCGGAGCCGTCGTTGCGTGTGGTCGCCAGCTCCTCCGAGGCGTGGAGGATGGCGGAGATGGGCATGCCGCATGCGTCAGCGATGTCTGTGGCGTCGATGAGCTCGTCGGCACGGTGGGAGAGGATGTGGGCCATGGCGGCGGCGGCGTGGGCGTCCACGAACGCCTCCATCGTGAGGCCCGCGTCGGAATAGGCGGATGCGGCGGCGGCGGGGTTGAGGACTCCGGACCCGACGAGTACCCACTCGTCGCGGAACTCGCCAGCCGACAGGGTTGAGGACTTGAACTCTTCGAGAGTCATTTCAGGTGTCTCCTTCGGCGCCCGTTCGCGAGGCCAAGGCTCTCCCGCCGCTCCGCGTCGTGCTCCGCGAAGGCTTTTGCGAGGACGCGCCGGAGCTCGTCCCGCTCGTGGGGCGTCTTGGCGCGGATGGCCGCGCGGGCTGCTGCGCGCTCGTCGGGGTCGAGCATGGCGATGGCGCGGTCGATGATGGACTGGCTGTTGCGGCGGCGGGTCATGGCGTGGTCTCCAAAGGGTGCCCGTCTTTCCGGGCTGTCAGTCCGACGGACTGCGATCTCGCGCTTCCTTGTCGGGCGCTTGGCCGGTGATGGTTTGCGTATGCCATCGCGTCGAGGATGTAGGCGGCGATGGAGCGGGCCAGCTCACGTGTTTCGGCGGGGAGGTCCGCATCATGGGCGATTTCGCAAAGGGTGATGATGTCGCGGCTGGTCATGGCATGTCGGCCTTTCTCTTTCTTGGCGCGCTTGGCATCCCGCGCAACCGCTTCGCGGAAGCCCGCAGGCGTGGCGCCGTCGTCTCGGCCAGAAGGGCGGCGCTGGTCGCCTCCCCGCTCTGCACGGAGCGATGGGTGTGAGTGAGCATCTCGCGCGCAATCGCCGCCGCCCTGTCCAGAGCGTCCGCGGCCATGTCGAATGCGTCTGCCGCGTTGGCCGGCATCGCGCCGAGGTCAACGAGGATGCCACGCGGCTCCGGCGGTGGCGTTTTCGGGCGTGGCGCCGTTTGCGGCGGCGGTCCGTCGGTGACGAGCATCGCGATGTTCAGCGCTGCGGAGAACTGCCGTTCGCGGTCCCGGCGAGCGGAAACCTTGTCTGCGTACTTGCTCATGGCTGCGGGCCTCCATCGCGTAGCCGCATTGGGATGCCGTACGCGAAATAGCCGAACGTGAACCACGGCCCTTCGTAGACTCGGACGGCGAGCGAGTCCATGCGCCGGACAATGGCGGGATAGCCCAGGAGCGACAGCTGGATGTATGCGATGCAACAGGCGGTGCCGTCCAAGTCGTCCGCGCTGATGAGAATGTCGCCCTGCCGTCCACCGGCAGCGATGAAATGCTCCGCGCCCTCGATGAGCAACGCGCCAGCCCCTGCGGCTGGGTCCGCCAGTGTGACGATTTGGCCGGGGACGGGCTTGCCGATGGACATTTCGGCCATGAGGCGGGACACGCTGTCCGGGGTGAAGAACTGGCCGAAATGCTTATTCGTCGCGTTCAGCTCCTCGTAGAGGTGGCCAAGGAAATCCGAACGGCTCGCATCCAGCGCCTCGACGGTCACGGCCAGCATCTGCGAGAACGCGGCCATTCCCTCCGGGCCGTGCTTTGCGACGAGCGCGGCGTACTCGGCCTCGATGGCCTGTTTCTCCGCGCCGTGCGTGAGAGCGCCGCGCAACGAGAGCGATGCCGCGCGGCAGAAGTCGCAGAACACGGCACGCTGGTCGGCAGTGCGTGATGCGGCGGAGAGAATCCGCATGAATTCGCGGTGGCATTCGGCGCGGCCATGCGTGGTCTGCGTTGGCGTTGTGCTGGTTGCGTATTTTCCTGCTTTCATGTCTTTGTTTCTCCGTATGGGACCATTCCGAGCCGGATCGCCGCGACGATGCGGCGGAGCACCCATTCTGCGCAGTTGGTGGCCCAGCTGTTGCCGAGGGCCTTGTAGCGCGGGGAGTCCGGGCATTCCTCTGCTGTTGGCTCGCGCAGTCTCTTTCCATGTTCGGCAAGTAGCCGCTCGTATGAGATTTTCTTGCGGACCGACTCCTGGTATATCCTCCACGGGATGCGCGTCCAGCCGTCGGGGAAGCCCTGGAGCCGCTCGCACTCCACGGGCGTAAGTCTGCGGGCGATGTAGTTGAGGATGAGCGTCTTGTCCTGCGTGGCGGAGATGGTGAACGCGCACTCCTCGGATGCCAGCGGGCCTTTCCCGGCGGTGCCGATGGACCCGTCCGGCTTGATGTAGGTGTCCTTGCCGCAGCGGACTTTGAGCATGGTGACGACTCCGTTTCTCCCCGTGGAGATTCCGCAGTTGACTCCAAGCGTCGCTGACGAATCCGATATTGCGGCGTTGTATTGGTCAATGCCTACTGCAATTGCGCCCTCTCCACCTGGTGACCTCTTCAGCGGGACTGCGCATGGCTTCGGCTGGCAATCGAGCATCGCGCCGGATGCGACATGCGAGAAGCCGACGGCGACTCCGATGGCGACGCCGACGCCCTCCATGCGGGCGCCGAGCGAGCCGGTGTCCTCGCGCCCGCTTTGTCCGGGCTTGAAGCCGATGGCCGTAGCCCGGATGCTGGAGGAATTAAGCGTCGGCGATGTCTCGTCATGTGCCCCGATGGAGCGCGTCTTGGCGGACTCTTCCGGGCAGAACCCGATTGTCACGATTGGCTGACCGTTGCCCTTCTGGATGACCGCTAGGGTTTCGCTTCCGTCTCCACAGTCTCCCGATTTCCTACGAAGGCTGGCCGCGCAGTTGTCGATTTCGTATTTCCCGAATCCGCTGACGCGGGCCCCTGCGCACCCCACCACGCGATCATGCTCTTGAGCGCGGTATCCAGGAGGGGAGGCAGAGCCTTGCCCCTGCGCTCTGCGCGGCGGAGAATCCCCGAGCAGGCCCGGGCGCTCAAAAAGTATTTGAGCAGGGACTGATTCGTCGGTTCCAAGACATCCGACAAGCCACACACGCTTCCTTCGCTGGGGGACGGCGAGGGGGTACCCGTCCACTCGCGCATATTGAGCGTCCAAAACCCGCCACGCGAGGCTGTACCCGCGCTCGACCAGCGAACGCTGGAAGGCGAGGAAGTCCCGCCCTCCGTTGGAGGATAGTACGCCGGGGACGTTTTCCCAGGCGACGACGCGGGGATGTAGCTCTTCAACCAGTCTGGCATACTCGAAGGCGAGGGAGGAGCGGGTGCCGGAGCCTTCGGACATTCCGGCGCGCTTTCCGGCGACGGACACGTCCTGGCAATTGTGCGTCCAGAGTCCTTCCGCGATGTAGGTGTGCTCATCTGCGACGGTGATGTTGTAAACTCGCTGAACAGTTCCAGTTGATTCATATGACCTCACAATGGACGCATAGCGCCCTTTGACCTTTCTTGTTCTGATTCCGCCGTTGTCGGCCTTGACAACGGAATACCAATCGTGCTGATTGACGATGCGTCCGCAGATGCTGCCCTTCGGCGGAACATGGCAGACATGGACACTTGCATCCACAAGGATGTCGGCAATGCCATAGGCCAACGCCTTTGATACGGTGACGAATTTTGTCGCGCCGCTGCAATGGCATCCGTCGGTCGCAAAATATCCAGCGACAAGCGGCTTGGAACGAAGGGGTGTATAGCACCAATACGGAATCTGCTTGTCCGTCGCGTGTTCCCCGAAGTTTTCAGAAAGCCAGTCCGCAAGGGCGGTGCAATTGACGGCAATTTTGCCATCCTTCGACGCGCAGAAATTGACGATGCCGCCGAAGCGCTCCTTGAACTTCTCGATCTTCCCCTGGCTGCAAAGCGCGAATATCACGGTTTTCTTTGCCTTGCCCGCGAAGCGGCGGATATAACCGTCGCCAAGATACCACCCGGCAAGCTCCATGATGTCCGTGAACGATGCGTTGAAGCATTTGGGGAAAGGAGGCTCCGGCTGGAACTCAACCATGACGCGCCCGACAAGCTTTCCGATGGACTCATCCGCCCGCGTTGCCATATAGTCGCCATCGGGTATCTTCCTCGCATAGGTAGGGGATTTACGGCGATTATCTCGCTTCATGCTGATGCACATGAACGGATGGTTCGGAGTGCAGGTGATTTCGGGACGACCAAGAACCTTGACCTTGCCGACCTCCGCCATGCGCGATCCGACTGCCTCGACCTTGCGGATGACCCCGCTACCGCCGACAACATCATCGCCAACACGCAGAGTCTCGATGGGGACGTAGCCCTTCGGCGTCAGTACCATCGTACCGGCAACGAAACACGGTGAACCGCCCGCAAGGATGTCTATGCCGCGTTCGGGAAGCGGGATGGTCACGTCGCCATTGGTCACGTTATTTCCTTCAACGCGGATTTTGCAGATGTCGCCCAGATTGGGGACGGCTGGGAAGTGGTGCGCCAGCACGGCGCATGGGAAGAGCTCGATTTCCGAGAAGAACACGGGGTTCCAGCGGACGCCCTCGATGCGGGACGCGGCGACGCTGAACGCCTCGATGCCGGAAAAGAGGCTGACGTAGTTGATGGTCACGGCGTCCCCGCCTCCTTCACCATCCGCCCTGCTACGCGGACGACGCGATCGATGCCGACGTCCTCAGGCGGGAGCTTCACGTCGCCAAGGTGCCAGGACTCCGCGAGGGAGCGCATGACTTTTCGGACGGTGTTTGTGGTCGCCGTGTTCTCGTTCGGGCGGAGCCGGTAGGAGAGGTCCATCTTCGGCTCTGCGGCTGGCGAGTTGCGCTGGCTGACTGTGATGATGATCTGGGCCATGCCTAGGCGTCCTCCATGCGGCAGTAGATGTATCCTGCGATGATTCCGGCGTAGAACAGGATTGCGTTGCGTGTCGGCGGGCTCGGCTCGAAGATGCCGATGATGATGTGCGCGGCAGCCGACAAGGCGAACATAATTGCGAGAGCGATGGCTAGTTTTTGCATGCTTCGTCCTCCCCGATTGCGGCGCGGGCCTCGCGGATGATACAAGGATCGTCCATAGACTCCGTTTCGTAGTAGTGGCTATCCAATTCGTCGCACAGCCTCCGCACGATGTCGCGCAGGCGCACGTTGTCCGTGCGGTAGCGAGCCTCGTCCGCCGCTAGGCGGTCTCGCTCTGCCTCGGCGGCGACGCGGCGCTTGGTCTCGTTGTAGAGGTCTGCCTCAGATTCGACCAGTTTGCGCGCGGACTCCCGCCATTTCTCGCACAGGCTGTCGCGCTCCTCAATCCAAGCCGCGAGTTGCAGATGGTCGCGGGCGCACGGCGTGTCGCCCAGACGGGCGGCAACCTCGCGGCAATGCGCTACGGCCTCCTCCGGCGTTAGTTCGCGCCAGTCGCAATGCAGGTCTGGCTTGTAGTAGTTCACGGCGTCCACGATGAGCGCGGCGGTCTCCGGCGGGAGGTTCTGCGCGATGTAGAAGCCGTTGGCATCGAGGACGTTTGCGTAGTCGCGAAAGCCGTGCTGCCGCTTGGTCTCGCGCTGGCCGGGAAACGGGCCCTCCACGCGCCACGGGCGCGGGCTTGCGGTCGCTGTGATGGCGTCACCGCGTCCGGCGGATGCGGTTACGTTTTCGGGATTCGTAACGGTGTCAGTCATGGCGTTTCTCCTGTTCCTTCCGCTCTGCGGCCTCGTCCTCGTCGAGGTGGCGCGTGACGAGCGCCGCGATGCGGTTGCACATGTCCTGCGGCCCCGTCGCGCACCACGGCGACGTAAGCCACGTGTCGATGATGCGGAGCGCCGTCCGCAGGGTTTCGTGGCGCTTCTCCAGCCGCCGGAACGCGGCCTGTTCAGCGCGCGTCATGGTTGGCCTCCTTCACATTGTCCCATGCGGGAGAATCCTTCGTGATTGGCTCGTAGCCGCAGCCGTCGCACGGTTCGCACGGCGGCTCGATGAAGCAGACCGCCCCACCGACAGTGATCCGCGACGGATGCGTCAATTGGTTGCGGCACACGTCGCCGAAGTACCTGTCAAGCCAGCGGCAGGACTTTTTCATTTGCCGTTTAGTCGGCTTTTCCATGTCTTGCCTCCATGTTCTCCATCCCCGCCTTCTGGATGTCCGCGATGACGATCTCCTCTGCGCTCGGCCTGTAGGTGTTCTTCGCGTCGAGTTCGGCGGCGAATTCCTCGGCCGTCGGAATGAGTTCCCGAAGAACGGCTATCAATATTTCATGGTACGTTTCAAACGGCGGCATATCATGCAAGTCAATCCTCTTGCGGAAGAATCCGTCTTTCCCAGACATTGTGTCAACTTCGATAACGACTCTCATGGTTTTCGGCTTCATTTCGCCACCTCCTTCACTTGCCGCTTTGCCTGCTTTCCGGCGACGCGCGTCCGCTTTGCGCTGGCGTCCAGTTGAATTCTCACTTGCTGGTCATTTGCCAGACAGGCCAGTTCCTCAGCGAAAGCGTACAGCTCGTCGCTCGCTGGCCCATCGTCGCCCATGAAGGCGGCGATCTCCGCGCAACGGCGGACCTCCCGCGAACGTTCGCGCAGTTTCTCCGCGCTGTATTCCGGGATGTGCGGACGCTCGCGGCGGATTCGCGCCCGTGCCCATGCGACCTTGCTCATTTCTCCCCTCCTTCCGCCTCGTATGGCATCTGCGCCCACAAAACGGCGCAACTAGGTTGACGGCGACCATTGAAATTCCACAGCTTCTTGACGGGGCAGAGCGGGCACACGACATAACTATGACAGTACATTGTAAACCTGTCCTCCTGCTCCTCCGCCGTTCCCACGTCGCAGTTGCGGACGGGCGCGGATAGGGCGGCGCGGGCCTTTTGTATGGCAACAAGGACATCGTATGTCGTGTATGGAGAATCGTCCATGTGTGACACGAACTCCAGCGCCTTGCGCATCGCAGCCGCGTTGCCGGGGGCGTCCAAGCGTCCGCAGTAGTGCGGCGCAAACTGGTCGTCCTCACGTAGCGCGGCCTCGCGGGCAAGCGCAGCGTCGAGACGGTCGGCGTAGTAAAGCAGGCATTCCGGGCTGACTCTCTCGTTGTCCACGACTGCGGCCTGATGGCCGAATTCGCGCATCTGCGCCACGATGTCCGCGATGGTCTCCTCGTCGGCCTTTCTCACTGCGCACCTCCCGTGGGCTCGTAGAGGTCGCAGTGGCCGTCCTCGG
>JAEEGL014135590.1_pt1 | contig 19148 bp, 14 predicted proteins | sample 9134231 | NCBI WGS metagenome assembly JAEEGL01 (sample SAMN16246548, study PRJNA631951) | gut metagenome | biome: gut microbiome; feature: rumen; material: fiber-attached | host: Bos | place: Iran: Karaj | collected 2018-10 | reverse complement strand
TTTTTGTCGTAGAGGAATAAGTTGCTGGAAATGCCGATGCTGCTTCGTTCATTGCCCATGATGTAGAGGATACTGGGGATGTACAAAAATCCTGACAGCCCCACGCCAAGAAGGCCAAAGACAACGCTCCGCCTGGCGCTTACAAAGAACTTCATCGGCTGTTTGTCCGACATGAACAGGAAATAGATTACAACTGCAACCACGCTCTGAACAAAGAATACATAGTTTGTCAGGCAGTTTACTGCCACTGCCAGCGAGAAGAGAACACCTTTCCTGAGAGCCTCCCTTTTCTCACTTGCGTTCATGAGTGCATCCAGCGCAAGGACCATCAGCGGGAAAAGAGCTGATACATCATGGAAACAATAGAACACAATGTTGGTGCACTGCAGCCCGGAAAAACCATACAGAATAGCTCCCGGGATTGCAGCTTTCGGGCTCTTTGTAAATCTCTTTATGAAAAGAAAAGAGGTATAGCAGGCAACCATGTATTTCAGCAGCATGATCACCAGGATTATGTAGGGGAACAGCGTCTTTGGTACCAGAAATACCGGATAGTAAAATATACTCCCCAGGCCGTAGTAACCATATGCATATAGCATTGGCGTGCCCAGGTCATAGTTCCAGTAGTAGGTATTCAGGCCGTTTGCGAATGCATCCTTGAAATTGTATAAAAAGGGAAGCATCTGGTTATTGAAATCATCGCATATAAAATAAAATCCGCCGTTGGCGATCGCAGGATATAACAGCGGTATAAGGGCTGTCACGAGGCAGATAAGAGGGAAAAGAATCCGATCCTTCCCGCTGAGCCCGGTGAGAGCGCCGGTTTTCTCTTTGCTCATAGTTCGAGGTCACTTTCCGTTAGGTTTAATGCTTTTTCACATAATTCATACTAGCATTGTTCCACGCCATGCGTCAAAAAAACAGCCTGACTAAACTTTCAAGTCAGTTACCTTTTTCGTCTCAAAGGATTATCTTTGTGTCATAACCTGAGGGCACATATAGGAGCGGTCTTCTCTGATACCGCGGAAAGGTGAAGAATATGCGTGAGATAATTAAGTTTCTGCTCTGGGGTGTTAAAACCTCAGCCCTTTCCGGTATATTTATGTTTTTTAATCTGCTTTACACTTTGTATTATTCATTCAAATATATCGTAGAGGGTGAGCATGCCGGAGTCAGGTTCTTTTTTGGGCTGATATATATTGTCATGATCCTTTTGTACATTTATCAAAAGACTGTATTTGTATTTGTCACAGGTATTATTGTGACTCTGGAACTGTACCATGGTATCAAGGATGCAATAAATCTTAGTTGACAATAATGAAAGGAAGTATTACACTATCATAATCCACAAATTCAAAGACATCTTGTAAATGCTCAGTTTACATCTTGTGCGACAGCATAATTTACACAACAACAATTGAATAACAATTGCCTTACATCCCCCGGAGACAGAGGTGTCGATAGCCGCAGTGCAGAGGATGTCGTATTAAGTGCGCGAAACGTTGACGTATTTTACCCAGGAGGCAGTAAAGATGTTTGATAGCTATTCAATAAGAGTTGATATGAAGGCTACAGGCAGGAAAATCAAAGAGCTCAGGATCCAGAAAGAGCTCAAGGTCGAGGAGTTTGCTGAGATAATGCACAGCTCACAGAACACCATTTTCAAGTGGCAGAGAGGTGAGTGCCTGCCGACAATCGATAACCTGCTGATTTTAAGCAGACTGTTTGGAATACCGATGGATGAAATAATCCAGTGTGAGGAGGGCCCCGATGAGGGCCTTCTTCCTATTAATGGGATTTTTACAGGTCCGGGCACGAAATGGTGCAGGCAGGGCGCTTTTTCGTACAAAACACTGATTTCCACTATCCTGTGGAATGTGTTATACTGAGAGATGATTATTCTTTTATAAGAAAGGAAAAGAAATGAGAACTTATCTGGTAACCGGAGGAGCCGGTTTTATCGGCTCAAACTACATTCACTACATGTTTAAGAAATATGGCAATGAGATCAGAATCATAAATGTAGATGTGCTGACTTACGCAGGAAATCTTGAGAATCTCAAGGACCTGGAGGGCAATGAAAACTATACCTTTGTCAGAGCCAACATCTGCGACAGACAGGCCATGGAAAAGATATTTTCCGAGAATGACATCGACAGAGTCGTTCACTTTGCTGCTGAGAGCCATGTTGACAGATCCATCGTCAACCCTGCTATCTTTGTTGAGACCAACGTCCTTGGTACGGCTACAATGCTGAATGCCGCCAGAAAGGCCTGGGAGAACGAGGACGGAACCTACAAGGAGGGCAAGAAATTTCTGCATGTATCTACAGACGAGGTTTACGGATCTCTTGACGACGATCCCAATGCCTTCTTCTATGAGACAACACCTTATTCACCCCACAGCCCGTATTCAGCCAGCAAGGCCAGCTCAGACATGCTGGTGAAGGCTTACATGGACACCTATAAGTTCCCTGCAAATATAACAAACTGCTCCAACAACTATGGACCTTACCAGTTCCCGGAGAAACTCATTCCACTCATCATCCACAACGCTCTTGAGGGTAAGAAACTCCCTGTTTACGGAGACGGCAAGAATGTCCGCGACTGGCTCTATGTTGAGGATCACGCAAAGGCAATCGACATGGTTCAGGAGAAGGGACGCCTGTTTGAGACTTACAATGTGGGCGGACACAACGAGAAACAGAACATTGAAATAGTTAAGACGATCATCGATACACTTCGCGACGAGCTTGATGATTCAGATCCGAGAAAAGAGCATCTGACCTACGACCTCATCACTTATGTTGAGGACAGAAAGGGGCACGATCGCCGCTACGCCATCGCCCCTGACAAGATCAAGGCCGAGATCGGCTGGGAACCTGAGACCATGTTCAAGGAAGGAATCCGCAAGACCATCAAGTGGTACTTCGACAACAAGGAATGGATGGACCACGTAACAAGCGGAGATTACGAGAAGTATTACGAGACAATGTACAACGTATAAGGAGGTTACCGGATGAAAGGTATAATACTTGCAGGCGGATCGGGAACAAGACTCTATCCCCTCACCAGGGCAATGTCCAAGCAGATGATGCCTGTCTATGACAAACCCATGATATATTATCCCCTTTCTACACTGATGCTGGCATGCATCAGAGAGGTACTCATAATATCAACACCCAGGGATCTCCCCGCCTTTAAGGAGCTCTTCGGCACGGGTGAGCAGCTGGGAATGAAGTTTTCCTATGCCATTCAGGAACAGCCCCGCGGTCTGGCAGACGCCTTCATCATCGGCGCAGATTTTATCGGAGATGATTCCGTAGCACTGGTTCTCGGCGACAATATCTTTTACGGACAGAGCTTCTCAAAGCTCCTCAAGGAAGTTGCCTCCAGAGAGACCGGCGCAACAATCTTCGGATACTACGTAAGAGATCCAAGGGAGTATGGCGTTGTGGAATTCGATGAGAACGGCAAGGCCATCAGCATCGAAGAAAAGCCCGAACACCCCAAGAGCAACTATGCGGTTCCTGGGCTCTATTTCTACGACAACAAGGTAGTAGAGATCGCGAGAAACGTTAAGCCCTCCGCCCGCGGAGAAATCGAAATAACCAGCATAAACAACGAATACCTAAACCGCGGAGAACTCCGCGTAGAAACCATGGGGCGAGGTTTCGCCTGGCTCGACACCGGCAACCACGACTCACTTTTAGATGCAGCCGACTTCGTCTGCGCCTTCCAAAAGCGCCAGGGATTGTATGTGTCCTGCATCGAAGAAATCGCTTTTAAACGCGGTTTCATAGACCGGGATCAGCTCCTCAAACTCGCTGAACCTTTGATGAAAACCGATTACGGCAAATACCTTGTCGAAGTTGCAAACGGACTATAATCATGAACAAACGAGTTTTCAGCATGGCGATCCTGACCATAATAAGCGCCTTTATTCTGGTGCTGGTCATCGTCTATGCCACTAACGTAAAAAAGATAAACAAGCTCTTCGGATGGGGTCAGCAGGAGCAGACCGTCACGGAGGAAACCACCGAGGAAGCTGCTGCCGCGCCCGTCTATGGCGACCAGATCGGCGACAACTTAAACGGCTTCCTGCTGGATGAGGACTTCTTTGACGAAGCTGAGAAGATCCCGTCTGTGGTGGTTGTCCGCAAGGCCTCCTCCGCAGGTAAGACCGGAGACGGCGAAGGCAGCTCAGGTGATGCCCTTACAGGAGATGACGGCATCACGGGCGATGACGCTTCGTCCTCGGATACCACAAGCGGCACCGGGATGGCCGTGGTGGGAGAGCTCATCAATCCGAATCCCCAGCTGCCCGCAGGATATCAGGACGACGCCACAGGCGCATCCGGATATCTTACAACTGTTCCCCAGGCTCCGGACGGAGGATTTGGAGCATACATTCCGGCAGACCAGACAGTTACAGGCACACCTGTTGGAAACGTGCCATAAAAATATTAAGGAGATTATCAGTACAATGGGAAAGATAACTGTAGAAACATGTGAGATCGAAGGTCTTAAGGTCATAACACCCCAGGTGTTTGGCGACGCAAGAGGATACTTCGTTGAGACCTACAACAAGAATGATTTCACAGAGGCAGGCATTACCTGCGAGTTTGTTCAGGATAACCAGTCCGCCAGCAAGAGGGGCGTATTAAGAGGCCTTCACTTCCAGAAGGAGTTCCCTCAGGACAAGCTGGTGCGCTGCATAAACGGCGAGGTCTTTGACGTTGCTGTAGACCTGCGGAAAGGTTCCGAGACTTTTGGAAAGTGGTTTGGCGTTGTATTAAGCGCCGAGAACAAGAAGCAGTTCTTTATTCCAAAGGGCTTTGCCCACGGCTTCTTAGTGCTTTCCGACTATGCGGAATTTGCCTACAAGTGCTCGGATTTTTATCACCCCAATGACGAGGGCGGACTTATCTGGAACGACCCGGATATAGGAATCGACTGGCCTCTTCAGGAGGGCGTTGAGCTTAGCTTTTCCGAAAAGGATACCAAGTGGGGAGGAATAAAGGAGTTTTGAAGGGCTTGACTAAGAAATTTTCCAAGAAGGCTGTAGCGCTTGGGATTTTCTATGCACTGGCGCTCATTCTGGCGCTTCTTCTGATTTTTCATAACAATCCCCTGGAGGATGCAGATACTGCCATGCTCAAAAAGATTTGCGGCTGTTTACTTATCGGTATCAGCTGCATTTTGGTGTTTTTTTGGTATGACAGATTACTTGTGCTGCCTGTTGAACTGTTCCACTCAAGGAACCTGATCAAGAGGCTTGCGATCAATGACTTCAAGAAGAGATATGCGGGTTCCTACATGGGAATTGTGTGGGCACTGGCTCAGCCGGTGGTCACTGTCTGCATGTACTACATTGTCTTTGATGTGGTGTTCCAGGCGAGAGCCCAGGCTGTTTCAGGCGGAGTTGAAGTTCCCTACGTCCTGTTTCTTACAGCAGGTCTCGTGCCCTGGTTCTTTTTCTCGGAGGCGCTGACCAACGGAACCACGTCGCTTCTTGAGTACAATTACCTGGTTAAAAAAGTTCTTTTCAAGATAAGCATACTGCCCATAATCAAGATTATCGCAGCTATGTTCATACACATCTTTTTCACATGTGTACTGATGGTAATAGCCTGCATCTATGGTTACTACCCGAATGTATATTGGCTGCAGCTGATCTACTACATAGGCTGTGAGTTTATACTGGTGCTGTCCATAAGTTATGCCACCTGCTCAATCGTGGTGTTCTTCAGGGACCTTCTTCAGATCATCAGCATCGGTCTCCAGCTCTTCCAGTGGGCAACGCCTATTCTCTGGAACATCGATATCGTTCCCGACAAATACAAGTGGCTCGTAAAGCTTAATCCCATGACCTACATCGTTGAGGGGTTCAGGAATTCCATTTACGGGGATACCTGGTTTTTTGAGCACTTCTATTCCTCGACTTATTTCTGGATTTTTGTTGTGGCGGTCTTCTGTCTTGGAACACTCATCTTCAAGCGCAGCAAGACCCACTTTGCAGACATACTATAACGCTAAGGAACTGTTATGGATAAAGACACAGCCATTGAAGTAAAAAACCTGACCAAGGTTTATAAGCTATATGACCGGCCGTCTGACCGCCTGAAGGACTCTCTCGGACTTTCAAGAAAGAAGAAGTACAAGGAGCACATGGCCCTTAACAACGTCACCCTGACCGTGAAAAAGGGTGAGACTGTGGGCATTATTGGAACCAACGGCTCGGGCAAGTCGACGATCCTTAAGATCATCACAGGAGTTCTTTCTCCCACGTCGGGAGAAGTTAACGTCGACGGTCACATCTCGGCTCTTCTGGAGCTTGGTGCCGGATTTAACATGGAATACAACGGCATAGATAATATCTATCTGAACGGCATGATGATAGGCTTCTCTCAGGAGGAGATCACCAAAAGGCTGGATGCGATCCTGGAGTTTGCTGACATAGGCGACTATGTATACCAGCCGGTAAAGACCTACTCCAGCGGTATGTTTGTCCGCCTGGCCTTTGCGGTTGCAATTAACATCGATCCCGAGATCCTTATCGTTGACGAGGCTCTTTCCGTGGGAGACGTGTTCTTCCAGGCCAAATGCTATCACAAGTTCGAGGAATTCAAGGAGCAGGGAAAGACCATTCTGTTCGTATCCCATGACCTGTCAAGTATAAGCAAGTACTGCGACAGAGCTGTACTTCTGAACCAGGGCGTACTGCTCGGCGAGGGCACACCCAAGAAGATGATCGATATCTACAAGCAGGTTCTGGTGGGACAATATCCGCTTCCGACGAGCGATACCAAGAATCTTCTTGACGATGAAGATATAAGAGACGCCGCAGCCAAAGCCGCCGGTAAGAAAGGCAAAAAGGCAGAAGGCAAAAAGGCGGAAGCAGAAAAGTCAGAAGAAACAAATACAAATACTCCGGATAAGACCGAGAACCCTGATCTTCTCGAGTACGGCGACGGCGCAGCAACCATCACGGACTACTATGTGACTGATGACACCGGAAAGCGCATAAACTCAATCATCAAGGGAACGGATTTCACGGTCCACATGAGGGTGAAGTTTACTAAGGATGTGGCAGCACCCATCTTTGCCTTTACCTTCAAGAACATCATGGGCATAGAGATAACAGGCACCAACTCAATGGTGGAGAAGGCATTCCTTGAGCCTGTCAAGGCAGGAGATGAAAAAGATATTTCTTTTACCCAGAAGATGACACTTCAGGGCGGAGAGTACCTCTTAAGCTTTGGCGTAACAGGCTTTGAGCAGAACGATTTTACAGTCTACCACAGACTTTACGATGCACTGAATGTCACTGTTGTTTCCGACAAGAACACAGTTGGCTACTATGACATGGAATCTACCTGCAAGGTAGAAGACGCCAGGTAAGGAAAACAGACAAATGACAGAAGAAATAAAGATCGGAGGCGTCAGCCTCAACTTCAAGCACTACTCAGGGGTCGATCTCTACAGCGACGGAAATATAGAGAATGACCTGCTTGAGATAGTCAAAAAATATAAAAAAGAAGATTATCTGAAGGTGATAGAGGAGAGGAACAGCTGGCCTATCCTGTACCACCTCTCTGAGCAGCGCGCAAATATCGTTGAGTGGATTCCCATGGACCCAAATGCAAAGGTTTTGGAAGTGGGTTCCGGTTGCGGAGCCATAACGGGCATGCTTTCAAGAAAAGCCAGAGAAGTGGTGGCCTGCGACCTGTCCCGCCGCCGCTCCGAGATAAACGCCACAAGGAACGCTGATTGCGACAATGTGACGATCCACGTGGGTAACTTCAGAGACATCGAGCCTGATCTTCCCAGAGACTTTGACTATATATTCCTCATCGGAGTTTTTGAATATGGTCAGGGGTACATCGGCACTGATAATCCCTACGACAAGTTTCTGATGATGCTTAAGCGCCATCTTAAGAGCGGTGGAAGAATTGTCATCGCAATAGAGAACCGCCTGGGACTTAAGTACTTTGCGGGCTGCGCTGAGGACCATCTTGGAAGCTACTTCACGGGAGTTGAAGGATATTCAGCAGATTCTGTGGCGAGGACCTTCTCAAGGAACGGTCTCATTAACATATTCAAGCGATGCGGGATAAAAGAATATCACTTCTATTACCCCTATCCTGACTACAAGCTGATGACGCTGCTCCATTCCGACAAGTATCTGCCGGGACATGGAGAGCTGCAGGACAATGTCAGGAATTTCGACAGGGACAGACTGGTACTTTTCAATGAGAAACACGCATATGAAGAACTGGTTAGAGAGGGTATGTATCCGGAGTTTGCCAATTCCTTTGAGGTAATCCTGGGACCCGGTTTCGACACCATTTACTGTAAATATTCCAATGACAGGGTGGACGAGTTCAAGATAAGAACGGACATCGCCCTTGACATGGCAGGCAGAAAGATCATCAAGAAGTTCCCGCTCACGGAGGCGGCGAGAGAGCACGTCTACGGCATAAGGGACGCCTACCTGGGACTCAAAGAGAAGTTCAGGGGCGGAGATTTCGAGATCAACGACTGTCAGATAAATGAGCAGGAGGGCTGCGCGATCTTTTCCTTCGTAAACGGAGTTCCACTCTCATCGTTGTTTGACCAGTGCATCGACAGGGACGACATGGCATCCTTCGAGGCACTCCTCAATGAGTACATCAAGAGGCTTAACTGCAGGCCTGATTATCCGGTTTCGGACTACGACCTTATCTTTTCCAACGTTATGGTCAACGGCCCGATCTGGACGATAATTGACTACGAATGGACCTACGGCAAGTGCATTCCTGTGAAGGATCAGGTGTGGAGAGCGCTCTACTGCTACCGCCTCGAGGACCGGAAGAGGGAGCACTTCGATCCCAAGCCGACCTATCAGAAGCTGGGGCTTACCGACAAGGAGATGAAGGAACTTCTGGAAGAGGAATACGCCTTCCAGAAATATGTGACAGGAAACCGCAAGTCCATGGTGGAGCTGTGGAAGGGCATCGGAAGAAAAACTATAGTTCCAAAAGAGCTTTTGGGAGGCGCAGATACAGCAAGGCCCGACGACTGTGTTCAGATCTATATGGACGAGGGCGAAGGATACTCCGAGGACGATTCCTTCTTCCCTGAGGAGCAGTACAATGACAAGAACGAGATTGATCTGGAGATCAAGGTTTCTCCGGAGTGCAGGATCGTCAGGGTGGATCCGGCTTTTGCTCCATGCATCGTGACCATACTGGATGCCACCTGGAACGACAGATCGCTTTCCGACAGCGGATGCAATATTTCAATCCATCCCGTGAACGGCGAGTGGCTTTCGGATGACACATTTGTGTTCAATACGGATGACCCTAACATCGAGTTTGGCGTGGAGACTGAGGCAACTGCGGGTAAAGCCAGAAATTTCTTAAGGCTCTCTCTTTTAACAACGCTGATACCGAAGAATTCAGCTGATGCCATAGCAGAGTCGGTTCACACAGAAGAGCCCAAGGCCAAGACAGATATGGGAAGCATCATTGGCAAGATAGGCAAGAAGATCAAACAAAAGCGCGAAGAGCGTTTCTATAAAGACGAGGAGTGGGATTAAGGGGATATGTTAAAAGAACTGGCAAAGAATTCGCTGGTGAACAAGCAGACAAAAAAATATGAAAAGCTCCTTTCCAGTAAGCAGTCGGCCTACGACAAGTGGCAGCACGCCCTGGAAAAAGAGCCTGTTGCTCCTGCGGCTGCCCCTGTTTCCTTCGAGGCTGCCCAGAACGGGGAGATGGTTCCCACAAAGCTTCCGGCGCCTCATGTGAAGGTGGTCAACTATGGAAAAGTCTGGGAGGTTCAGGACAGCAAGAACGACGACAACACGGTTTTCCTCTTTGTGAGCCCCAAGGGCAAGCTTGTGAGGAAGGCGGCGGATGTTGTGAAACAGTACTTTATCGCGCATCCTGAACACAACGTGGTCTATGGCGACGAGGACGAGCTTGGAAAGGGCGGCAAGTATATCCACCCGTATTTTAAGCCCGACTGGTCACCGGATTCATATCTGAACGGCTTTTACATCGGAAGTTACTTTGCCTGCAGGGCGAGGGCGATGCACGAGTGCGCCGGCGAATACGAGAACGCAGTCAGAATGCTGGGGGGAACAGCAAACAAGAAGGGCTCCATCGAACAGACGGGGCTTGAGGCATCTCTTTTGTCTGCAGACGTGCTGTTTTGTATGCTGGCAATACACGAACACGCCTTTGGGAAAAGAACCGGTCTCGAATTCCCCATCGGTCACATAAAGGAAGTGCTCTTCCACAGGAGTCCCGAGCAGGATGTCTTCTACGGCAGGAGCTTCCACTCATCAAAGCACATGCTGCTGGCGCCTGCGACGGTCAGCATTATCATTCCAACCAAGGATCATCCCGAGGTCTTTAAGCAGTGCCTCGATTCCATAATCGCCACAACGGGCGACGACAACATCAAATATGACATAGTGATCGTGGACAACGGCAGCAGTGCCGCAAACCGCGTGAAATACGGAGTTTACGCCAACCGCGCAGAGAGAAAGAACGGGCTTGTGAAGATCAATTACATCTATAAGCTTCAGGACTTTAACTTCTCTGTCATGTGCAACCATGGAGCCAAAAATTCCGACGGTGAGTACCTTCTTTTCATGAACGACGACATAGAGTGCGTAAAAGAGGGGTGGATGAGGGAGATGCTCTCCCAGGCCCAGCTCAAGCACGTGGGAGTAGTGGGGGCAAAGCTCATATATCCGGATTCTGATCTCATACAGCATGCGGGCATCGCCAATGTAAGAAGGGGCCCGGTCCACAAGCTCCAGAAGATGCACGACAACAAGAGCCACTACTTCGGCTACAACAGAGGTATACACAACACGATCGGATCCACTGCGGCCTGTCTCATGGTGAGCCGCAAGAAGTTCAACGATGTAGGCGGTTTCCCTGAGGATCTCGCTGTTGCCTTCAACGATGTGGACCTGTGCTACAGCATCCACGAGAAGGGATACTACAATGTGTGCTGCAATCACATCTATCTGAATCACCATGAATCCCTTACAAGGGGGCTTGATAGTCTGGACCCCAAGAAGATGGAGAGACTTGCCGAGGAAGGTGATATCCTCATGACAAGGCACGCCCATCTTTACAACATAGATCCTTTCTACTCCCCTCACCTGACTGAGGATGAGACAATCGCGGCGATCATTCCCAGAGAGGATTATACTCCGGTGCAGGATATCCCCTTCGGAGCGGTCACCATACACGAGAGGGGCATTCGTGGCGCTAAGGAGGATATGTGCCTGAGAGTAGGCTGCGAGTACAACGGAACCATGGACAACTGGCTCTATGGCATAACCGCAGAGACCAATGCGGAAGGATACTTCCTTAAGGGATACAGCTTCGTGATAGGTTCGGACAATGCTCTTTTTGAGAAGAAAGTATTGCTGAGACTGGTGGAGAGATTTGAAGACGGAGCAGGTCCCGTGGGACCTAAGGTATACAGTTTCGCACCCTATGTGTGGTACAGACCTGACATCAAAGTAAGGCTTCAGGATCAGGTAAATGTTGACCTGACAGGTTTTAAGCTCAGGATTGAAAAGGGACTTCTTCCGCCGGGCTACTATCAGATCGGAATGCTGGCCATTGATAAGACCAGCCGTCTGAAGCTGATAAACTGGATACCAAATATACTCAAAATAAAAGATATAAGGTAATTATCGGAGATTTATATGTCTGACGAGAAAGACTACAAGGCCGCCTATGAGCGGGAAAAATTAAAGACTGCGGATCTGGCAGGCAGAATTGCAGAGCTTGAGGACAAGAACCAGGAGCTGGAGTTCAAGCTTAACAGGATCAAGAACAACCCCATCTGGAAGGCCTCAACGCCTGCAAGAAACGCCATGCACTGGGTGATCAGGCAGAAGGACCGCATTAAAAATCAGGGATCGCTCCGCGGAGTCATCGCCAAGATCAAGTACAAGCAGATCGAGAAAAAGGCAATGACCCACTACGGAACAGAGAGCTTTCCTTCGGAGGAGACGAGGAAACAGCAGGAGAACACCCGCTTTGATAAAGAGCCTGTGATCTCTATACTGGTGCCCCTCTACAACACACCTGAGAAGTTCCTCCGCGACATGGTGGAGTCGGTACTCTATCAGACCTACAAGAACTGGCAGCTGTGCCTGGCAGACGGGTCCGACAGCGAGCATGCACCTGTCGTTGTAGGAATAGTAAAAGAGTATCAGAAGGATCCCAGGGCTATATCTGCAGACGGCACCTGCAAGATCGTATATCAGAAACTTGAGAGGAACGAAGGTATTTCAGGCAATACCAATCACTGCCTGGAGCTCTCTTCAGGGGAGTACATAGGTCTTTTTGACCACGATGATATTCTCCATCCGGAAGTTCTGTACTGGTATGTTAAGGCGATAAACGAGGAGAACGCAGATTATATCTACTGCGACGAGACCACGTTCAAGGGCGATGACATCAATAAGATGATCACCATGCATTTCAAGCCCGACTATGCCATTGATAACCTGAGAGCCAACAACTACATCTGTCACTTCAGTGTCTTCAAGAGAAGTCTTCTGGATGGGACAGAGCTCTTCAGGACAAAGTTTGACGGAAGCCAGGATCACGACATGATCCTCAGGCTGACGGACAGGGCTGAGCATATAGTACACGTTCCGAAGCTCCTTTACTACTGGAGAAGTCATGCGGGCTCTGTTGCATCGGATATCGCGGCCAAGCCCTATGCCATCGATGCAGCAAAAGGCGCTGTTGCAGATCACCTTCGTCGCCACGGCTATGATCACTTCAAGATCACCAGCACAAGAGCTTTTGAGACAATATTCAAGATCACTTACGAGGTTGAGGGAACACCGAAGGTTTCAATCGTTATCCCCAACTGCGAGCACGCGGAGGACCTTCGCCGCTGCATAGATTCAATTTATCAGAAGTCGGTTTACGACAACTACGAGATCATCGTTGTTGAGAACAATTCCAAGGGCACAGAGATCCGGGGCTATTACGACGAGCTCAGGACCGGAGCGCTCAAGGATATCGTGAAGGTGGTGGACTTCACCGCCGAGAAGGGAGCAGGTCCCTTCAACTACTCGGCTGTTGTGAACTACGGCGTTGCCAATTCAGACGGCGAGTATGTAATTCTTTTGAATAACGATACCCAGGTAATTACCGTCAACTGGATAGAAGAGCTTCTTATGTATGCTCAGCGCTCCGATGTTGGAGCAGTGGGTGGAAAGCTCTATTTCCCCGACAGGAAGATCCAGCACGCGGGAGTTGTCCTTGGCCTTGGTGCCCACAGGACAGCCGGACATTCCCACTACGGCCAGGCCGGAATGAACCTTGGATACATGGGAAGACTATGCTACGCCCAGGACGTAAGCGCAGTAACCGGAGCATGTCTCATGGTATCCCGCAGGAAATACGATGAAGTGGGAGGCTTTGACGAGGGCTTTGCAGTAAGTCTAAATGACGTGGACTTCTGCCTGAAACTCAGGGAAAAGGGATATCTCAATGTCTTTACTCCCTTTGCAGAGCTCTTTCACTACGAGTCCCTCTCAAGAGGTCTTGACCTTGAGGGAAAGAACGCAGAGAGATATGACAAGGAGTCTGAACACTTCCGCAGCAAGTGGAAGGAAGTTCTTGAGAAGGGAGATCCTTACTACAATCCGAACTTCTCTCTGGACAGAAGTGATTACAGTCTGAATGTTGAAGGTTATTCGAGCCTTAGGGTTCAGTAAGATAAAAAGAGGATTGAAATGGCAGACGGCGTGAAGATAATACCACTGGGTGGTTTTGACAAAATAGGCATGAACATGACTCTGATAGAGTCCGGGGACAGCATCATTGCCGTCGACTGCGGTATGTCTTTTCCGCCTGACAACATGCCGGGTGTTGCTGCCATGATCCCTGATGTTTCGTACATCAAAGACAACCTGGACAGGTTTAAGGGCATAATACTTACCCATGGCCATGAGGACCACATCGGCGCTCTGCCCTATATAGCAGGGGAGCTTAAAGCGCCTGTATACGGCACTCCGCTGACGATAGCGATGGTGGAGAAGAAGCTGCGCGATTACGGCGTTAAGGGCGTTAAGACAAAAGTGGTAAAGCTTGGAAACACCATGGTGGCCGGGAACTTTAAGATCGAATTCATCAAGACCAACCACAGCATACCGGATGCGGCCATGCTGGCGGTTTACACCTCTGAGGGAATAATTGTAAATACCGGAGATTTTAAGCTGGACATGACTCCTGTCGTAGGCCAGACCGGAGACCTCACAAGGATATCATCACTGGGAAGTAAGGGCGTTCTGGCAGTTTTGTCTGACAGTACCAATGCCATGATGGATGGATTCTCAAGATCCGAGCTTTATGTATATGAGCAGCTGGACAGATTTTTCAACATATACAATCAGAGCAGACTCATCATCGTGACCTTTGCCACTAACATGGACAGGATACAGCAGATAATAAATCTCGCCCGCAAATACAAAAGGAAAATTGCCCTTGAGGGTGAGCTGATGCTGGATGTTTTCTCGGCTTCAAGAAAGCTGGGATATGTGGACATCCCTGATGATATGATCCTGGATGCCGACATGCTCGATATCTATCATGACAGCAAGATAATATTCCTGACCACAGGAAATCACGGCAGATCGGTACAGTGCATTTCTGAGATTGCTGCAGGGAGTCATCAAAGGATCAGGATAAAGGAAAATGATGTTGTGCTCTTCAGCTCCATTGCCATACACGGGAACGAAGTTGAATTCAACAGGACACTTAACAGCCTCGAGGAGCAGGGGGCAAAGGTGGAGTTTCAGGATCTGCACGCCACAGGTCATGCATGCTCTGAGGAGTTAAAGCTCCTCTACACCATGCTTCATCCGAAGTTTGTGATACCGGCTCACGGCGAGTACAGGTACAGGCGCGAGGCGAAGAGGATTGCGACGGAAGTGGGAATTCCGGCAGACGACGTCTTTCTTTTAGACAACGGCGAGATACTGGAACTTTCCAAAGACTCATGCAAGAGCGTAGGAAGGATCCCTCTTAATGAGATTCTCATAGACGGCTTTGAAAAGAGCAGGATCGACACTTCGATAATAAAGGACAGGGAGCAGCTCTCAGAGTCGGGCGTGGTAGTCATCGAGGTCTGCGTCGACAAAAAGAGCGGAAGGCTTGCCTCCGGCGTCAACATATCTGCCAGGGGCTTTTTGGAGGAAAAGAACTTATCAGAACTCTCGGATGAACTGGAAGAAGCTGTCACAAAGGAACTGGCCAGGTTTATAGGTCAGGGCGTCCGTGATGACAGGATCAAAAAGGGCGTCGAGGATGTGGCGAGAGAGCTTATCATTCAGATGTCGGGCAAAACTCCCGTTATCATTGTCCTTATAACCGAAGTTGTGTTATAATCTTACAGTCAATAAGAATTTGTTACATATGCGGCCGAAAGGTCAAAGCTTTTATGACATGGCTTACGTCGCTTTTGGAAATGTGAAAGGCGAGTATTCCGGGTCGTGAAAAGAAACGTGAGGATGTGGCAGAATATGAAAACAGGCATTTTATGCCTTCTTTTCATATTCTGCTTTTTTATTTGCTCAAAAAGGACAGATATGCTTCTGCAGTTTACAACCATAAGCTTCGTAATAGTGATGCTGATACTCTTTCAGCTTGCGCCGGGAGAGCTCAGGAAATACGTGCTTCTTTTCGGAAGCGTGATATATATATGCATCGAGGGAGGAATCTCCGGCATTGTTTCCATTGTCCTGATAACTCTGATAGCCTGGGGAACGGGATTATTGTTCCTCCCTGGAATAGGTGCAGGTGATGATCAGACAAAAGGGAAAAGAGCTGCCATCGCTGTGATAGTTCTTTTCTCTGCCACTTTATTTGGATGGAAATACATCCCATGGTTGGCATCACAGCTGGGGATGGACTGGTTTCCGGGCGCTGCGTCCCTTGCAGTCCCGATCGGTCTTTCTTTTTATACCTTTCAGGCCATCAGCTATGTGGCTGACCTGTACTCGGGAGAGATCGCTCCGGAAAAGAGCCTTGTGAGATTTGCAATCTACATGACCTGGTTCCCCAAGTGGATGAGCGGTCCCATCGAGAGAGCAAAGAGCTTTTTGAGACAGCTGGACTATTCAGGTAATATCAGGGCGTATTCCTTTAAACGAATAACGACTGCGGCGCCATATTTTGTGTGGGGCCTTGTGCTGAAACTTATGATAGCTGACAAAGTAGCGATACCCGTGGATGCTGTCTTTTCGGATATTTCCGCAATGGGACCGGTGACGCTGATGCTGGCGTCGCTTCTTTACACGATCCAGATCTACTGCGATTTTGCCGGCTATACCAACATTGCGATAGGCATATCAAAGCTCTTTGGTATCGACCTTATACAGAATTTCAGAACGCCTTATATGGCGGAGAACATCATAGATTTCTGGCGCAGATGGCACATATCCTTAAGCAACTTCCTCAGGGACTACATATACATTCCTCTTGGAGGAAACAGAAAAGGCACTTTGAGAAAACACTTTAACACTCTGGCGGTGTTTCTGGTCTGTGGTATGTGGCATGGAGCGGGGCTTAGCTTTATTGTATGGGGACTGATACATGCTCTTTTGAGTATCATCGCAAACATAATGAAAAAGACAGGACTGAAGTTCTTTTTGCGGGGCTGGCCGGGACGTATTATCACCTTTATTTCAGTCTCTTTTGCGTGGATATTCTTCAGAGCTGAATCCTTAAGCCAGGCAGTTTTGTTTGTGAGAGGAATGTTGCCTATGGTCAATTCCAATCCACTGCTTCAGGGGATGGCCCTGAGTGAAGGACTGGTGCTGGGACTTGGCAGACTGGACTGGTGGATAGCCGCAATAAGCCTGCTGGCAATGATAGTAATGGATGCGCTTTCCTATGAAAAAGACACTGTTCCGCCTGGATATTTTATCGATAAGCTCAGCGACAACAGAAGGCTGGTTCTTCTATCCGTGATCCTTTCCGTTGTGCTGGTATTTGGGGAGTACGGCGCAGGGGACGAAATCAGGAAATTTGTTTATATGAATTTTTGATGGGGAAAATAATGAGTGAGAGGACTGTAAAAAAGATTCTCGCCTGCATCATCAGTTTTGTAATTGTTTCAGGGGTGGTGATGACGGCAGGCGTCATAATAAGGGAGACTACGACCAACGGCGTTAAACAGGCCATGGGCATATATGATCAGCCGCCATATACGGTGGATGTGCTGATGCTCGGCTCAAGCCACATGTATTACGGAGTAAATACCGCCAAGCTCTGGGAGGATTACGGCATCGCGGGATATGACTTCGGTTCTGCCGAGCAGTCGCTGTGGGTTTCCTACCACTATCTGATAGAGGCCTGCAAGACACAAAAGCCAAAGGTTGTTGTGCTGGATTTCTTTACGCCTGCAGCATTTCAGGAGGATCATAAGTTCAAATACACTTTTTTATCAGATGCACTGTACGGGCTTAAGTTTTCTTTTAATAAACTGAGGCTGATGTTCGCCTGCTTTGACGGAAACCTGGATCTTTGGAACAGGTATTTTCCATCCTTTTTTGCTTATCATGACAGATACGGAGAAGTGGGATTTGAGGATCTGAGAAAGCTCTTTGAGGACCACGCGTCGTTCAAGGGATATGTTCCATATTTTAAAAAGACTTCAGTACTTGATTTCGGACTGGATACCGAGTCTGTGCTTCCACCGTCTGATAAGTCCATAAAATACCTGAATAAGATAATTGATTACACTAAAGAAAATGACATCGAGCTTTACATAACAATAGTCCCCTACAGAGTGAATGATGAACAGACAGAAGGGAAGGTGCAGGAGGAAGACAAGAGGTACAACTGGCTCGAGCAGTATGTGGAAGAGCTGAGGAGTCAGGGCAATGACCATATTTATTTTGACTACACCGTAAAGCACATGGAGTCCTTTGGCCTTGAAATGGGTTCCGGCGAGGATATGTATGATGAGACGCACCTCAACTACTACGGAAGCTGCAAATTCACTTCCTACCTGGCGCAGGACCTTCTTTCCCTCTATGGAAAAGAGCTTCTTCCGGACCACAGAGGGGACCTTGACTACGTATCCTGGGACGAAAATGTAGAAATTATAAAAGAAGATGTGCTTACTCATGGGTTCGAGTGGAGATAATTCCTTATACGTGATATAATTTTTGTGCAGTTATTAGCGTATATAAGGAGGTAAGAGCATGAGTGAAGCAACAAAGCAGTTGGAATACTGGCTGAATGATTCTTATTTTGACGAGGAGACCAAACAGGAACTTCTGGCCATCAGAAACGATGAGGCGGAGGTTGAGGACCGCTTCTACAGAGAACTGGAATTCGGTACAGGCGGACTCAGAGGAGTCATCGGCGCAGGTACCAACAGGATGAACAAATATACAGTAAGAAAGGCCACTCAGGGTCTTGCCAATTATATCAAGAAGAACGGCGGCCCCGATGCGGCAAAGAAAGGCGTTGCCATTTCCTACGACTGCAGAAGGTTTTCACCTGAGTTCGCGGATGAGACCGCACTCTGTCTTGCAGCAAACGGCATCAAGGCCTATGTCAGCGATATTCTCCGCCCCACTCCCGAGCTTTCTTTTGCTCTGAGAGAGTTTGGCTGTATCGCAGGCGTTATGGTCACAGCATCTCACAATCCCCCTGAATATAACGGATATAAGGTTTACTGGGAAGACGGCGCACAGGTTACACCGCCTCACGACACCGGTATCATAGATGAAGTTGTAGCCATCACTGACTACCACGACGTTAAGACCATGTCCAAAGAGGACGCCATCGCAGCAGGCCTCTATGAGACTTTCGGCGAAGAGCTGGATGACAAGTACATGGTTGAGCTCAAGAAGCAGATCATCCACAAGGATGTCATCGATGAGATGGCTGACAAGTTCACCATCGTTTACACTCCTTTCCACGGAACAGGAAATCTCCCTGTAAGACGTGTACTCAAGGAGCTGGGCTTCAAGAATGTGTTTGTTGTTCCCGAGCAGGAGCTTCCTGATCCCGACTTCACAACTCTTGATTACCCTAACCCCGAAGATCCCAAGGCCTTCGAGCTGGCGCTCAAGCTTGCAAAAGAAAAGGA
>JAEEGL013379548.1_pt1 | contig 19148 bp, 16 predicted proteins | sample 9134231 | NCBI WGS metagenome assembly JAEEGL01 (sample SAMN16246548, study PRJNA631951) | gut metagenome | biome: gut microbiome; feature: rumen; material: fiber-attached | host: Bos | place: Iran: Karaj | collected 2018-10 | reverse complement strand
GCTTTTAAACAAATTAATACAGATTTAAAACCAAAATTATTGACTAATAATGCAATCGGTGTAGAGACTTACAATGAATTAAAAAATAAAGGCCAAATTTATCAATTCGATAATTCTTCTAAATCATATTTACAATTTAGAAAATTTGATGAAGCTTTCTTTGATAATTGAGACATTTATCTAAACATTTTAAATGCATCAATTGATCAACAACAAGTAAGATATGAATTAAAACTTACCCCTAAATGTTTGAATGGGCAAATCAAGTTCAGTTCAACTGATGAACAGTTTAGTTCAGTTTATACAGAAAAAATGCCTGTATCTAAAGCTTTATATGCTAATTATGTTAATAGAACATTATTATTAAATGAAGCTTCATATTTGATTGAGAATTTTGTTTCTGAAGCGCTATCAAGCAATGATAAAAAAGATTTTAGTGATGATCCTAGAATTTATCAATTTTTTATTTCAGGCTTTAATGAAAATAAAACAAGTATTGCAATTTCCCTTGCCTTATTTGCAGTAATAAATACTGTATGTATTCTATTTCTAATGAAGCTAGCGATAGAAATGCGCGCGGTGTTAATTAGTATTGCAAGTTTTTCTTGAGTTAATATGATCTTAATTTGTCTTTTTTTTATATCAGCATTTATTGCAATAGCAACTTTTTCTCTTGGACTATATTTCTTATTTGATTTGTTATGCAATGAAGTTCCAAATGACAAAAATTTAAATATCAGTTATAAAATTTTTACTGCTTTAAAAAACATTAAAAAATCAAATGAAGTTTCTCCAAAAATAATTACTGATTTTACTAATTCAGATGAATATAAAAAACATTTAAATAATGTTGTAAATTACACTTTCCCTAATGAAGTTATAATAAATGATTTCTTAAGTAAGATGGGTTCACCAGATGATATAGATCCATCATTGCCAATGTATCAATGAGCAGAAATAAATAAAATCATTGCATTAAAGAATAATTTATCTTTATTCAATCAAAATGATAAAATTATTAACTATTTTTCTTATGTTACTTCACCCACTAAAATATTAAATGAAAAATATTTTTCTCAATTTAGAACATATATTAGTTTGATTGTAGCAGGATCTGTATCGTTTGGAATATCAGAAATATTGTTAATGTATCTTAGGACAATTCTTCATAGTACCGTACACCAACCGAATGCTAATCGAAATAATGGTGAAATTCAGCAAATTGATCATGTATCAGAAAATGCTGATGATATGTTTGAAGAAATTAATGACGAAGAAATTCCTGCTTCATTATCGAAAATTCTTGATTCTTTGCCATCTAATACAATTACAAATTTTATTGATTTCGCATGGTTAATAATTCCTGTTAGTATTGTTCTTACAGTTCTTCCAAAACTTTTCCAATTTACTAAATATTTTGGGAAATTTATTACTAATAAATCTAGCATTTCAACTATAGTCTTATATAATTTAATAACTACAATCATTAGTCTTATAGGATTTTCTATTACTACATTTTTTTTCTATTGACCAATGTCACAAACATATCAGTTGCAGAAACAGGCTTCATTTATTGATGCTATCTAAGATGATATTTTAAATCATTATTACTTTTTATTGAATAACTTTTATTTTTAATGTGTGATTAATTAAAACAAAAAATAATGAGTGTTAAAGAACACATTTGTTTGTTTTTGTTATTCAAATTTGGTATTATTACTTTCTTTTTTTTGATAATAATTTACATTCTATGAGCTGGTGTAGATAAGTGTGGCAGAATGTAGTTTTACAAAGCTAATATATGGATTCAATTCCCACTATCTGTTCTATAAAACATTAATATTACATACACATTGAGGCAAAAATTCTTTTTTGATTAAGTCTAATGCAAAATATTGCAAGTTGGATGCGGCTGTAACACAACAGAGTGGATATAAAAAAATTAAACTGTTGATAACTACTGATAGTGTTATTTAGAAATATGGTAACTAATAAAAGAGTAAATTTATAAGAAAGATTTTATTTCTAATTTTTATTTGAAAGATTTATTAATTAATTAGCAAAAAATATTTATAGTATAAAAACCTTTTAAACTGAACTAAAGCTATTTTAATTTAGATTTTAATTCTACATAAGATTTATAATTTAATACATTATTAAATAATATTTGAAATTTTGTATCCAATTAATTTTGAATCCTTTACTGAAATTTTTATATCATAAATGAATGAACATTTTGCATTGTTGGCAAAAAGACATATACATTGACCTGTACATTGAAAAAGTTTTTTAGAATCTATATATTCTTTTGAATGTATTTTTGCAGACAAGAAAAACTTACATTTCCTCATGTGTATAAGGTAACTAATATCATCTATACGATGATAATCAGGTATAAATGCATCACTTTGTTGAATTTTCATTTCTGCAATATTATCACAATATTCACACCATAACTCGAATTCTAAAAGAGCATTTCCCCAATAATATTCTTTTTCATAATAAGTGTATTTGATATTAGTAATATATGATTGATTTAATCCATCTACTTCAGTCCCACCACAACTTGTAACTGAAGTTGCAATTGAACCTAAAGATATTATTCCTAAACTAGGAATTAATAATGTTTTGAATAACTTAGATTTTTTCATCTTTTTAACCTCAATCAAATTTGGTATTATTACTTCTCTTTTTTTGTTAACAATTTATACTCTATGGAGCGGGTGATCGGAATCGGACCGACATTAATAGCTTGGAAGGCTATAGTTCTGCCATTGAACTACACCCGCACCATGATATTTTATGATGGTGCTGAAAGAGGGACTTGAACCCTCACAGTATTGCTACTACAGGATTTTAAGTCCTGTGCGTCTACCATTCCGCCACTTCAGCATTAATGGTGTCCCACCGGAGACTCGAACTCCGGACCCCTTCATTAAAAGTGAAATGCTCTACCACTGAGCTAGTGGGACAATATTGGCTGGGTAGGTTGGATTCGAACCAACGCATGTCAGAATCAAAATCTGATGCCTTACCGCTTGGCTACAACCCAAAATGGTGGACAGAAGTGGATTTGAACCACTGAAACCGATGGTGGCTGATTTACAGTCAGCTGCGTTTGGCCGCTTCGCTATCTGTCCAATTAGCATGCTTATACTAATGTCTTAATTATATAAAACAATTAGTATATGCAATGTTGACATGATTAATTAGTAATTTTAATGATTTTTACTTTGTATGGGTCTTCAATTCCTCTAATTTCAACAGTATCATTAACACAATGTCCTAAAGTTGATTTAGCTAATGGTGATAAATTAGATATTTTGTTATTTTCGGGATCAGATTCAACTTGTCCAACTATCTCATAGCTATAATTTTTTTTAGATTTTAAATCATAAATAGTTACTTTGCTTCCAATTCTAATTTTTGTTTTTAAATTCTTTGTATTACTAATTATTTGCGAATTTAAAATGATATTTTTAATTTCGTTTATTCTTCTTTCAATTTCTGCTTGCTGATTTTTTGCAGCATCATAATCAGCATTTTCACTTAAATCACCATGTTCTCTTGCTTCTTGTATAGCTTTAATGATTTGTGGTCGCTTAATGTCAATAAGATCACGCAATTCATCATTTAGTTTTTTAAGACCTTCTTTTGTCAGAAGAAAATTTTTTTGATCATCTTTTATGTCCATAATTCTTAACTTACAAAATTCAATTATATATAATAAAATATTCAACAAAACAAAATGCAGGAAATAATAAATTTTGCAAGAATTTGTAAAAAGTTAGAAAAGCAAAATTTAAAAATAGACAATCCTAAAAAATTGAAAAAATGAATATTTGATTATAATTTTTTTACTATTTTTGATAGTTGTAGTAATCCATTTTTCTCTAATGTACAGAGAAAAGTGTATGCAAAAAGAGCAACGAGTAACCAGATTATCAATTTATATGAATTTGATTTCAATTTTCGCAATCATGTTTTGCGAGATATATTAAGAATAGAGAAAAAAATTAATACTCATTTAGCATATGCAATAATTAATTACTTTTCAATAAAAGATCATTGCTTGTTGAAATTTGATATGAGTTTTATTAAAAGTAAAATTTTTCCTAATTTTAATTTAATTGAACCAAAACTTGACTTTAATGATTTCATATCATTATTAATATCTCGTTGTGAATCAAATTCTGTAACGAAAAAATTTAAAAAAAAAGGCAATAATGGAGTTGAACTTTGAAAAAATTTACCACTTGATTTGATGTGTTTGACATGATCATTTTCTACAGTTATTAATGTTTTTGTTGCATTAAATGATAGTGTTTCTAATATTATTCTAACTTCACTTGGACTAGATAATAAGCAAGTTTCAGGGTTTATTGATTTTCTTAAAAATATTTTGCGCTTACGAAATTTAATTTCTCATAGTTATGTCATATATGACTTAGAGGTTAAGTATCAATCATCACCACTTAATAAGTTTTTTTCATCAATTTTTAAAGAAGATGTTAGCAAATTTAATTTTTTTCATTTAGTTAAACTTATAGAACATTTTTCTGGTGATCAAAATTTAATATTAAATTCTAAGAAACATTTTGATCGGTTAGATATTTTACCAGAATTTAAAAAGCGAATTAAATTATTTAGAAAATAGTGATTGAATACTAATTAAAGTTAATTTCTTTTATAATATTTGAAATTATTGTATGGATATCTTCGCAGAATTAACAAAACGTGATGTAATAATGAAAATCACAAATCTAGAAAAAGCAAATAATTTTTTATTGCATAAAGAATGAAGTTTATATGTAGGGTTTGATCCAAGTTTTAGATCATTACATTTAGGAAATTATTTAATGTTAGTTACATTAAAGCGATTTATTAAACATGGTTACAAAGTTTTAGCACTTGTAGGCGGTGCAACTGGTCAGATTGGTGACCCAAGTGGTAAAAAAAATGAGCGTCAGTTATTAAATAAAAATGTTATTGAAGAAAACATTAATAGCATTTGTAAACAGATTAGATTAATATTGAATAATGTTGAAATAGTTAATAATGACAATTTTTATAAGAATGTTCATTTTATTGATTTTTTACGAAATATAGGTAAGCATATTAATGTTAATTATTTACTTGAAAAGGAAATTATATCAACTAGACTTGAAAGTGGTATTAGTTATGCAGAATTTTCTTATAACTTAATCCAAGCAAATGATTTTTTGCAACTTTACAATACAAAAAATGTTGTCTTGCAACTTGGTGGTAGTGATCAGTGAGGTAATATAACAACAGGAATCGAATTAATAAGAAAATGTGTTGGAGATAAGAATGATGCTTTTGGTGTAACGTTAAAGTTATTAACTAAATCTGATGGAACTAAATTTGGTAAAAGTGAAGGGGGAGCAATATATCTTGATCCATCAATTACTCATCCATATGTGATGTATCAATTTTTGATTAATCAGAATGATGATGATGTTAAAAAATTATTGCTTGCTTTGACATTTTTATCTGTTGAAGAAATTGAACAGATTGCATCCGAGCATAAAAAAAATAAAGCATTGCGAATAGCTCAAAAGAAATTAGCATTTGAAATAGTTAAGGATATACATGGTGAGGATATTTGTCAAAAATGTATTAGTATATCAAATGCATTTTTTTCTAATCAGTTACATAAATTACAGTCTGAAGATTTATTTCTAGCACTGAACAATATGCCGACAACAATTTTAAAACAAGAATCAATTAACATTGTAGATTTTTTAGTTACTGCTAAAATTGCAGAAAGTAAATCAAAAGCACGAACATTAATTTTATCAAATGCTATATCAGTTAATAATGTACTAATAGATAGTTTAGATTTTAATATATCTAAAAAGAATGCAATTAATGGCAAATTTGCATATTTACGAAAAGGAAAGAAGAATTATTTTCTGATAAATTGAGATATTAAATAATTAATTTATGCTAAAGACTTTTATTGCCAACTTAGTTGGGAAGTACATGTCAAAGAAACTTAATGACAGTATTATTAAAGAAGAAGACATTTCAGAATTATTAAAACAGATAAGAATTAATTTGCTTGATGCTGATGTTAATTTTTTAGTTGTAAAAGATTTTTTAAAGTCAATTAGAGCAAAATCTATAGGCCAGTATGTTGAGACAAATTCAGACCCGCAGCAATTTATTCTTTCAATAATCAAAAATGAATTAATTCGGATTCTTGGTGGTTCACAAAAAAGAATAATTAGCGATAAGAAATCTATAAAAGTTATGCTTGTGGGTTTACAGGGTTCAGGAAAAACAACAACTTGTGGTAAATTAGCGTATTTTTGAAAGAATAAATTTAATAGAAAGCCGCTATTGGTTGCACTAGATATCTACAGACCAGCTGCTATTGATCAGTTGAAAACTTTATCAGAGCAAGCATCAGTTAACATTTTTCAAAAAGAAAATTTAAATCCTGTTGATGTTGCAAAAGAATCGCTTGAATTCGCAAATGGCAATAATGATTTTATTATTTTTGATACAGCAGGTAGATTGCAAACAAATGAAACATTAATGGAAGAATTAGTGAATATTAAAAAAACAGTTTCACCCGATGAAATTTTGCTGGTTGTTGACTCAATGTCTGGACAGGATATGATAAATGTAGCAAAAGAATTTAATGATCGACTACATTTAACGGGTTTTATCATTACTAAAATGGATTCTGATGCACGTGCTGGTGTTGCATTAAGTTTGACTAATTTGTTAAATGTGCCAATTAAATACATTGGAGAAGGGGAAAAGCTTTCAGATTTGAATGAATTTTTCCCAGATAGAATGGCAAATAGAATTCTTGGTTTAGGGGACATAGTAACTCTTGCAGAAAAGGCAAAGGAAGTTGTAGATGAAAAATCTATAAAAAAAACATTGATTAAAATGTTATCTGGAAAAATGGACTTTGAGGATTTATTGATTTTAACTAAACAAGTTAATAAAATGGGGTCATTTGGTTCAATTATCAAAATGTTACCTAATGCATCTAAATTATTAGGTGACAATGATGTAGAAGGACTAGAAAATAAAATAAAGATATGAACTACACTTTTTAGTTCTATGACTTTGAAAGAGAGAAAAAATCCACATTTATTCAAAAAGCAAGTAACAAGAAGAGAAAGGGTAATAAAAGGTTCTGGTAGAAAACCAGATGAGTTTAACAAGCTTTATAATACATGAGAAAAGATGAAAGTACAAATTAGGGAAGTTGGTAATAGATTAAAAAAAGGAATTAACCCATTTGAATCCTTTATTTAAGTATTGTAAGTGAATAATATGTTAAAATAATTTTTGTATGAGAAAATCAACAATAAATCAAATTGCTCCATTAAATTATGATGAAGTTTTTGAATTAAATGAACTTTATGCAGATAAGAAAATAATTGCTTCTCATAGAGAGCATTTATCTAGAATTTTAAAAGACAAAAATCCAAGTGAAATCGATAAACATGTATCAAATTTGATTATAAAAGATAATTCTTTTAATCTGATTATGCAGAATATTGAAAAAAATTTTGAATTTAATCTTGATAAAGAAGAAATAAACGCTATTGTGTCAAATATAAAATCATCTTCACTAAACAAAAAAAATGATGCTAATGAAAAGACTATTAGCGATGATAAAATTGAAATGTTAGCGAAAAATATTATTAAACGTGATCTAATATTTGAAAAATTAAGTAAATTATGAGACATTTATGTTACAGACACAGAAGTAAAAAATTATTTGAATGGTTATTATAAATCCACTAACCAGCCAATTAGAGAGCTATTAAATAACAAAGAAAAATTTGAGAAAATTCGAGCATCAATATTTAATGAAAAAATAATTCGTGAACTTTTACTGCGTTTTAAAGTTAAATTAAATTTGAATAAAAAAAACAACGATGAACCAAAATTCAATTAAATGTAACAAAGTTTATACTTTTAGGGAAGTATCAACAATAGCCCAGATTTTGAAAACAAAAAAATACGTTGCATTTGCTCCAACTGATACAGTTAATGGTATAGTTTCTTTATCGCCATCGTTGATATATAAAATAAAAAACCGTGATAAGAAAAAGAAATTAATTTTGTTTGTCAATGATATTAACCAGGTTAAAGGATTAAGTCATTTTGAAAAAAAAATTTTACAAAAATTTTGGCCAGGCAAGCTCACAATAATTAAAAATGGGATTAGTTATCGTTTTCCCAATTCTAATGGGATAAAAAAATTAATTAAATTAACAGGACCATTATATTCATCAAGTGCTAATATATCTAATAGTAGTCCAATACATAATACAATTGAAGCATTTAAGATTTTTAAAAAGTCAAAAGTTAATTTTATTGTTATTAAACAAAATAAATTTAATGCTAGTATGCCTTCAACTATAATTGACCTTGATAGAAAAAGTGTTATACGAAAAGGGTTGATAGATGGCAATAAAATTATTAATGAAATTGAAAAAAATAGTAGGTTTATTTTTATTGCGTCAGATCATGCAGGTTATGAGATGAAAAAAGCTATTGTAAATTATTTTAAAAATGATTTATTATTAAAAGATTTAGGATGCTATTCAAAGAAATCTGTTGATTACCCAATATTTGCAGCCAAAGTTGCAAAACAAGTAATAAAAAATAATTCAATCGGAATTTTAATTTGTGGCACCGGTTTTGGAATGTGCATCGCTGCTAATAAATTTAGAGGGGTAAGAGCAGTAAATATAATAAACCCAAAAATGGCTCATCTAGCTAAGGAACATAATGATTGCAACATAATATGTCTTTCAGCAATTTATAGCTCATTTTCAAATAATGTAAGAATAATTAATAACTTCTTGAATTCATATTTTGATATTAATGATCCTAAAAATTTCCGCCATATTCGAAGAATCAAACAAATTAGTATGTTACCTTAAATATTAAATTTTATGCAAGTTTTTCATATTATTTTAATCTGTATATTATTTGCTACTATTGGCTATTTATTAGGGAGCATTTTGTTTGGCGAAATTATTGCAAAAATTAAAAAAGTTAATATTAGAGAAAAAGGTAGCAAAAACATAGGGGCTACAAACACATCACGATTAATTTCGCCATATATGGGGGTTGTTGTAGTTTTATTAGATGCCTCAAAGTCATATTTATCAATAATTTTCTCTTGATTAATTTTTTATTGCACAATATGTAAGTGGACCAATAATGATCCTTTATTTTATTGTTTGATATACATATCTGGTTTCTTTGCTGTAATTGGTCATTGCTTTCCAGTGTTATTTATCTATAAGTTGCTAAAAAATAAGTTTAATTTAAGTGAAGCGAAGAAATATATAGGAGGTAAAGGGATGTCATGCATGGGTGGAATATTTATTTCTATAAGTCCATATATTTTTTTAGTATGTTTTGCAACATGGATGATTATCTTTTTAATTTGGAGATATGCTTCTTTAAGTTCTATTATTTGTAATTTTGTATCATCTACTATGGTATTTGTTAAACCTCTAGATTTGTTTTATCTCTTTGGGAATAGTCTTTATAGTAATGATTTATTTTTTGTACAAAAAATGAATGATGATAATCTTTTTTATCGAATGTTTGCAATTTTATTTGCAATACTATTTGTTAGTTCAATAATTTCATTATTGAGACATTCATCTAATATAAATAGATTAATTACTAATCAAGAGAAAAAAATTTTTTAAATGAAATACAAGATTCCTGTTAAATTTAATTTTTACAATCGAAAAATCAATTTGTCTCCTTTTTGTGCAAAATATTTTAAAAAGGCAGAATTTCTTGTTCAAAAATATGCCAAGCATCAAATAGCTACTATGCAATTTACTTTTTTTGGTAACTTACCAGTGAAAGTATGTGGCATTTATGAATCAGTCCAGCTAATTAAATCATCTCTAAATAGAGAAATTTTAAAAAAAATTAAAATATATGGTTTGCGTGATGGAGATATAGCTTTTCCCGGTCATCCAGTTTTATTGATTAAAGGATATTATCCTCTTTTTGCAATTTGTGAAAACATAATTGATGGGATTTTAACTAGAAGAACTAGTGTCTGCAATAATTGTTTCTCACTAACAAAAATTTTAAATGAAAGCAGAATTATATATATGGCAGATAGGTCAAGTGATTTTTTTTTACAAAGCTTTGATGGTTATTCTGCTTACATTGGTGGAATTAAAAATTTTGTAACTGAAGCACAAGTGAAATTTATCAAAAACAAAAAAAATATTGGTGTTGGCGGGACGATTCCTCATGCTTTAATACAGCAGTTTAATGGCGATTTACCTAAAGCAATGCGATTTTATAACAAATCATATGGCTCGAATAAATCTGTTGCATTAATTGATTACCACAATGATGTTGAAAGAGAAATAAAGTTACTATCACATTCAAAAATTAAAATATTTGCGGTTAGAATAGATACTGCATCAAATCTTGTTGATTTTGGTTTACAAAGAAAATTTAAAGATTGAAAAAAGAGAAAAGATTTATATGGAGTTAATTATGAACTTATAAAATTAGTTCGGAGAACTTTAGATAGTAATGGGTATAAAAATGTCAAAATTATTATTTCTGGCAATATGGATAAAAATAAAATAGAGTCATTATTGATGAAAAATTCAGAATTTGATATAGTTGGGGTTGGTGAATTTTTCATTAAGAATTCTGTCCGTTTTACTGCTGATCTTGTTATGAATGGCAATGAACATGAAGCAAAATTTGGACGAAAATTAGTTATAAATAGTTTAAACAAATTAGTTTGATATATTTAAAATTTTTTAAATTTTAAAGAATAAAATCACTAGTATGTAAAAAAATAGGATATATAATTAATCTATATGTGTAATAAGTTAGATTCAGTTCAAACATCTATTGAAAAAATGGAAGCTAGTAGTAATGATAAACAGAAAATTAAAAATTTTCAACAAGAATCATTGGTAAGCGATGAAATTAAATCTAATCAAACACAAGTATCTACCAATTTAAATAGCAAAAATAAATTATTAAAAAATATTAATGGAAAAAAAATTAGTGAAATAAATCCTTTTTACTCTTATATTCCTATTTTTTATTTAAAGGAATTGAAAAGAGCAAAGTTTAATTTTATTTTTTATTTAATAGTTTTTTCTGTCATAGTTATCTTATCATCTACTTTGTTATCATTATCATTTAATAACGAAAGCTTGGACATAAATCCATGGATGTGTTTCTTCTTTTTACCACCAGGATTATTTTTTTTAGTTGAGTTAATTATTAGTTGGAACATACATAAAAATTTTACAAATGAAGCTAAGACAATTAATTTTAGAGATTCAACAGTTTTATCAATGAATGTACAAAAGTTATATAAAAGAATGAAAACAAGCTATATAGATATAAATTGATTTAGTTTGTTCTTATATGTTGGAATTGGAATAACATTACTAGTTGATGCTATATGAACAGCTTTTGAATACCATGAATTTGGCGGTTTCATTAAAGCATGAAAAGATGGAAATAGAGTTCATTTAATTTTAAATGTTGTTTGTTTTTTTTCTTTGATTGTAATTTGTTGTTTTCAAATATACAAAATTACTTCTAATTTTTTAAGAGCATGCAATATTGAAAATTTTTATAATTTCTCAATCATTGATCAAAATGAGTTACAAATGAATAAAAAGAATAAAAATAAACGTGATGCTTTGATATTTTTTATGATATTTGGTTTATTTTTCTTTTTAATATGACTATTGATTAAATTTATTAATAATAGACGAAGTCCTACTAAAGTTATTGTTAAATAAAATTTTGTTATTGGTCTAATTTAGTTAATATATATAATTATTAATCAACACCATTTATTAGTTTATTTTTTATGTCTGATATAATTCATGCAAAAGATTTAAGACCCGGAAATGTTTTTACATATAAAAACAATCTGTTTCAAGTTATAGAAAATTCATTTAATAAAACAGCTATGAGAGAGGGAATAGTTAAGTGTAAGGTTAAAAACTTAAGAACTGGCGCAATAACTATTGAGGTTTTGACTGGTGAAAAGCTAGAAAAAGTAATGCTTAATTCTCAAAAAATGTTTTATTCATATGATGATGGGAATAATTATGTTTTTATTGATAAGGAGACATATGATTCAATCGAAATACCAAAGACTAAAATGTCATATGATGGAAATTTTTTAGAAGAAGGGTGTGAAGTTATAGTTAATAAATTGGATGATGAACTATTAGGTGTGACTTTGCCAGATCAAGTTATATGCACTATTAAGGAAGCAGAGGATGCAGTTCGTGGGAATACAGTTACAAATGTGCAAAAAAAAGCATGATTAATGTCAGGTTATGAATTAAATGTTCCTCAATTTATCAAGAGTGGGGAAAAAATTATTGTTGATACAAAAACTGGAAAATATGTAAGTCGTTCATAATTTCAACCTATTTATAAATATATAGTACAAATGCAAGAAAATAAACAAACCCAATGAAAAAAGCGAATTGATGTTTTAAATCTTATTTATAAAGACATAATGTCAGAAAATTCTAAAAATGATAATTTTGACATTGTTAAATATGCGTTTGAAGAATTAAATTTCTCATATGAGCAGATGAAAGTAATCGAAAATTATATAGAAAATAAGGATAAGTACAAAATGAAATTAATATCATTATTGAAACCAACCTGACCATATTCTCGTGTTAATAATCTTTCAAAATCAATAATTTTTTGTGCAATGAGTGAATGAAACTCCATTAAGACTGATAAGTCAATTATAATAGACCAGTCAATTAAAACATGTAAAATCCGTGGTGTAGTTAAGGATAAGAATTTTATCCATGCTGCAATTGATAAATTATTAATTTAAATATATGGAAAAAGAATTAAAAAATAGGATTGAAAATAAAAAAAACGACGATCAAAATTTTAAATTTGCTCAGTTTAAAATTAATCCAATTGCATATTTATATATGTTTATTAATATCATTGTTGTAATTGGTGCAGCCATAACTTTTATTTTATTTCGCAGAAGTCCTAATGTATTTTTCGAAATAAGTCTGCTTTCATCAATTTTTAATTTTTTAGCAATATTTTTGTTAGCGATATTCTTATTTTTTGAAACTAGAAATATTCTTGCAAAGAAATTTCATATTAATCATAAATGATACAAATTTTTCATTGGAAGTATTATTTTGTTTGCAATTATGTGTTCTTTTTCCACAATAATTTGTTGATTATGACCATTAGAAGAGTGGAAAGTAAATTTAAATTTAATAATCACTATGATTGTTTCAATCATTTGTATTGGTTTATATTGATATGCAAGATTTCATATTGATAAAGATATTTTTCAAAGAATGCATGGTTGTATAAACCAAAATGATTCAGATAAATTAACAAACTATAAAGGTAAAAATGAAATAAAAAATAAATCAAATGTTAATAAAGTTAAATCAATGCAAAATGACCCAAACAACATAAGAAAAAAAGATGCAAAAAAGTAATTTTTTTCATACATGGTTTCTTGATGAATCATTTATTAGATAAGACATTTACTGTAATCAATTTAGGCTGTAGAGTAAATCTTTTTGAATCTATAGCTATTACTGACCAATTAATCAAAGCAAATTTCATTTACAAAACAAAAATTAATGATGCTCAAATTGTGCTAATTAATACATGCACTGTAACATCAAGAGCAGATAGAAAATCAAGAAATTTAATAAACAGAATTATTAAATTAAGCAAAATTCTTGTTATTTTAGGATGCTACAGCCAGATTAATTGAAAAAAAATTAATAAAAATGTACCTATTATTATTGGGAATAATTACAAAAATAAAATTCCTTATATGTTAAATAAATATCTAGAAAATAAAAAACCAATATTATTAGCAAATAAAGGCTTTAAAAAAAGAGAAGAATTTGAAATTTTTCCAAAAATTTTGCATTCAGAATATACACGAGCATTTATAAAAATTCAGGATGGATGTAATTTCAAATGTACTTATTGTTTGATTCCATATGCAAGAGGTCCTCAGAGATCATTAAGCCATATTAATATTCTTGAAACAATAAAAGAATCAACTAAAAAAGGAATAAAGGAAATTGTTTTAACTGGTGTTAATACAGCTGGGTATAATGATGATGGGTATTCATTTTTTGATTTATTAAAAGATATAAATAAACTAAAAGGAAATTTCCGTGTACGGATTTCTTCAATTGAACCGTTTCAAATTAATAAAAAAATAATTGATTTAATTATGCATTATAAATCCAGATGGGTGCAAGAATTTCATATTTGTTTGCAATCTGCCAATAATCAAATTTTAAAAGCTATGAACCGAAAATATACAATTGAAGATTTTATTGAAATATGCAAATATATTAGAACAAAAAATCAATTGGCATCCATTACAACAGATTACATTGTCGGTTTTAATTATGAAACAGAAGAAAATTATAAAAATTGCTTAACAAATTTAAATAAAATAAAATTTTCTTTTATGAACATCTTTCCATATTCATATAGGGAAAAAACAAATGCCAAAGTTCTTAAACATCAAGTATGTGAAAAAACCAAGTTTGAACGGGTTAAACAAATTAAAAATCTATCGTTTCAATGAACTTGTGAATATTTAAAAAAATTTTTAAATAGAACAGTCAATGTACTATTTGAAAAAACAAAAATTCAGGGAATTCAATCGGGGCATTCAGAATATTTTTTTATTGTGTATGTGAAAATGAAAAAAGATATGACTGGACAAATGGCAAAAGTAAAGATTAATAAATTGATTAAAAATCAGTTATATGGTATTATAGTGTAGTGATATTTTTTTTATATTTGATAGCTTTATGTATTAAGACGCTTGTTATGCCAATTAGTGAGAATGCTAATGTTGTATAACAAACAATGTTTATGATATTAAACTTATTTGAAAACTGGTATGTAAAATTTAAAATACCATTTTTACCATAAGTTAATTTAACTATTAATGTGTTTTGTTTGTTGTTCGGATACAATGATAAATTTATTGAATTTTGGTATTTAAATTTGAAACCATCACTAATTTGAAGCAGTGAACCAATTACCAATTCTTTTGTTATCTGATCTGGTTTATACTTGTTAAGGATTGTTAGATTATTTATTTTCCTTACATAAAATTTTAAGAAATTTGAAATTTGTATATTTGTTTCACCCATCTCTTCAATTGAACTATCTTTTTTTGGTTTCAATTTTAATTTAACTATTCCATTTTCATTATCTGTTTTTACAATTGAGAAATCAAGATTATTTGCAATGTTTTTTATAATTCCATTTGCATTTAAGATTTTTTTAATAACAGAATCATCAATTTCATCAGGAATCAAGCCATATTCATATTTATTGGCATCTAAAATCATAAATTTGTTAATGTCAAATTTTTTAAACCCAACTAATTTATCACTTGCTAATGGTTTGTCTAATTTTATTTCTATAGAACCTTGAATATCATTGTATTTTATGTGATATTTAAGTGGTTTGTAATCATTTACATTAAGTTCATTACCATTGCCATCATAAATTTTTATTATGTTTTTTAGTATATAGTCTTCTTCAATTTCTGAAGGATAAAAATTTAAAATGGATTTATCTTTTACAAATAGTTTTATTTTGCTTATTTCAGGAATTGATAACTTGAAAAAATCATTCTTTTTAATTATGTTTTTTGTTGAGTAATCTAGGTTAAAATTTACAACTGATTCTGGAATATATAAATCTGTATTATTAACATTTAAAATACTTAATTTATTTATTTTGAATAAATATTCATTATTCATATCTTTTTTTAGATTTATACTTACACTTTCTGAGGCAATATCTCTAAAAGAAATTTTGATTTGCTTATTGACATATGATTTTGTGAGTTCATCAAAAACTGAATAATCAAGATTAAAATTTAAATTATTTAAAAGTGTATTTATTATTTCAATAAATTCTGCAGACTGATTAATTCCATATTTGTGAAGAATTTCTTTTGTTTCATTGTCTGCATATTTCTTTAGCGTCTGAGAATATTCTTTATATGAATTTATTTCAGTAAATTCTTTTATGTTTTTATACGTAAGATTTCCTTTTTCAACATCTTTTTTAAATTCTTCATTAAATCCTAGACTTATTGATTTTGAACTTAAAATTTTGTATTCTTCTGAATCAAACAAATTGATTAAATTTGTATATATTAAATTCAACTCATTATTAAAACCTAAATAAATAGAATGGTTCAAATAATCAATTTTATTTATTGATATCATTTTGTCAATATCAAATGTTGTGACAAAATCATTTTTTAAACTTATTAAATTATCATGCTGAGTATCAAACATTTGTTTATCCGGTAAATTATTTGTTTGTAGTGAGTACACATATCTTGTAGTGTAGTTATATACAACATATACATATTGGTTTTCTTTCATGAAAGTGTAAGGAATTGCTCACACATTGTAATCTTTGTTCATTAATTCTTTGCTTATTCCTCGGATAAATTCTACTTGATCATTGTCATCATAGACATAAGATGGATTGTCTTGATTTTGGAAAACTTTTTTGCCTTTTAATAATTTTATTCCTTCATTTTTCTTTCATATGTTTCTTACATCAAAGCTTAAAGATGCATTTGTTTTTCCAAAAGTTTTTACATTATTTATTTTTAAAGATATATAGTCTTTAATAATTTCAAATCATTTTGGAACTCTTGATAAACTATCATAGCCATTATCACCTCAGAAATATGAACCTGAATTATTTATATTATCGAAATGAGAAGTTTGTGTTAAATCATTAATTCAATTAGTTTCATTAATGTTTGTCATACTTGATGGGACATAGACATTTTTAGTACCAATTTTGAAATCTACATCTTTGATAAATGTACGAAAGATTTTTGCCTCTGGTTCATTATCATGCTGATATGCTATTTGTCAAAGCTTAAATTCATTATCTGTATGGTTAAATTTACATTTATTTGATGAAGTAAAATTGTTAAATTGTTTTAAATTGTTTTTATTCCAATTTGAGTTAAACATTAATAAAAATAGAAGTATTAAATGGATTAAAATTATTAGATGTTTGAATATTTTTTTATTTGCAGTAATCATATCTAACAATAGAATATGCAAATTTTATTTGTTACAATACTTAAAATGAGAAAATAAAACAATGAATGATTTACATCGACATTTTATGAGTTTAGCTATTAAAGAGGCTAAAATCGGTATATTAAAAGGTGATGGCGGTCCTTTTGGGTCAATTATTGTAAAGAACAATAAAATTATTGGCAAAGCCCATAATACTGTATTAAAAAATAATGACCCAACTTGCCATGGTGAAATTCAAGCAATAAGATCAGCTTGCAAAAAAATCAAAAATTTTGATTTATCTGGTTCTGTATTATACTCAACAGGCGAACCATGCCCAATGTGTTTATGTGCATGCATGTGAGCGAATATAAAACTTATTTATTTTGGTTGTACATTAAAAGAAAATGAAAAGATAGGGTTTAGAGATATGAAGTTTTCACGAATAATGTCTTTAAAAAAGAATAAAAAAATATTAAAGCAAATAATGCATAAAGAATGTTGAGACCTTTTTAAGTTTTATTTATCATTATCAAAGAATAAAAAATACTAATTTTAATAGGTATTTTTAATAAAAAAAATTAGATTTTTTTAAGAAATTTGTAAAAAAATAAAACTCAATTATATAATTCTCTTACTTTTTTGTTATTTGTTGTGAATAATGAAAAAGGATAGTTCTTTGAAAACTTAATAGAATCCGTCAATTTTTTGAGAGTTTGATCCTGGCTCAGGATTAACGCTAGCGGTATGCCTAATACATGCAAGTCGAGCGGAAGTAGCAATACTTTAGCGGCAAACGGGTGAGTAATACATATCTAATCTACCCCTTAGAAAGGGATAACAAATTGAAAGATTTGCTAATACCTTATAGGATAATTGATCGCATGATTGATTATTTAAAGTTCCGTTTGGAACGCTTTGGGATGAGGGTGTGGTTTATCAGTTAGTTGGTGAGGTAATGGCCCACCAAGACTATGACGAATAGCTATGCTGAGAGGTAGAATAGCCACAAGGGGACTGAGACACGGCCCCTACTCCTACGGGAGGCAGCAGTAGGGAATTTTTCACAATGGGCGAAAGCCTGATGGAGCAATACCGCGTGGAGGATGAAGGTCTTCGGATTGTAAACTCCTTTTATTAGGGACGAATAGTTCAAATAGGAAATGATTTGAAATTGACTGTACCTTTTGAATAAGTAACGGCTAACTATGTGCCAGCAGCCGCGGTAATACATAGGTTACAAGCGTTATCCGGATTTACTGGGCATAAAGCGAGCGCAGGCTGATTAACAAGTCTAGTGTTAAATGCAGTTACTTAATAATTGTATGCATTAGAAACTGTTATTCTTGAGTGTGATAGGGAGTTCTGGAACTCCATATGGAGCGGTGAAATGTGTAGATATATGGAAGAACACTCGTGGTGAAAACGAGAACTTAGGTCATTACTGACGCTTAGGCTCGAAAGTGTGGGGAGCAAATAGGATTAGATACCCTAGTAGTCCACACCGTAAACGATGGTTATTAGTTGTTGGAGGGTTATCCTCCAGTAACGAAGCTAATGCATTAAATAACCCGCCTGGGTAGTACATTCGCAAGAATGAAACTCAAACGGAATTGACGGGGACCCGCACAAGTGGTGGAGCATGTTGTTTAATTCGACAATACACGAAGAACCTTAACAGGGTTTGACATGTCCAGCAAAGCTATAGAAATATAGTGGAGGTTAACTGGAACACAGGTGGTGCATGGTTGTCGTCAGCTCGTGTCGTGAGATGTTGGGTTAAGTCCCGCAACGAGCGCAACCCTTATTAATAGTTACTTTATCTATTGAAACTGCCAACGTAAGTTGGAGGAAGGTGGGGATGACGTCAAATCATCATGCCCTTTATATCCTGGGCTACAACCGTGCTACAATGGTTATTACAAAGTGTTGCCAAACCGTAAGGTGGAGCTAATCACAAAAAAGTAACCTCAGTTCGGATTGAGGGCTGCAATTCGTCCTCAT
>JAEEGL010355487.1_pt1 | contig 19148 bp, 21 predicted proteins | sample 9134231 | NCBI WGS metagenome assembly JAEEGL01 (sample SAMN16246548, study PRJNA631951) | gut metagenome | biome: gut microbiome; feature: rumen; material: fiber-attached | host: Bos | place: Iran: Karaj | collected 2018-10 | reverse complement strand
GATATTGATGCTTGGGATGTAGAGCAAGCTGTTTATGATGTTTTATCTTCTGATAGATTTCAATCTAACTTACCTTTAGATACACCCGATGTATATAAAGTATCTGGGTATATGACAATCCCTTATAGTTTGTCTGATTTATATGTTTATAATACTTATGACTCTGATTGGGGAGATGAAACAGAATATGATACATCTAATATGCGTGTTCGTTTTTACCCTGAAAAAGCAACGACTAAGATTTTAGATATAGAAAGGATGTCTTTCTAATGATACTACAAGAGGATATGTTCGAGGAATTAACAGATACTGCCATAGAAAATCTGTTTATCAATTCCATTAACAAGAAATGGGATAGTGTGTCTGACTTCAATGCGCTATTAAATACTCTAAGGTCGGAACAATATGATGAGTTTATTCCTGTGATTGAGGAAATTCTTGCAGATGAACATAATCATATTGGGAAGCTTCAACATATATTAGAAACATTATCAACACAAGTAGAAGAGATTGAACAAGGTCAACAAGAGGCTGCTGATATACTAAATGACACAGAGACTGAACTTGAGATGACCGAGTCTTTACTTAATGAAGATTTTGAAGAAGATATTTATAAGTGGTTAAAAACTAATTTAAAGGATAGAAGTAGTGTTGATTGGAAAACAGAATTTAGAAAATATATTAAAAAATTAAAGGATTCTACTAAAAACCACACTAAGTTGACTACTAACATCAATCGTGCTATAAAACGATATGCTGATGAGTTTAATATCAAACCTCAAAAGATAGTAAGTGCGTTACAGGAATCTTTGCGTGATAGTAAAAATATTGAAAGAAATAAAAAGTTAATGCATAAAGATTTGACTGTTGAGGCTTTACATGAAGATATTGATGAAGGTGCATCAAAATTTTATGTAAGTTATTATGAAGAATCTCCTGTTTATCATACTGAAGAGGGTGGTTATTATACAGCTGTTTGTGAATTGATAAGCAGTGAAGAGTTTGATACATTAGATGAAGCAAGGGTTCGCATTGAGGAATTAGCTTCTGATGATGTGGTGGAAAAAATGACTGATGAATTTTATCTTGACCGTAGCAAATATATAGGTGGAGATAGATTTTATATTATAGAAACTGAACAAGGTTCCGAAGAAGTGGCTGATGAACCATATATGTAAGAAAGGAATAAATAATGCTTATTGTTCAAGCTCCAAATGAAGAATTACTGAAAGATGTCAGTGAGGATAGGGAAGAATTAGCGAAAGATGCACAAGAAGCTCTTGATGCTAATGAAAAAGAAGGAAAAGAAATTGAAAAGTATCATGGAGATGATACTAAAGCTCTTAAAAAAATAATTACTGATAAGGATGATAAAAAACAATTAAAAGCTATGCATTTATCAGAAGCACTCTTTGAAGATTTAGATGATTCAAATTATCTTGACGTTATCAGTGTATGTGATGCTTTTAGAGATGGGGATATTGGTATTGATGAACTTATAGATGACCTCACTTATATTCAAGAACGCATACACAATGGTGAAAAACCTGAGAATTATGAGATTCCTGGTTTTGAGGATACAAAGGAACTCTGGGATAAACTAGATCCCTTTCTTGTTGAATCTTTAACTGAAGAACTTTCTGAAAAGGGGCAAAAGATATTAGATGAATTAAAAAAAGAACTAGGACCAGATCTCCAAAAGAAAGTTGCTTATGTAATCAAAGATTATGCTAAAAATGAAGCTAATTCAAAAAAGCAATCAGATGATATTAAAGAAAATTTAAAAAAAAAATTAACTGAAGAAATTGATGATTATGATTTCGAGTTAGAAGAAGAAAGAAAGATTTTTAGTGCTTTAGAAAAGCATCATATCTATCCTGATGATTTAGGTGTCTATGTTACTCCTAGTGGTAATTTAATTGTAGTTGATATTTATATTACTAATGGTGATTGGAAGCACGAGCATTGGGCTTGTGAAGAAATCATGAAAGAATTAGGATATAGTCGAATTAGTTTCGAGCCAGAAGATAATGGTACTGATACCTTTGATGCTTGGCATAAGTATGTAAGAAATAAAGATGACAGTGTTCTTTCTGAGAATTGGTCAGTGTTCCATGAATCAGATATTCCTGAAGAAGGAACTTTATTTAATGATGAGGATTCAGCCCGTAAGTTTCAAAAAGAGATGGGTGAGGGCTGGAGAGTAAAAAAATTAAATGAATCTGTTATAAATAAAATCATTAATAATGATAAGGATTGACATGAATAATAAGTATCAGGAATATAATCCTAAAGAATTTAAGTACGATTATCCTTGGACATGGTTCAAAAGAAATAAGGAGTACTTAGAAAAAAGAGATGATAGGGATGTTATCATTAGGGATTTATCTCAAATTATTCACGAAGACAATGAGGATAATAAATGAACATTTATAATGTTGTTAATCACAAATTAGATGGTGAGAAATTAAGAAAGCTTAATGAATTTACAACTGATTTATATGGTGGTGTATTAGGCAGTAGTAGTGTGTCTAATGTTTTCACTTATTCAGGTGGGACAGTGTCTATTAACACAAACGCACTTATCAATGGCGAATTATATGTGTTGTGTGGTGGGTGTTTGGTTACATTAACAGGTGTTGACTTACCTACATCAATAGAAAATAAAATATATTATTTGCAGGTGCTGACTGATTTTTCGGATGATTCAATTGTTTCTGATTCATCAGCGGATGTTTCAATCGTTAGTGACACAAACTCAAGTAATGTAACTACTTATGCTTCAACAGGACAATCTATTGTTATAGAGGGTGGTTTTAAAGTTCCTTTATTTATGCTTAATGGTTCAGTGTTCACCTCTATCGTAAAGATTAAAGATAAATCATCTACACAGGATTGGTTATCACAAACTGCTATCGCAGATTTATGGGATAGTTTATATAATGTTTTTGTTTGTCAAGCAGGAAGTACAACAGAACATCCATCTGGGGGGAATATTGGTAATTTTAATATTACTGGCGGTAATGTTTTGTTAGATAATAGAGATTTTATCTTTGGTGGACCACATAATGAAATTGGTGTAAATCCTGTTTACGCTCAAGGACCGGTGTTTGTACAAGATGTTAGTGGTTATAATATTTTAACTTCAGAGCCGACACTTTCTGTTATCAGGGGTGGTACAAATGCATCAAACAGACAACAGGCTAAATTAAATTTAGGAATATACTATGGCACAGCCGACCCCGGAACTGATTACCCTGTTAGCAACCCTATGGTTGGTGATTTATATTTTAAGATTTTAGAAAATTAAGGAATAGATATGAGAAGTGGTGCAAGATGGGTATCCACAGACTATGATTCAACAACCAATCAAAGTCAGTGTTTTGAATTTACTGCAACTGCGGTGCCCAACTCCAGAAAAGTTAAAATTGATTGGTGGATGACCACTTATTCTAATGATAGTGCCGCAAGTCCTACATACTATTTATGTAGAGGTGTACAAAAATTAGTTGTTGATGGTGTAACACAAGTAAATTGGTCAGGCACTAATCCACAATACACAAATTCATCAGGCTCAACAGTTTATTATGGATATGCTGATAAAGGTTCGTGGTTAGATAATAATTATGGCAACAAAGAATTTTTTGATACTAATGGTGATTACACAGGTATCAGAAGGTGGGTTAAGGTATTAGGCACAAAGTGGAAAACTGGTAGTTTTACAAAAGAAGCTAACGCTGCTGGGTCAGTGTCCTTTTCAGTATCAGGTAATTTTGGTTGGTATAGTGATAGCATAAGGTTAGGGTTTTCTAAGACTTTCACAATATCAAACTTAATTTCTCCTGCTACTTATACTATTAAATATTTACCTAATAGTGGTTCTTTTGTTAGTGGTAATTCAGTTACAAATCTTCCAAGTAATGGTTCAAAGACATATAATGTTACATATAAGATTAATTCTACAAAACCAACATCAAAAGGTAGTAATGGGGAATCTAATTATAATTTTGTAACCTGGTTGGAAACTCCGACTGATAGTTTTAGTGGTTCAAAACCACATGCTCCAGGCAGTTCTTACACAACAAATAATGCATTAACTTTATACGCTCAGTGGTCAAAGGCTTCTAAAACAGTTAATTTTAATTTTAATGGTGGAAGGGATAGTCAAGAAAACACACAGTTAGAGGTTTCTTCTAATTACGATACTGATGTGAAGACTCCAAGTGATACAGAGATTTATAAATATGGCTATACTCTATTGCAGTGGGATTCACAAACATTCAGCGGGTCATTTTTACCGGGATATGTTTTTAGATGTAGAGGCAACGAAACTTTTAAAGCAAGTTGGAAAGCTAATAAGTATATCATACATTTAGCAGATAAAGATGGTAACAGGCTGAGTGGTAGAGATATTGAAGCAACTTATGATGATATATTGCATGGAGACTTTTCCTATAAAGTTCCTGGATATAAAGTACTTGGGTGGTCAGTTGTTCCTATGGCAATAAGAAATCCTGATGACCCTACACCTAATATTTTACCTAACACTCCACTAACCCCATCTCTTAGATATCCTGAAGGTATTTATATGGGGGAGGGAAACTATACAGCTGATGCTTTTATGATTTCAAATACAGAACAACGAAGGCATGTAGCGGGGCAGGAGATTACTTTATATCCTGTTCTTGAATATTCAACTTCAATGTATATGTATACTACAAGCGGTTGGAAGTTAGTGATGCCCTATGTTTATACCAATATCGGTTGGAAACAAACTATGGGAAATATTTACACAACAAAGTGGACTAAATAATGATGTGTCATGACAAATCTAAATAATTTATCAGAACAAGAAAAGAAGGAAGTTTTAAGAATACTTCGACAATTATCATCAGGGGATAATTCGAGTTATAATGCTCTCTTACATGAAGATTATGATGAGATACCTGTTGATATTGAAACATTCTTAAGGAATCCAAAATACTTAGGTAGAGGGGTTACCTCAGAAGAAGGAAAGTTTATGGTGTTTCCTTATTGGGTAACTACTCTTAAAAATATTTTTCCTGACCCATTGAAACCTGCTAAATATAATACTGTTGCATTAACTGGTGGTATAGGTTTAGGAAAGTCATTTGTTGCAGTAGTAATATTGCTTTATGAGCTGTATCGAATGTTGTGCTTGAAAAATCCATATACATATTTTGGAGTTATGGAATCAGACTTAATAACCTTTGCTGTTATGAATACAACATTGGAAGCAAGTAAAGGGGTTGCTTGGGATAAACTTCAACAATTATTACAATCTTCTGAGTGGTTTATGAATCATGGTACTATTTCTGGAAGAGATTATCCAGAGTGGACACCCCCTAAAGGTATTGAGTTAATAGCGGGTTCCCGTGTTAATCATATTCGTGGTAAAGCTATATTCTGTGCTTTTCTTGATGAGATTTCTTTTCAACCGAATATGGATGTGGAAATTCAAAAGGCTAAAGCAAAAGAGCTTGTGTCAGAAGTAGTCAATCGTATGCAATCCCGTTTTATGAAGGGGGAGCATAATCCCACCATTCTTACTATTGCATCTTCAAAACGAACTGAACAATCCTTTATGGAAGTATTCATTCAGCAGAGGAAAGATTTAGATAGTAAGTCTACTTTAATTATTGATGAACCACAGTGGGTTATTAGAACAGATAAAGATTCTGATAAAAAGTTCAAAGTGGCGGTGGGTAATAAGTTTTTAACTTCTGAAGTAATCCCATTAACAGCAACTGAAGAAGATGTGAAGCTATATCGTGATAGAGGGTTTAATGTATTAGATGTTCCAATGGGATACTATGAACAGTTTGTAGAGGACACAGACAAAGCCTTGCAGGATATTGCAGGAATGTCAACTACAAATAGTTCAAGATACATTAGTGGTGTTAGATTAAAAGAAGTTAAAAATGAAAATTTGAAAAATCCTTTTGTACAGGATGTTATTGAAGTTGGTAATGGTTTAGATGATACTACACAGTATTATGATTTCTTCAATATTGAGAATATTCCACAAGATATGAAGGAAAAACCTCTTTATGTCCACTTGGATATGTCCATAAGCGGGGACAAAACAGGTATTGCAGGAGTATGGATAAAGGGAAGTAAACCAAGACAAGAGGGTGAACCTGAAGGTAAAGATGGACTATATCAACTGGCATTTTCCGTTTCAGTAAAAGCTCCTAAAGGACACCAAGTTTCCTTTGAAAAGAACAGACAGTTCTTATATTGGCTGAAAGAGCAAGGATTTAATATAAAAGGAGTATCATCTGATACTTTCCAATCTTATGATTTATTACAGGCAATACAAAGCAGAGGATTTAATACTGAAATTATTTCAGTTGATAGATTAACCGACAGAGTATGTTTACCATATCAATTCTTTAAAAGTGTTATTTATGAAAAAAGAATTGATATGTATGATTCTACTTTACTTACAGAGGAAATTGTTGGGCTTGAAAGAAATAACAACTCAGGTAAAGTTGACCACAGTCCTACAGGAATAAATAGCAAAGACTGTAGTGACGCTGTTTGTGGAGCACTGTGGAATGCTTCTAAACATATAGATGAGTTTAATTTTGAATTTGGAGAAACATTAGATACAATAGTTGATGTATCTTCCACAAATTCAGATAGTAATTATAAACAACAGGTTATTGTAAATTTCGAGGAAGAGTTAAAAAGAGCTGCCAACTCATTCCGAGGGGAAGATGGTTTTCTTGATTTTGGAATGGGTAAACGTGGTGATTTGAATATTGACGGATATTTGATGGATGGAATAATTATTTAAGGAATGTGGTTTTATGGAACAAGAAAGACAAGAACTATTTCAAAATGATTCCCCTGAATTAGGGAAAAAGATAAATCCAATTCCAAAACCAGCAGTGAACATTGGAATTGATACTGAGGATTTGTTTTATGATAATATCATTGAAGCTGGTGAAGCTAATGCTATTGACATAGGACAATTTAACAGTTTTACTCAACTATCTAATAACAGAGAAACACTATATCAGGTATTAGATACAATGAGTGAAGACTCAACAATAGCGGCTATGTTGGAGATTTATGCTGAAGACGCCACAGAAACAAATGACCAAGGTCAGATTATTTGGGCTGAATCAAGTGACCCAAGAGTTACTCAATATGTTGAGTTTTTACTTCGTAGTTTAAATGTTGATAAAAACATCTTTGCTTGGACGCATTCTCTTATTAAATATGGTGATATTTATCTTAAGTTGTTTCACCAATCAGATTTTGAGGATGAATTATTCGACCATGATGAAGACAAAACTGTATTAAACGAAGCATTTAATCAGGCACAAAGTGGTGAAACCTTAAATGAAGATGTAGTAATAAGAGCATATTCAGGTGATGATAAACTTGTTAATTATATTGAGATTGTTCCTAACCCGGGAGAAATGTTTGAATTAACAAAGTTTGGTAAGTCATTTGCATATGTTAGAACGAATACTGTTCCAACAAGTATGAATAAGAACCTCATGGTTGGGTCAACCTATTATATATACAAGTTCAGGAGACAGGATGTTCAGATATTCAATGCTGTGTCTTATGTTCATGGTGCATTGCAAGACGATACTCCAAGAGCACCTGAACAAATCCAGATATTTAGAAATGATGCTGATATAAATAATTCAGAGCCATATACTTATACAGTAAGAAGAGGACAATCTGTTCTTTATAACACCTATAAGATATGGCGACAAATGATGTTGCTTGAGAATGCTCTTTTACTCAACCGTATTACTAAGTCTTCCATCTTGAGAGTGGTTGAAGTTGAAGTTGCTGACATGCCCAAGGAGAGGGTAGGCCCGCACTTACAGAGAATTAAAAATTTAGTAGAGCAAAAGGCATCTATCACTGTTGGGTCTGATATGTCAGAATACAATAATCCTGGCTCATTAGAGAATAATATTTATGTTCCTACTCATAATGGTGTTGGTGCTATACAAACACATCAGATAGGTGGAGATGTTAATGTACGGGACATCGCTGACATAGATTATTTTAAGAATAAGTTATTTGCGGCATTGAAAATTCCTAAACAGTACCTTGGTGATACTGATGATGCTACTGGATTTAACGGCGGAACATCCTTGTCTATTGTATCTTCAAGATATGCAAAGACTATTAAGAGAATACAGGCAACATTGTGTCAAGTATTGACAGATGCTCTTAACATTTTATTAATTGACCGTGGGCTTACTACTTATGTAAATAAGTTTGTTCTCAAGATGCAACCACCAGTGACTCAAGAAGAACTTGATAAGAGGGACAATACTTCTGCTAAAGTTGGGTTATCTGATGATGTATTAAGAATGCTTGATGGAATTGAAGACCCCATTATCAAATTAAAGATAACTAAATCATTATTGTCTAACGCAATTACTAATGCTGAGGTTATTGAATTATTACAAGATTATATTGATAATCTTGAGCAAGAAGCTGAAGAAGTTCCTGATGGGGGAGATCTTGATTTAGGAAATGATGAAGGCGGTGGAGATTTTGACTTCGGTGGCTTAGATGATATTGGTGGTGGTTCTGAAGGTGCTTTATCAGAATTCGACACTGAATCTTCTCCGTTAGATGATTTTGATATGGGGGGAGATTTAGATATGGATACGGGAACTGATACAGGAGGAGCAGAGAGTTCATTACCAAGTCCTGCTGACTTAGGAGTCGGTGATATGAGTGATATGATTTAAGGATATATAAATGGCTTATTTTAAAAATCCACCACAACTAAATGATGAAGAAAAAAAATTTATATTTGAAAAAATAAAACCCTTATTACAAAAAAATGATTTATACGAAGTACGATATATATTGTTTGATTGGGGTCCATATTCTGAAACATCTAATAATACTATACGAGATTTCTTATTGTGTCATTTAGGGGAAAATGTTTTTTTTAAGGGGGATGATATGGTTTTGACTAGTGAATTTTATCATTCTTCTGTTTCTGGATTAACTTTACCTCCAAATATTATATTTATTGGAAACTTAGCCTTTGAGTCTTGTGAAAATTTAGAATATGTAAAAATTCTTAATAATAAAGAAATTAACATTGATGTTTCTTCATTTAAAAATACAAATTGTACTATTTATATAGCTAAAACTTGTAAGGTGTCTTTATATGGAGTATCAGGGTTTGAACCTACATATGCTACTGAAGTTTTAAAAGAACCAACTGTACAGACAAGGTGGAATAAAGTAAAAGAGTTGTGCGGTGTTGATGGGTCAAGATATGATTCATCTTTATTAAAAAATTTTAAAATTGCAAATGACAATTTTTTCAAAAAAGTTAAATTATATTGATAAAGGGTTGTAATGGCTAAATTTAGAGAAGTACCTGAGTTACAATACGATGAACAGAATTTTATAAGAGATGAGTTGAAATCTTTACTTAAAAAGAATGATTGTGTTGGTGTAAGGGAATTAGCTTTAGAACATAAAAAAGAATATCCAAATGTGCTTCCTTTCTTATTGTACCACCTAGGTGAAAAATTATATTTTCAGGGTAGTGACGAAGTATTCCCTTATGAATTTAATGCTTACAATAATTTGTTAAATATTGTTATACCATCAACTATAGCACATATTTATAATAATTCGTTTTCTCATTGTGATGAATTACAGTATGTAAAGATACTTAATACAGATGAAATAACTGTAAATGCAAATGCATTTACATATGCTAATGACGTTATAATATATGTTCCAAAAAATTGTAATTTCATAACTACACAAGGTAAAGAAGAAAAATTATTAGATGATGACAGTATAGGTGTTGCTAAAGAGTCTACATTTGAAAATAGAATGAATAAAGCAATAGAAAAATGGGATATTGGTAAAGGGGAAGTAGATTGCACTGATATTTTGTTTGAATTAATAGATGAACACTTATTCAATAAAATTAGATGGTATTGAGGAATAGTTTTTATGAAAATCGATTTTGTAAAGCTGAGTGAAAATAGAAAATCATATAAACCAAAAGATGTTAAAGAGTATATTACAATATATGCTATTAAACCTACTACAGAGGATTGGTTAGTTGATGTGGAAGAATATGAACATTTATATTGTACCTGGGAAGAGGCAATAGATCGAGCTAAATCAAGATATGATATAGTTAGAGTTGAGAAGCGTTATAGGAGAATACAAGTAGCACCTGAGGAATAGATTATGGCAGAATTTTTTGAAAACATAGTTTTAACTGATGACGAAAAAGACTGGATTATAGATAAGATTAAACCCTATCTGAAAAAGAATGATATAGAACAAGCTAGAGCGATTGCTTGTAAGAATAAAAAAGCTAGAATCAATTCTTTTTTATTACAACATTTAGGTGAAGAAGTTTATTTTAGTAATTCTGATATGGTATTTAATGATGAATTTAATTGGTCATTATTGACTAAAATCGAATTACCTTCAACCATAAAAACTATAGGAGATAGAGCTTTTTTTAACTCCTCATTAAATGAAATTAAATTTAATGAAGGATTAGAAAATATAGGAATGAGTGCTTTTGTTGATACTGATTTAAAAGTAGTTGTCCTTCCTAGTACTATAAAATCAATTTCATATCTTGTTTTTAACAGCTGTCCCTTACTCAGTACTATTGTGTTTAAAGAGGGCTGTAAAAAAGTAGAAATACACAAGGATATGTGTGTACCACCAGTAGATACCTGTGATATATTTTTCCCTAAAAACTGCGGTATTGTCATTACTGATGATAATAAAAAATATGACTATAAAACTTTAATAGATTTTGGTTATGAGAAAGAGATTTATCCAGTTATGGATAAAATACAATTTTATTGAGGATGAAATAATGGCAAAATTTGCTACAGAACCTAAGTTGACAGAAGAAGAAAAAGATTATTTAGTAAAAGAATTAAAGCCTTTATTAAAACAAAATGATATGATTTCAGTTAGAGATAAATTGAGGTCTGCGTTAGATAACTATGATGATTATATAGATAACAACATTGACGTTCTTAATATAAGCTCTTTCTTATTATACCATTTAGGTGAGGATAAATATTTTGAAAAAAGTCGTAGTATCTACTCTTTTGAATTTCAAGGGTTTGATGATTTAGTTAGCGTGACTATACCTGAGGGAATAGCCTTTATAGGCATTTGTGCCTTTCGTAGTTGTTATAAACTTAAAGATGTTAAGTTACCTAGTACTTTAAAAAAGATTGGTTATGATGCTTTTAGTTGGTGTAATATAGAGTCTATCTCTATTCCTGAAGGAGTTACCTTTTTAGATGAGTTTACATTTAGAGGCTGTGATAAATTATCACATATTGATTTACCTAACTCTATAACAGCGATTCCTCAGGGGATGTTTGTTGGTTGTGAAAAACTAAAGAGCATAGACATTCCATCATCTGTTAAAAAAGTAGATATGAGAGCTTTTACAAATTGTTCTATAACCAGTATTACTATCCCCAAAGACTGTGAGGTGATTTGGCACAGTGATATTGAAATAATAAGGAGATAATCGTGGCAAAATTTATTATAGAACCCAAGTTGACAGCCCCGGGAAAAAGATTTGTAACAGAAGAATTAAAACCACTTTTAAAAAAGAATAATATGGTTGAAGTTAGGGAATTATTAAATTCTTTGGACTTTAGTGTAGGTGTGCCCATTAAACAATTTTTATTATATCATTTAGGTGAAAAACTTTATTTTAAGGGCAGTGATACTGTTTATAATAATGAATTTTGTTTTCATTGTGAATTTCTTGAGAGTATAAATATCCCTATGGGTATTACAAACATTGGATATAATGCTTTTACCGATTGTGTCAATTTAACAAATGTAATAATTCCAGAGGGTGTTGAAAGTGTAGGGAGCAGCGCATTTTGGGGCTGTAATAATATTACAAATATACATCTTCCTAAAAGTGTCATAAATATAGGACACACGGCATTTAGTGGGTGTTCTAGTCTTGAGAGGATAAACACCCTGGGTGGTATTACAGAGATAGAAGATTTTACATTTTGGAATTGCAGTAGTTTAACAAATATAACTATTCCTGAAAGTGTGATGAGCATAGGAAAGGGTGCATTCTTATGTTGCAGTAATCTAACAAATATAAATATCCCTGAAAGTGTGACGAGCATAGGAAATGAGGCATTTCGTGATTGTCGTAGTCTTACAAGTATAATGATTCCTGAAAGTGTGACGAGCATAGGGGCTAGGTCATTCTATAAGTGTACAAAATTAAAAGTTGTAAAAATCCCTAAAAATTGTTATGTTGAAAAGACAGCTTTTAATGGTTGTAGAGAAAGTTTAAATATAATAGAATATTAAAATTTATGATAATGAGGAGATAGTTGTGGCAACATTTTCTAGACCCGTGGTGTTGAATGATGAGCTTAAGGAATATATACGAAATGAAATGAAACCACTTTTAAAAAATAATGATATGATTGAAGCAAGGCGTGTAGCTGTTTCTTCTATGCAAAAAAATGAAGAGACTATTAAGTCTGCAATTAAGTCTGTAGAAATCCTTTCATTTTTATTAAAGGTTTTAGGAGAGGAAGTATATTTCGAGAATAGTGATAGGGTGAATGTTTGTGAATTTTGGCACTCACCTATAAAATCTTGTGTTTTACCAGATAATATAAAAATTATTAGTACAGGAGCCTTTGCAGATTCAACATTAGAGGAAATAATATTACCACCACATCTAACAACAATTGATTGGGGTGCATTTGAACAAAGTAATTTAAAGGAAGTCATAATACCTAGTTCTGTAGAAACTATTGGACCTAAAGCTTTTAGCAATTGTCCTTATTTAAAAACAGTTAAATTTGAATACAAAGATGGTGAGTATGATGTAGAAGACAACGCTTTTTTATACACAGATTGTGTAATATATTTACCTAAAGAATTTGAATCAGAAGATTTTTATGAAACAAGTTCTGGAAATAAAATAGAGTATTATTAATTATTAGATAGGAAGTGATTTAGTTGATTACGAAAACTGAGTGTTTAGGTTTATTGTTTGAATTAAAAGATAATGGTGTAGAGTGTACTGACCAAATAAAGCATTTGTTATCATTACAGGAACCAGATATTGAAACTATCAAGTTTATTAATGATAATAAAGAATTTAATGTCAGAAAATTTTATGAAAAGATAAGAAAGTCTTATAATGACAAAAGGTCAAACCTGTATATCAATATTGTGAGAGAATCAACAGAAAATATAAAACCCAAGGAAATTCTTTGTACATTGGCGAGTTTACAGTTACAAATTTTATTGTTTGATAAGACTATTGATGATAATAATTTTTTACAAAATATGAGATTTGATGAAATCAGTACAGTATTATTAAACTATTATAAAACTAGAGATATTATTCCCTGTCAGAAATTATTAGGTTTTGTTAAGAGTGATTTGAAAGTATTAGAAGAAATAAGTAAGTAATTGTTAGGATAAAACTATGGTAAGATTTGTTGATAATAGTAATTTAACAAATACAGAAAAAATATTTATAAGTAGTCTTAAACTGCTTTTAAAACAGAATGATATACTTACTGTTCGTCAAGCATTTTGTGATATGCTCGGCCCTAAACCTCGTGGGTATGCCTATAAGGATTGGGGAGATATTAAACGTCATATAAAAAAATTTTTATTATTACAGCTAAAAGAAGAATTATATTTTTCAAAAAGTGATACGGTGTTTGAGTGTGAGTTTGCTGCTTCAGATTTGGTTGAAATTGATTTGCCAAAAAATATTCAAATAATTAAGGAGTATGCATTTAATAATTGTAAAGATTTAAAAATAGTTCATGTGCATTCTGATGCGCTGACAGTAGATGTCTCTTCTTTTTGGGCTTCAAAACAATGTAAAGTGTTAGTACCTAAGAGTTGTAAACTTACTGTCTCTTATGAACCAAATGAGTTAGTGAGTTGGGATGAGTTTACTCGGCTTAGTGAACCCTATATCCCATATGAGGTGGGCTGTGAATTAGAAAGACAAATTAATTTTATTTAAAGTAGTGTTAAAACTAAAGGAGAAATAAGAATATGAATAGTGGAACAATACTTAGAACAATCTTAGCTGTTGCAGTTTCAATAAATACTGCATTAGCTGTAACAGATTTAACTGAATTTGGAAATGAAACGATTAATCTTATCTATAAGATAGTATCAATAGTACTCAACTTTATTATTGTGGCCATCAATACTTATTATAATAATGATTACACTGAAGCTGCTTGTGAAGGAACAGGTCTTACTCGCTTATTAAAACAGCAAGAAAAAATTAAAGAAGGTAAAGCAATAGGTGAGGATTTTGGGGAGGAAGTTGTCAATGAATACAAAGGTTTATAGACAATATGACTCTCGTTGGGGAAACTTATTCTATCCTACAAGTAATTCAACTGTTTCAAGTGATGGTTGTGGTTTATGCTCAGTAACTCATTGTGCTATTGAACTTGATAAATATAAGAGTTCTACACCTAAAGATTTTATTTCTTTTATGAGGCAATATGCTGTTGCTGGAAATGGAACTCGCTGGGATGGAATAGATGCAGGATTAAATAAGTTTATTGGCAATTCAAAACGATTTAATGATATGGCTTCATTTTGGAATGAAGTGGATAAAGGCAATAGAGTAGGTGTTATTTTATTTAGAAGTGGTTACGGGCCCGACAACACCCTCTGGACTTCCTCTGGGCACTATATTGCTTTTACAAATTATAAGTATGAAAATAATAAACACTGGCTTTATACTAAGGATTCTGGCCCGAGATGCCATGATGGTTGGTATGCATACGAAAATTCTATGCGTGGTTGTATTCAACTCTTATGGACTGCTGAACTTCCAAAAAGTGGTTGGAAAAAGGAGAGTGGTAATTGGTATTATTATCAAAATGGCACCAAACTTAAGAATACCTGGATAAAAGATAATGATTGGTATTATCTTGACACTACAGGCAAGATGCTTTGTGCGAAGTGGGTAAAATATAAAGATGATTGGTATTATTTAAATCCAGATGGCAAGATGGCACACGATGCTTGGGCACAGGATAGTAAAAAAGATTGGTTCTATCTTGATTCTAGTGGTAAGATGGTCAAGTCTAAATGGATTAAGTGGAAAAGAGATTGGTTTTATTTTGATGATAAAGGTGTTATGGTACACAGTGTGTGGCAGAAAGATTCTAAGGGGTGGTGTTACTTGTTAGCAGATGGAACAATGGCGACATCATCCTGGATTAAGTGGAAAGATAACTGGTATTATGTCAATGAAAAAGGATACATGGTTGTTGGCAAATATACAGTAAACGGAAAAGAATACACCTTTGATACAACAGGAAAACTGGTTAATTAAATAAATTGTAATTACTATTGCTAAATTTATATATAATTATGAATAAAAAATGAAAGTAGGTGATTTCTTCATGGCAACAGTATATGTGAAAAACGGTGATGTTGAACAGGCCATTAAGAGATTGAGAAAAAAAGTTGATGCTGAAGGCACTTTAATAGAGTACCGAAATAGGATGTACTACAAGTCTAAGGGAGAATTGAGAAGGGAAAAAGCCAAGGCTGGTAGGCGTAAACAACTTAAAGACATGTATTATCAAAGAAGATTAGATAAACAATTTGATTAGAGGTTCATTATAAATGTTACAAGAATCTAAAACAAACGAATTAGAATATCAAAGATTGTCTAAGGATGAGATGGAACAAAGGGGTATTCTTGGACGATTAGTTGGTATTTGTGCATACTTGATGTCCCCCACTCGTAACGGAAGAAAGTAGCCTGAAAAACTTTGGGAGAATGTATTTAATGACCCGATTATGAAAGAAAGAATTGATAATGGGGTTTGTTACGGTGAATTAGGGCATCCTGCAGATAGAGAAGAAACTGATATGGAGAAGATTGCTGTTTGTATGGCTGAGCAACCTAAAAAGGGTTCAGATGGCAAACTTCGTGCAGTATTTGATATTCTTGATACTCCTAATGGTAGAATATTAAAATCACTTTGTGATTATGGTTCAACACTTGGGATTTCATCGAGGGGTTCTGGTGATTTAGAAACAGACTTTGATGGAAATGAATCCGTAAACCCAGATACTTATAATTGTGAGGGGTTTGATGTAGTTCTTATTCCAGCTGTTAAAGATGCAAGATTACAATATGTAACTGAAGCACTTGAGAAAAAAAGATATAATAAAACATTAAGGGATAAACTACAAGAATCCATCAGCAAAGAAACTGAAGAACATCAAAAGGTAATTAATGAGTCTTTATCAGCTTTAGGAGTTGATTTAACTGAAAGTCAATATAAAGATAATGAAGTACAGAATACAGAATCTGGAACTATTGTAAGAGATTCTGTTGGTAATTTTGTACAAGAATTTCCTACTGATGATGAAGCAACAGAATGGATTGATGACCAAGAATTGAATGAATCTACTCATTTATCAAAAGATTGGAAGACATTAAATGTCGGTGATGATGTACAGTGGACTTCACATGAATTCGATGGAGATGTAACTTGGGACTGCTCTGTTAAAGATGTTTATCCAGACCATATTATAATTTGTCCTAAAGATGCTAAATTCAATGATATGTGTCTTTGGATAGATGATGATATGCTTACAGAATCACTTTCTTTAGAGGAAAGTAAATTGACCCCTGAGGAAAAGATGGATTTATGGCATAACGGGCAACGCAGAGAAAATATAAAAGCTTGCGGCGATGCTAAGCTGTACAAATATAGAGAAATTTGTAAAGATAAAAATTATACTAGAGAAGTACGAGCAATAGATTCAGAATTACAAAGTAGGGGACTAGATGTTCCAGAACAATCCTCTCAAGTATATCCTAAATCAAGAAATACCAAACCAACTTGTGAGATGCGTGGTAATGAGCTTTATATTTTATTTGATGAAGCAGGAGCTAATCTCATTAAAAAATATACTGACATTCAGGATGTAGTTAGAGAATTAAGGGGTGGTAGAGAATATTTTGTAATCAACAAGACAGATTCATTTGCAAATAAATTAGCTAAAGAATTAGTTAGTATATTAAATGAAGATTATATTGTTGAGAAATTATCTGAGGCATTTGATTTACAAGATAATAAACAGGAGGATATTCCTCTTGACATAGATGATAATGAATCTACAGAAGTAGCCGACAATGACGGAACAATGTTAGAAGAATTACAGAAATTATTAAGTACAAATAAGGAATTACAAGACAAGATAACAAATCTCCAGGAAAAATTATCAGTTAGTTATACTAAAGAAATGAAACTTAGAGAAGAATTAAATACTGAAAAGATTAAATCATCGAAGTTATCTAAAGTAGTTTCTGAAAAGTCTGTGCTTACTGAACACCTTGCAGATGCAAGAAGAACAGAAAATACACTTAATAATAAGTGTACAAAATTAACAGAATCTATCGAGAGAAAAAATGCAAAGATTCAAAAATTAGTTGAACAAATTGCTAATAAGGATGAACAACTAGGGTCTTTACAAAAGAAGATTAATGAAAGTGCAAAATCTTTAAAAGAGAAAGAACATTCATTAGAAGTTGTTACTGAAAAGTATGATACTCTTAATAAAGACTATCAACAAATGAAAGAATCATATTCTAAAAAATTAGAAAAGCAAAACGCATTAGTTGAGAAGTATCGTGATGTTGCTGTTAAATCAGTTAATAAATACATAGATACACAGGCAGTGCGATTAGGTGTTACTTCTGCTGAAATAAAGAATAGATTACCTGAAAGTTATTCATTCTCCGATATTGATAGAATCTGTGAAGACTTACAAGAATATAAGTTGAATATGTCTAATCTTCCGTTTTCAACTGGTAAGAAGATAAATGAAAATATAAGTGTTCGTGTCAATAATATAGATAATAGAACATTAATACCTATGGAAGAAGAACTTGATGATTTAACATTAAGGTTGGCAGGACTTTAATTCAACTTGACCAATTATAATTAGAAAGGATTAAATATTACTATGGCTAATATGCTTATGGAAAAATATTCCAAGAAGATCCAACTCGCTGAGGCTGTATATGCAAAGGCACATAATGGCGAGAAGATGGATAATATGAAGAAGATGACAGTTGCCAAGTGCATTGATAATGTTAATCGTTTCCTCAATGAGGCATTAGATATGTCTGGCGCTGCTACCCAAAGAGCTGCCATGGCAGATTATAAGAAGTTCTGCATTGCTCTTACAAATGTAGGTATTCCTACACTTATCGCATTTGACCTTGTTTCCGTATCTCCAATGAGCTCCATTTCTGGCTCCGTTGCTTATATGGAATATCAAAAGGGAACAACTAAGGGTGAATCCACTCGTGGCGACATGACTAACAGTGTTTATGAGTTAGCAATCCCTGACCCAAGATATACAGCTAGTTCCGTTGTAGAGCCTGTTGCTTCCTTTACTTCAGGCACAACTGCTGTTGCTTTCAACCCTGTTATTGCTGGTTCCATTAGATTACTTGATGCTAATGGTGCTCAGGTTGACGATGCTGATGGTGAGCATCCTGCAACTGCAAGTGATGCTGGCGTTATTACTCAGACTTCCTTCAAGACTGGCAAGAGTGCTACTGATGTTAAGAAGATTGCTTACATCTATGACAACCAGATTATTCCTCAGGACACACTTCCAACTCTTAAGGCTGAGTTAAAGAATATTGCTCTTCAAGCTAGAGCTAGAAGAATTGCTATCTACTATTCACAACTTGCTGCATTCCAGGCTAAGACTGACTATGGTTTCTCTCTTGCTGATGGACTTGCTGAACAAGCTGTTGCTCAACTCTCCTATGAGATTGATACTGAAATCGTAGATATGCTTTATCAAGCTGCTCCTGTTGATGCTACTATTCCTTCCTTCTCAAAGACACAACCTGTTGGTGTTGCTCTCTCTGAGCACTATGCTGCTTTCGCTGCTAAGGTTGAGGAATACAAGATGAGCATCTACAGAAAGACCAATAAGTTCGTTCCTAACTTTATGGTTGTTGCTTCTGATCTTATGCCTATTCTTTCCTTCGTTCCTGGATTCCAAGCTGCTTCCATCAACGAAGTTAATGG
>JAEEGL010336984.1_pt1 | contig 19148 bp, 24 predicted proteins | sample 9134231 | NCBI WGS metagenome assembly JAEEGL01 (sample SAMN16246548, study PRJNA631951) | gut metagenome | biome: gut microbiome; feature: rumen; material: fiber-attached | host: Bos | place: Iran: Karaj | collected 2018-10 | reverse complement strand
GGAGTGACAGGGGGCGTTCGGAATGACAGGGGGCGTTCGGAATGACAGGGGGCGTTCGGAATGACAGGGGGCATTCAGAATGACCTCTTTGCCAGACTTTGAGCTTTGGGCTTTGAAACTCCCAACGCTCAGAATGACATAAGTTTGATGAACAATCATCAATAGTCCGACCAAATATTTAATTTACTTGACTTCAAAAGGTCAAAACCCGTCAAAAAAAAATTAAATTTCCATCAGCGTGTTACTGTCAAGCGCATAATACTTAGTGGAATTGATAGAAATAATCTGATCTGCTGTAACAGTAGTCGAATCTATTATTTTACCTGTTTCAAAAGCCCTGTTTGTTGTACCGCCTTCAACAAACGTTTTTGATTTTATCAGTTCGATTTTTGTTGAATCAGAGCTGTTGTAGGTATAAGGCAGTCTATCAACTCTTGTGTACACCTGACCTCCGGTTGTTTTAAAAGCGGCTGACATTATGTTTGTTGAGCCAAATTGAACCCCACAAGCAGAAATAGTATTATTTTTAATTGAAAGCCATTTTGCGGCTGGTGAATTTAAATTTCCGTTGTATGCAGCTAATTTCAGATATATATCCTCGCTGTTTGCCACAACAGAAAATTTCCATGTTCTTATCGCTTTAGCATTATAAGCATTATAACCGGAACTGAAATGAAGATCTATGCTTCCGCTATAAGTTGAACTGGTAACCACATATTTACTGCCGGTATTACTTAATGTGTAATCCCTTGTAAACGTTATTGTATATATCCCATCAACAGAAAGCGTAAAAGTTGGTTTATTTGAAGTATCAGCAAACTGCGTTTCAAGGTCGTTTGTTGTGCAAGTTATTCTGCTGTCTGCCGCTGTGATTGCATTGATAAACGCCTGTAAAAACTGCAATTCGGTGCCGTACATTGAAATTGATTTTTCTATATAACTCATGCTTCTCCCTCTTAACTATAAAGAATACTGACAATCGGCTTTGACTCGGTATTAACAGTAAATGTGTTTTCTCCACTGCTTGTTGGTATATCAACACCTGTGCTTGAAAGTGTAAGAGTATCTGAAAGTCCAAGCGGCTTGTTTACGGTGAATGTTGTTGTCTGACTGCTGCCGCCTGAGCTTACTACAATTGGTATTGTATATCCGTTTGTAATAGTCTTTCTCGGCTGAATTTTTACAGCAGAAATATAAGCTGGGTCAAGCGGATTCGAACTGCCGCCCGTATCCTGTGCAATTACAAATTTTATTACCTGATTTGCTCCGACTGTAAAGCGAAACGGGAACGGCATCCAGCTATCGTTCGCCATACCTGCGTATGTGTAAGTATCGCCAGCACCGTAAAGAAAAACAATAACAGAAAAGTCAAGACTTTGTCCTGTGTTTGATTTTTCTATTGATATTAAATAATCGCCTGCTTCAAGTTCCACATAGTCTGTCGGTCTGAGTCTTAATGAATTAACATAAGGTTCTCCGGTATCAGACCTGATCGTACCCTGCTCCAACGTTCCCGAAAAATAGTTGATACTGCTGTCTCCGACACCCTCATAAGTGCCGTTTATGCTGTAATCAACAAGCTTATTGCCTGTTGTGGTAAATGTAATCGGTACCGTTCCGCTGCTCCTGCTATATATCGCCGCTGTTGCCTGAATCGGTGCTATAGTCAATTCTTCCGCTGTGTCAATTTCAGCGGTGATATATCTTGTATCACCCTGCCCGCCGGATGCAGCGGTTATTCTGCCGCAGATCTTTTGCATACTGTTTTTTATTGTCCCGGAAAGAGCATTTTTCTGCTTGACTACAGTTTTAAGTTCATTTTCATTCATTTATGTCCCCCCTGCTGATATCTGCGTTACTGCCCGCCCGACAACAAATTCATCACATTCTATCGGAATAAAGTAATCGCTGCCGCTTTCAAGCCCGATATCATAAAGGTAAACTCCGATATCAAGCCCCTCAGTATCGGCAGGCGCAAGCTCCAGCACAAAGCCGCCTTCATCCGTATCATAGGAAAGTTCTTTTGTTATCAGCAGCTCCCCGCTGAGATCACAGGGCTTGACACCAAATCGCATAACATCACCGCTTGCATATGTATACGCCGACCCGTCCTCATAGCGGAGCGGAATGACCGCCCGGAATGTCGTTCCCCTCGGTATTACAAGTTTCATCTCTTTTTCTGCACCCCCGCAACAGTATTGTTTATTATCATGTTCAGCAGCTTCTGATTCGGCTTTCCTACAGAAACCTTAATGCTTTTCTGCCCGCCCGAATAATTCTTCTCGACCTCGGAAATGACCGCCGCATAGTTGACGTTCGTGTACCTGTCCCGCACCGTCACCTTATCGCCAAGGAAATAATCCTTTCCAAAGCCGTCCGGTGTAGGGACAACAGTGTAGCCGTGCGCTTCAACATTATCCTCTGTCGCCGCCAGAGCGTATCTAGGGATATTATCAACCGTCTCTCCGTCCTCAAGCGAAACATCAACAACAGCTTCCTGACGCAGAAGTCCCGCCGGAATAACTCTTGCAGTTTTGTATCTGTAGCCGATCCTGACAACACTGCTGCTGCTGTCGAAACCGTAGACTGCATTGTACATATTGCTGACATCATGTTCAAAGCTTTGCTTAATGACATTTCCCCAGCCGGGCGAAAAGATCACCCTCGGTATGGCATTTTGTTCAGTGCTCCTGTCCGTGCCTTTTACAAGCCTGAACGTAAGCTTTCCCGCTGCTTCGCCGCCCGTTATCCTGTACCCGATATCAGCCCATTCACAAAGCGTTCTGATGATATCGGCAAGGTTTTCGTAGTTGTTGTTCTTAAAGCTGTCGTCGTTATTGCCTGCAATACCGCCCGCAGGAAAAACAAGCGGGATACGTCTTGCAATATCCGCATCGTTCTGAGCGTTCGGCAGGATGATATTATTGTCAAGGTAATGAGAAATGCATCCCGCTGTAGAAGTGCCTGAGATCTGATCGGGAGGTGCTATCCTCTGCGAAAGAACACCGTTCAGATCGTTTCCTGTCAGCGTTATTCCGTCTGTCTCATCGTATTTTATGCCCTTTATGATAAGCCAGTCGCCGTCATAATAAATGATATCGTTGATATTCACAGCGGAAATTATTTCGGGAATGAAATGCAGAACCATTGTAAAATCCCCTGACCCGAGGAATTTCGCCGTATAACCGTAGCTTTTTATTCTGTCCGTAATGTACTTTGTCAGCTCCGCCCAATTGGTACTGCCGTCAGGCGAACTGTAAAATTTAGCGAACATTCATATCACCCCCGCCGTAAGTTCCCAGAATCGGACAGTAAATTCCTGTTGTATGCACCTGAAATAATTGATTCCCGGTTCAAGAAAAATATCGTCAAGCTGAGTATCCTCATAAAGAACGTTGTTTTTATTTTCTCCGCTTTCATCTACGACCTTATAATCTTTTGTATTGATTTTCAGAATACCGCTGTTGTAAGTATCGACCTTGATCTTCTTATCATCTACCCATTGGCTGTTATTAGTATTTAGCCTGACTTTTGCAACAGTTCTTGACGCCTCGAAAGCCGGCAGGATCAGCATTACCGGAGTCGGGATCATCGAATGATTGAATATTTCGGCAACGGTATTTGCGGGTATTTCAACGCTTTTCATCTCATATCCTTTTATCCAGTACGGATAATCCGCTGCAAAGCTGACCGACCACCGTATCACCCTTCCTGTGCGCTGAAATGCAGGCGCTGCTGTGGGATAAGCATCTATCCTGTATATCATATCGTCTGTATCAAAGACGGTCAGAAGTCCTGTTTTCAGCGGAGTAAACACACGTTCTATCTTTTTCAGGGTCTGACTGTCGCCGTACCTGTCCCAGAAAGCAAACTCAGCGGGCATCACCTTTCCCGAAACGTCGAAGGATGACGTAAGCTGTCCCGGCGAATCAATGAGTTTATCGGAATTGAACCGCCCGGAATAGCCGAATGTATCTATCTTTTCAACATACAGCGGGAAATGGCGTGTAAAAGTAATTTCCTCGCCGTAACAATTCTTGAATATTACTTTTTTAATACGCATTTTCTCACCTTCAATAAATATCTTTCAGCAGCCTTTCAAGGAAAGTGTTGTAACTCATGCCAAGACCGTTGAAAATGAAACTCCTGTTGTCAGAAGAAGAACTGTTGTTGACGACCTGCGCCGCAGTCTGAGTCCCGCTTAATTTTGCAAAGTGATTTGCCGCCTTTTCAAGTGTAGCATTAAGCTTTTCGATCATTTCCGTGTTTTTGCTTATCCTTGCATTTGCCGATTCCTGAAGCTCAATTTTCTGCTTTTCGATACTGCGTTCACGGTCAACTCTGGACTGCTCATTGATGATATCCTGCTTTCGCCTTAACAGACTCTGCTTTTCAAGCTCCGTCATGCGCCTGCCGTTGAAATAAAGCTCATCTTCAATATCCTGTATTTCTTTTCTGCGCTTTTCATCCTCTTCCTTCTGCTGCCGCTTTTTTTCCTCAGCGTCAATATCCTTCAGTTTTTTGTCAAGCTCGTTTTTGATATCGTCGCTTGCCTTTTTGTAGGCGTCTATCTCACCCTTGACAAGCTTTTCATAAGCAGCCTTTGCATAATCGAGACGGCTCTGTAAACGCTTTTTGTTTTCGTCCTCTGCACTTTGCCTTAGCTTGTCGGTCATGCTTTTCAGCTTCAGACGGATATTGTAGGATTCATCGGCAGTGAGCTGTTCCTCACGGAGTATCTGTTCATATTCCTCTTTCAGTTCCTTGTCGTTGATCTTGCCGATAGCATGAACACGTTCCACAAGCTGACTTCTTGCCTGTGCGCTGGTGCTTCCCGTCCCCTGTTCGCCCATCCACTTCCAGGTCCATTCCTCGGAGCTTTGCGGGCTTGCCTGCGGACTGTAGTTGTTGTTCTGATTATTGTTCCCGCTGCCGATCCCGAGATTAAGTATTCGGGACATAGCCTTGTTGTAAGCATCAACGGAAATCTTGCCCTTATCATACTCATCATTAAGCTCTTTTATCTGCTCTTTCAGACGTTTTATATTATCTGCAAGCGCCTTTGTTTTTTCTACATGATCATAATGTGCCTGCTTTGCTTTCAGCTCGATCTCAAGCTCTCTTTTTTTAGCTTCGATCTTGTCATTTTCCGCCTGTATTTCATCTCTTGCAGCCTGCATGGAGAGTATAAGCTCCTGCTTTTTGGCTTCATATAAAAGCTTCACAACATCCTTCTGAGCATTGAGATTATCTGTAGAATTAAGTATCTGCGCCGCATATTCGGGATATTTTTCGGTAAGCTGCAATAACGTGTCAATGCTGAGGAGATTTCCTTTCTCAAGGTCTTTAAAGGTATTGGTAAGGGAGTTCATTTCCGAGCGGACGGATGCGGACGTTTTGCCGATCTCGGAAAGACGTTCACTGAGGGTCTTTGCCTTCCATGCTGCATCCTGATAAGCTTTTGTTGCATCCCTGACCGCCTTTTTCAGATCTTCCTGCTTTCCTTTCAACTCTGCGATCTTTGCATTAGCCTCGTCAAGCTGTCTTGCTTTTTCGTCATAACCATCATCATCAGGCTGCATATTTTCGAGAGCTTTTCTCAGTGTCTCAGCTTCATCCCTTGTGTTTTTGATCTCTGTACGGTTATCTTCAAGCGCCTTGTTAGCATCTGTCATTCTGCTTTTCAGTTCCTCGGCAGCGTCCCCGACAGAAGTAAACAGCTCATAAAACCCGCTGAGATCATACCCGCTGTCACCGTTAAGAAGGTGTTGTGCATACTCGTCTACTTTATCGGCAGCTTCTTTATATTCATCAGCCGTATTCTTTGCAGCCGTCCCGGCAGAGGATGTTTTCTTCCCAAGATCTTCCTGAGATTCGCTTGCCCGGTATTGTTCGCTGACCGCTTCATCAAGTTTTTCGGTATAAAACTGTATTGCTTCTTCTGCTTTAATATATGAACGTCTCAGATTTTCAACTTCTTGTACAGCATCCTTAGTGTCATAATTATAAGCGTTCATATTAAGCTCGCCGTCTTCACTGTACAGATCAGGATATTTGTCTCTGACCTCTTTAAGCTTCATTTCGTATTTTTCAAGAGCTTTTAACTGAACATCATTAGCTGATTTAAGACCTTCCTTAGCTGCGCTTGCATATGCTTCGGCTTTCATAGCCTTTATTGTTTCCTGTATCTTATCTGTCAAATTCTGATATTCTCCGGCGGCGTTTTTTACTTCACCTGCTTCGATACCTAATTTGTTTTGGAGAGTTTCTGCAATACTTGCAAGCTTTTCTTTTTCACCTTTTGTTAGTTTAGCTTTAGTCCTAAGCTCTTCATACTCTTTGCTCAACGCTTCAATATGTGCTGCTTCCGATTCTGCGCCCGATGCCGATGCAGCATAAGACGAAGCTGCTGTATCCAAAGCTGAATTGAATTTTTCGGTCTGATCTGTCGCTGTATTTGCAATTGAAGTAAAAGCCGTCAGCCCCGCCACAAGAGAAGCAATAGCCCCGACAACAAGTCCGATAGGATTAGCCGCCATAGCCACATTAAGTCCCGTTTGTGCAACGGTCGCACCCTCTGTTGTTACCGTTTCCGCAGCCTTTGCAGCCGTCAGTGCAGCAGTAGCCTGAGTAATGCCATTGATTATACTTTGTACACCAAGCGCCGCCTTGTACGCACCCACAGCAGACGCAGCAGCAACAAATATCGGCACAATGATATCCATATGAGATATAAGGCTTTCAAGCGCAGGAACGCCTTTTTCCGTAATAAGCTGCACAAGATCACGCAGGGGAGTTTCACCGCTGTCATATATTTTAAGTGCAAGTTCCTCAAAGGCGGACTGCATTGTTTTGAGATCTCCGCTGAGATTGTCGGACATGGTTTTCGCCATATCCTTTGATACTCCGTCACATTCTTCAAGCGCCTTTGTATAATCCCCGAAGGATTGTCCTGTCTGTTTTGCCTTGTCCGAAAGCCCCGCCATCATCGTCTGGAATGCATTGAGCTGATTCTGTCCGGCGATCATCTTTCCCAGGTTAGCCTGCTCCTGCTGAGTAAGCCCGCCCCATTTGTCGGCAAGACCTTCAAGGATAGATGCCATGCTTTTCATATTTCCGTTGGCATCGTAAATATGGATACCATATTCTTCAAGCGCAGTAGCACAGCCCTTTGTATCCGTTGCAAGTCTTGTCATGACCGCATTAAGAGACGTACCGGCTTCGCCGCCCTTGATTCCCGCATTTGCCATAGTCATAAGAGCCGCTGTTACATCCTCGACGCTGTAACCCATAGCACCCGCACCGGCAGCGCAGTTCTTGTACGCTTCGCCTAACTGTTCAACATTGGTATTGCTGTTTGACATGGCATACGCCATAACGTCAACGAAATGTGCGCTGTCCTGCGCCGTAAGCCCGAAAGCGGTCAGATAATCCGTTACGATATCGGACGCCCTTGCAAGATCCATATTGCCCGCAGCGGCAAGGTCAAGCACAGAGCCGAGGGCATCAATGCTTTGCTGAGTATCCCACCCCGCAAGAGCCATATATTTAAGCGCCTGAGCGGACTCTGATGCGGAGAATTTTGTGGTTGCACCGTATTCTCTTGCAGTCTGTTCCAATAGCGCAAGCTGTTCTGCGCTTGCTCCGGAAATTGCCCCGACTTCCGACATTGAAGCGGTAAACTGCTCGCCGACCTTAATAACCGATTTCCCGATCTCAAGCAGCTTTCGCCCCAAAAGCTCCAGCCCGTCAGATGCGAGGTTTGCGATAGTCGCCTTTAGCGTGGTCCACTGCTGATTGTTTCCGCTTATTTCCTTTGAAAGGTCGGAAATTGTATTTTTTATTCCCGCCTGTTCTGTACGCAGCTGTGCAAGCTTTACCTTTTCGGCTTCGATAGTATCGCCGAGCTGTTTGTGCTTGTTTTTCAGGTCTTCAAGTTCTTTTTTCTGTTTTTCGTCAAGCCCGTTTTTTTCTTTTTGTTCCTTTTCAAGCTTTTTGATTTCTTCCTCGGCTTTTTTCATAGCCTTCTGAGCGTCAGAAATAACCTTGTTGCATTCTTTTTGGCGGTACTGATTGTTTACAAGCTCCTTGTTGACCTTTTCAAGAGCCTGCACCATCTGATCGGTACCCTTTTTAAAGCCCGAGCTGTCTGCATTGAAATAGGCCGTATATTTTCTTCCGTTTGCCAAATTATCACCCTCAATCCTCTTTATCAAACGATTTAACGGCAACCGGCATTTCCTTTAGTCCCTTAGCTTCAAAGTACCGGTCAATACGCAGGTCAAGATCCTTGTAGCTGCTGTCCCAGAACTCCCGCTGTGACATTCCCATCATATCAACGCATATTGCCCGCAGATGTCCCTCATCGGTCGCATCAGCGGCTTTTTCGTCACTGCCGCTGCTGTTTTCGGGCATGGCATGAATTAAAGCGTCTGCAATTTCAAGCCGCAAATTCGGCAGATCATCAGGCTGTATTTTTGTTCCAAGCTCAAAAATTCCGGGACGTACCCTGTCAAATTTTCGCTGTATGACTGCTTTTTTATTCCAAGGCATATCGCACATTGCGGCATGCAGCAGATGTAAAACAGTATCGATATCCCACAGGTACCATTCAGTCCTGAGTATATCGTCAAGAGGTCTGAATTCGATCTCAAGGCATAACAAAGCATTCAGGGAGTACCTGATGCGATACTCCCTTCCTGCGATATGTATTATGCTTTCCGTGGGTAAAAGCTCTTTAAGCATAAACTTTCTCCCTTAATCACTGTCAACAAATGTCAGTGTAAATGCCTTGTCAACAACAGCCCCCGCACTGTCCTTTGCAGATATGATAAAGTCATAGCTGCCCTCTGCGGTCGGAGTAAAGGTCTGAGTAGCCGTTGACGCATATTCACCCGTACCGATATTTATCCACCTTGAATTGCTCGAACGCTTGTACTGATAGGTATAGGTGTATGGTGATGTGCCGTTGGATGCCGCACCGTGGAGCGTGATCTCACCGAGATCGACATTATCAAAGTCTGTTATCGGATCTGTTGCCGACCCGGATGTGATGTAAGATGTATTTGTCAGTGCAAAGTTAATGCAGTTGGGATCATCGAACCATGCATCAGCCATTGCCGCACCCGCAGACGTTGAAAGGTCTACCGTTCTGCGTACTCTCTTAGCATTAAGACGCTCACAAAGTACAAAAGTACCCGTAATTGTCGGAGTGCTGTAAGTGGTGTTTCCCTGCTTTTGCTGAACGGATTCCGTATGCTTTGCAAAGCGGACTTTCATCCACTTTCTGAGGGTAACGATATTCTTTCCCTTTCGTGCCATAAGCGCAACACAGCAGTAAGGCGGCACTTCCTCGCCGGTTTCGACAACAGAACCGCCGTCTATGCTGACACCGTATATTTTTGCAAATTCGCTGTCGGCCAGACCGTGGATGCCGAGCGCTAAGGTTCCTGCACCCTCGTCAACAGCTGTATCCGTTACAACGCCGTCGCCGTAAAGATCGGTCGTGTTGTTTGCCGTGCTGTCATCATAGGTCATGAGCTTCTTGACCAGGACGATCGGCGAGCCGTATATCTCGTTTTCCTCGTCTATCATCGGCCATATGTACAGTTTTTCACAGTTATAAATTGGTTTGACTTTTGCCATATTATTCTACCTCCATATTATAAGTCAGTTCCCCGATAAGTCTGTAATAACCGGGAAAATCGTTGTTTTTTCCGAAAGTCCCGCCGCTTCGGCAGAACTCATTGTCCTTAAATGCCTTTATCACTCTTTTGTAAAGACTGTCACAATCCCCTGCGGAAAGCCCGAAAACATTTATAGTGATACCGTAGCTTGTAACGCCTTCATTTCCGTCTCCGAAAAGATACGGCACGTCATAAACGTCATAGGTTATGAAAAGGGCGGGATCTTCACCTTCCGCAAATTCGGGCATATGATCATAAAACGGCATATTAAACCCCCTCAATATGCCGTCAATAATATCAAAAATTGTCATTTTCAGCCCTCCATAGTCTTAATGGCGGCTTTTTCGATCTTGTCTGCCGTTATCTGTACAGCCTCATCAATTTTGCTGTCAAAGCCCCTGCGGATGTGAGAAACAGGAGCTACATCACCGTTTTTCACCTTGACTTTTTCGCCGTTTCGTGTCTGAATGATGGTTTTTTCGCCCTTTTTGCCCGGTCTGCCGTATTCAAACACCATCCCGATAAATCCCGGTGCGCTTTCATCCCTCTCGCCTTTTTGGTTTTTAAACGCTCCCGACATATATCCTGTCTGGACTCCAAGCTGATTCTTTCTGTTGGCGTAAACACGGCTTTTGGAAATGGCGGCGGCGCATCTTTTTGATTTGCCCGATATAAGCCTTTTCTGCTCCTTCATAATGATATCGGCGCCCTCATGCAGTCCCTCACGCACAGCCTTGTTTACATTTTCATCCATCATATCAAGACTTTTAATAAGTTCCTGAATATCGGAATTGTCCGTGCTGAACATAAACTCTCACCCCTTCGATAAACTCAGCCGCACAAACATTTCCTTTTCTGCGGCATTATCTGCGGCAATGCGGTAGCGTACACCCTCATATTCAGCATGAGTATAATGGTTTGCTTTGTACAGATCACGCCTGACAGTGGCGAAAAGATCTACCCGCCGCCCAAACGCTTCAAGCCTTGCAGATGTTGAAACAGTCGGCGCCGTCACATGAGCCTTTACCGTTTTTGTAACAAGATCGGTATCGCCTCCGTGACCATACCCCGTCACGACCCTGACAAGCGTCAGTTTTTTATTGAAAACAGTTCTGATCATGACGCACCTCACAAAAGATTTTTACAATGCATTGCAAGTATCTCCTCAGACATTCTGTTCATTGCTCTGTCTGCCGCCTCGGGACGGTTGTTTGTAAGAAAATCATTGCACAGCCCGAGGATCGCAAGCGTGATATCCTCATGCCCGTCAAGCTCCGCCTCAATAAGCCCCGTGTAACCGCAGGCTTTGGCTTTGGCGGCGGCAAGAGCCGTCAATATCTCCTGCCGCTCACTTACTCCGAGACTTTCACCCTCGCAGACATACCCGAGCCATGAACCTATAAATTCAGGTGTAAGCGCAGATACATTCATACTGTCACACCCTTACGAAAGTGCAAGCGCAGCGATTTTCTGTGTATTTTCGACCTTGCTGTCAAGCTCAAACCAGACATTCATACCTACAGCATGCTGCTCCGCATACTTTTCAAGCAGCATCTGAATTTCTGCGGATTCTCCCGTCTTTACTGCAAGTCCGCTGAAATCGCCGTAATAAAGGATGGTATCTCCGCTTGCCGCTGCGGTCGCTGTCGGAAGATTGTCGGTAACAAAAACAGGCTTTCCGAGAAGCGAGTATCCGCTGCTGTCCTTCTGGAAATCCGGAACAAGCAGATAATTCCCCTGACCGTCCTTGAGCTTGCGTATTTTTGTTCTGACTGTTGAATTCATGATCCAGAATGCATCGCTCTGATATGCGTCCGGGATCCTGTCCTGAACATCAATAAGCGTATCTCCGTTAATGCCTGCAACATTTGCCACAGTGAGCTTATTGCCTGAATCCATAGACCCCGCAATGCCGCTGTCCTGAATGCCGCTGTTGCCGTTAAGCAGGAAATCCTCTATGAAAGCGGCGATCTTTTCCGCAAGCTTGTTTATAACAATGCTTACAACATCAATTTTGCTGTTGTTGATGAGCTGTTTTGAAATAAGTACAAGAGACGCTGCAAGATGTCCGCTGAGCGTGATAGAACCGAATTTGAAGCCGTTTGCCGTAAGCGTTGAAAACTCTGCGGAGAATGCAACGGTAATATCACCGCTCGAACGGTCGATCTTGGGTATAGTGATATCGCCGGGAACTGCATACTTTGTAGCGGCAGCATAAAGCGGAGATATCTCTATTACTCTGTCGATAACCTTGTTCATAATGGTATCGGGAATAACTGCGCCGTTTGCGCCGTAAGTCATATTTACAGGGCTTGCGTCACGGGTCTCAATATCCTTTTTTCCCGTCAGAAATTCCCTGAAAGCCCTTGTTTCAAGCTCTTCCTTTGTTTCCTGCTTTGTTTCCGTACTTTTTACAGGCTGTTTTTTAAGCTCCAGACTGCGTATCTCCCTGTCCTTTTCGAGCTGTGCGTCAAGTCTGTTGATCTCGTCACGTTTTGCGGTATACTCCGTTATTTCCTCCGGCGTGTAGCTTCTTTCTTCCTTCTGTATTTTCTCGTGAAGTGCTTTTATTTCGTCAAAAAGAGCATTTCTTCTTTCAAGTATTTTATTCATATCTGTGACCTCCTAATTTTAATATTTCTATATCCGCATCGTATTTAAAATAATCAATGCGTTTGTCTATGATCTTTATTCCCCCTTCGCCGCTGCGGTATTCGAGCAGATCTCCGCCCTCACGGATCTCAATGCTTGTAGCGAGATATGCGGGCTTGCCCGTAAGTATGGAAACCTCTTCAAGCCTGATATCCTCAAGCTCTCTCAGTTCCAGACCGCCCTCATCCTTTGACCATTGGTCTTTGATACAGAGAAAGCCGAAGCTCCAACCCGTGAGCTTCTTTTCCTTTGCAGCTCTGACAACCTCTTCATCAGAGATCTTTGCCTTTGCATACAGTCCGATACTGTCCTCACGCAGTTCAAGCCCGCTTTCTGTATCGCAGATCACCCTGTCATGATTCAGCATAAGAGAGACCTTGCTGCCCGTATTAAGAGACTTCTGAAAGGTACCCGGACGGACGAATTCACGAAACGGCGGAGCGCCTGCCCGTGTCAGAATTTTTGACCGTCTTTCAACGGCATTGACATACCCGCTCAGAAAGATACAGTCATTGCTTCTTATCTCAAAGTCCATATTCTTTCACCCTCTTTCACATTGTCCTGCAATAGCATCCTGACTCAACCTCATAACTTCTGACAGTTCCATATTCTCACCCCCCGCAATTGCTTCCTGACTCAGTTTCATGATTTCCGACAAATCCATGTTCTCACCTCTTTCCGGGTATGAAAAAACCGCCCTGTTTTAAACAAGACGGTAATTTATTAGATTTTAAAAGCCTTTTTTGCGGATTTTCTGCAAATTTGCCGTTTAAAACGCAGAATTTCAGTCTTTTAAATAGACCAACTGCTTTTTTAAATACACCAACTAAATACACCAACTAAAATCAAAAACCAGTTGTTTTGATTTTAATTTTAGTTAAGGAAATTTAAAATTTAGTCAACGGCAAGTTGCTGACAAGTTAAAAAAACGCATAAACAAGCCGTTTTTCTTGACTAAAACTGCATTTCAAATCGGTTAAACAAGTTAAGCATAAAATCATTTCTGAGTTTAAGGCATAGAAAAACCGCCCTCACCGAGAGCGGTATCATTCATAACGATTATGATTTATTACATAGTTCTCCCACTTTTTATAGCAGTCAATGTAGGTTTCGTTTTTATCCCCGTTGTGTGTTACCTCGTAATACATCCCATCATTCAAAGTTGTTGAAACGAGGGCTTTGTTATTCTGCAAAGTTTTACATATCCACACAATATACACATCATCTTCAGTGATCTGCACCTTGTCTGTTTTATCGAGTCGCCTGTTTGCATAGTTCTTGATTTCTTCTTTGCACAAACTAATAAACTGTTTATCAGTCATTTTTCTGCTCCTTTCAAAAGCAAAACCGCCCCGGAAGGCGGTTAGTTTATTCTTCTAATACTTCTGCTATTTCATCAGGTTTCACTGTTCTCAATTCAAATTTTGGCAATTCTACTTCAAATGCTTCGCCGTCTTTATATATTTCCACAATGTAACCTATCTCCCCGGAGTTGAGTTTTACTTTGCTAAATTCCTTAATCACAATTACCACCTCATTTATCAACATAAACACTTGTTAAATGAAAATCATTTTTAACAACATCATCAATCCAACCCGTCATTACTTTTGCACTTTTCCCATTAACGCCCTTTAATTTCATCTGTTGCTCATATTTTTTACCATACCCCGAATCTGTTTTGTATTTCAATTTTTCTCTGTCAAATTCTTCTCGAATCTGTGCTTCAAGTTGACTATAATTCGACAAATCATATCCGAGAGCATCTTAAAAAGCTTTTGCTTTATCCGGCTGTTTTTCTGGATTTAGAGCATATTCTGTAAACTTACGTTTATCAATAACTGCTGTTTCCCCGGTGACGTTTTCAATGCTGATCTTCTTTTTACCTGCTCCACCATTCGAGGATCCTCCGCCCGAACTTCCCGAGCCTCCGCCCGAAGCATACGGAGTACTTCCTGCAAAATGCCCATGTTCGCCTTTTTTGTAGTGGCTGCCGTCATTACTTCTTTCCTCAATTATACCACTCTGCTTTTCATTGTCAACATCTTTCCCGAAATTGACCCGACTTTCGTTCATCGTCATGCTCTGATTCATGTTCGGCGTGTAGATCGTCTTTGTTTTCGGGTCGTACAGAACATCCTGCAATCCGAGCTTTATCCAGTTAAGTCCCAGCGGCGGCAGGTCTTCCTTGTACCTTGCTTCGTCAATTTGCAGGACATTACATTCAAGCCCTGTCTTGTATGCCTGATACCGTTTCAGGATATCGCCCTTCAAAAGCTCCGTTGTGTCAAAGGTATAGTACATCAGATCCCTCTCCGACGGCAGAAGCAAGCCCCTGTTCAGTGCCGCTTCAAACGCCGTTATCACTGGAATAACCGCACTTTTAACGGCAGCCGTGAGCGCATCCTCTCCAAGCTTACCGCTTACGATATCCGGTGATAATCCGAAAATCTGACATATAAGCTCGTTGTTGCGTGCCTTGTTTTCATTCAGCTGCATTTCAACGCTTGTATTGCTGCTTTCATGGAATGTTATGCCCTTGTTCAGTATCATCATTGTGTTTCCGGTATTGGCGTACATTTCCTGCCACTTCTGCCGCAGATCCGCCATCATTTCCGGCGACAGCTTGCTTTCACTGGTCAGGAATCCCTTTTTATTTCCGCCCGATGATATGAGCAGCTTTTCATAAACAATTTCACGGTACATTGTTGAAAGTATCTGCTGATGTGCGGTAATTATGCTTTCGCCTTTAAGCCCGTCCTTTGTGTCACGCAAAAGCTTTATTACCTCATCATCACGCAGGCTCATTCCGTTTGACAGAACATATTCCCCGACCTTGAACACCGGGTCGTTCCCGTAAAGGAAGGATGAAATAGCCCCGTACCTTATGTATCTCAGCGACACAAATTCATTCCCGTACATTTCAGGATAAATGTACCCGCCGCCGTACAGGAAATAATCCTCGATAACGGCTTTTTTCATCTGAAACGGGTCTAAAAGATCTCCTGTTTCATCATTGAGCAGCCGCAGGCGCAGATCATCCTTTACTTCTTCGGTAATATTTCTTTCCCTGTTTTCCTGATAAAGTTTTATTGGCAGAGCCGCAACTATCGAACTGATAAAGCCGATGCATGCGGATACTGCCGGTATTTCCATAGCTGTTTCGGGAGTTATTTCAATGTTTTTGAGCAGCGAAAGCAAATGATCATCAGCCGTAACCACTTCTGCTCTTTTCTCTGTCCCGAAAAGCCTGTTTAGTATTCCCATTTTCTTCATTCCTCTCATATAGCTTGCAGCTTATCAAAGAACATTCCTTTTCCTGTCACCCTGAGCGTCAATGTGCTGACCCAACAATGACAATCTGACCACTTACCACTAACCACTATTCACTATACACTAATCAAACCATTACCGCCCAATCCATTGATTCTCCCTGAAGCTCAAACTTTTCAAGAAGACAAACGGCATTAATAAGGGCTACAACCATATCCACCTTGCCTGCGCTGCGCTTTTTGTCAACAAACATATTCCTGTTTGTATCGAACCGGCAGCGGGCATTCTGGAAATTCTGCTCCAAAAGCCTGTTAGCCTTGTATTTGAATTTTCCCTGTAAGATCTTTTCTTTTAAAAGCTTTGTCGGACTGTGCAGAACGCTTGAATGCTGCCGTATTTCGGACGTTTCGTATTTTTCGTCCCACTTCTGCGCCGATGAAAGCGCATTTCGCCTGTCATAACCGATAACGGCAATATTGCAGCCGTAAACCTCTTCGATCTTAAACACAAATTCCTCAACAACACCATAATCAATGACCCTGTTTCCGCAGTCTATGCAGCTCAGCTCTTCAATAAATTCCCTGTACGGTATATGCTCCGTCCTGCTCTTGCTTTCAATGCTGTCACTCGGTATAAACCCGATAACGTCCGCAAGTATCGTTTCCCCGTCATCATCGAGCGCAGCAATAGCAACGGCTGTATTGTCCGTTGTCTCCGACAGATCGACCCCGATGTAAGCCGTCCGCCCTCTCCAGTCAACAGGAACGGTGCAGCGGCAGGAAATCACATCCTGCGGGTCAATGTAGGTCTCCGTTCCGACTCCCTGATAGATTATATTGCAGTGCTTTGTCAGGAAGTTTTCACGCTTTGACGGCATGATAACTGCGTCCTGCCGCTTTTTCAAAAGGTCTTTCATTATTTCGGGAATTTCAAGCGCAAGAGGATTTCCCTGCTCGATAATTCCGCTGTCAGTCTCCCATTTCTTCACCCTGTCAGGCTCATAAAGAAGCGAAAACACCGTTTCATCGTCAACAATGCCGTCAAGCACCTGCTTAGCTTTTTTGACCTCATCCTCAAACGGATTTTCAAGCGTCGGATACTTTGTTGAAATGATACATCCGAGCTTGTTCTTGATCGTCAGCTGACCGGAACGCATTGCTTCAACAGGGTAATTGGTGGTCAAAGCCCCGACCTCATCGGCAACGAATGCATTCGGCAGCTTGCCGTCAAGACGTGATGTCGAAAACGAAAGCGGAATATAATCATTCTGATTGATAAGACAGAGGATATCATCCCGCCTTATCTTGAATTTGCCGTTAAGCGCAGGGCTTGAACTGATTATTTCACGTATCTGAGCCTGGATCTCCCTCGACAGCTGACCGTCAGGCGCAACGCTGTAGAATTTGGAAAATTTCGGCTCGGTAAAGAAAAGAACGATAAAAATTATCGCAATAAGAAATGTTTTTCCGTTTTTGCGGCAAATTTCAAGTACAGCCGTTTCATATCTCCTCAGCTGCTCATCCTCACGGTAAACGACCGTCAGAACCGCAAAAATAAACAGCCATTGAAAGCCCGAAAGCGTTTCAAAGACTGTTTTTCCTGCCATAAGTCCTCTCGGAATTATCAGCAGCTTAGTAAGACTGATTATCTGTTCTCTTTTTTTCTCGTTGATGCAGAATTTTTTATCCTTGTCCTCGGCGATCCTGAGGTAGATCCTGCATTGTTTTTTAACATATTTCGGCGCATTTATTTTTTTTGAGACAACAGCTTTTGCATATTCAATGTCTTTATTCAACTGTCGTCATCTTCCGGCAGCAATTCGGGATCGTCGGTGCTGTTGCCGATTATAGCGGCTGTTGCTGTAAATTCTGCCGAAAGTGCGCTGTCCTCTGCGCCGTCGGTAACAGCCTCTGCGATAAATGCGCCGTCTTTGAATTTCACAAGGTAATCAACATTTGTTGTTGTCTCCTCGACCGTTGTCGAAACTCTGAGTATATCGCCTTCAAATATTTCTTTGTTGTCCTTGTCCTTGCGTGACGTTTTTGCGCCGACACTTGACGGCAAAACGGCGGTAAAATTGCCCCTGACGGCGGTCAGACCGTCATCGCTCTGCTTTACGATAAAGCCGCTGCTGCCGCAAAGCAGCGTGATCCCCTCGACCTCAATAACATTCGGCAGCTTCACCCACTGACCCTTCCTGCTTTTCCCTCTGAACATTGATGTAATTGACATAATAAAAACTCCTTTCATATTTCCCGCCTGATTCCCCGTTTTCTGTCCCTTGCCGCTTTGCGTCTCAGCTCGGCGGCAGAATACATACAGTCAGCGTACATTTCTTCAAGCTTTTGAAGCTTCCCGCTGTAAAAATAAAGAAGCTGCGTGTTTTTGCAGCTTCTTTTTTTGCGCCTGTATTTTTCTATAAGTTCCAATGTTTTCTCTGCGGATCTGACATATTCATCCGCCCATTCGTCATAGGTCATTTTTGGCACTCCTTACACCGTCTGCGAGCGTATAAATAAACTTTTCATCCGTAATAATGCAGACATACGGCTTTGTATACATCATCCGCTTGTACAGGATATAGCACGGCATCCAGACCTGCTCCGTTTCCGGATGAAGGTTACATTCAAGCCGGTTTGCAAGATATTCGCCCCGCTTCGGCTCGATCTTCCCGGTAACAGGGTCACGGTACATTGCAAGCTCTCTTTTGAGCGCAGAATTAACAAAGTCCCTTTCACTCACCCCAAGCATATCCGACACTGTAATTATATCTTTCAAAAGTTCTGTATCTATCATTTAAGCCCCTTTCAGCCGCTTCTCTGACAGTATCGTAACGCATTTGTCCGCCGTTTGTATCACCCTTGTCCCGTCAGGATAGGTGCCTGTTATTGTTTCCGGGAAGGTGCTGCGGTACTCTATCAGACTCCCGTCATTCATGCATACGCTCTTTGCATAAAATAATTCGTCCTTCACATTATGCCTTCCTTTCTTTCCGGTTTAATATCCACTAACCACTAACCACTACTTACTCCTGACTATCATCCCCGAATATCTGAAAAATGAGGTCATTCTTTTTAGCAGACTTGCCCGCCGCCATAATCCCCATTTTAGCCCTTGCCTGCGGCGACAGCGACAGCTCATTGCACACACGGAAGAAATTCTGCATATACTCCTTCCTCGTATTGCACACATCCCTGTCAAAAAGCAGCTCCGGATCCTCGTTTATCCTCTGCTCAATATCTCTCAGCCTGTCGATAATAACAGCCCCCTCGGTCAGCACATAGCAGTCCAGTTCCCCAAGCATATCAAGCTCCTCAAACAGCCCTTTTATCTTGTTGAATATCCTTTTCTGCTCCTTTGACAGCGGGAACGATGGCTTGACATTGACCGCATCCCCCTTTAGTTTCTTCTCCTCTGCCTTCCTTGCCTGCCTTACGTCCTTACGAACCTCGCCGCTTTGTACATCAACAACCTTAGCCGGTCTACCCATCCTCTCACCTCCTGAAAATTTCATTTTTAAGATTTTTTGTGTAAATGTG
>JAEEGL012116833.1_pt1 | contig 19149 bp, 20 predicted proteins | sample 9134231 | NCBI WGS metagenome assembly JAEEGL01 (sample SAMN16246548, study PRJNA631951) | gut metagenome | biome: gut microbiome; feature: rumen; material: fiber-attached | host: Bos | place: Iran: Karaj | collected 2018-10 | reverse complement strand
TTTCTCTTCCCAAAGGGACGAATAACTGTTGAATCCGCGGTACCACCCAATTTACTAATAAATTAGTCACTCATCTATAACGGTAGATTGCCGTACTAAATATGTATTCTTTAGCATGCTCCAAAGTGTCATTCAAAACATTATAATATTAGTTCACACCAACCACTAATTCTCTTAAATTACTACGTTTTTACTCTTCTTCTTCAACGCATCTACGCTTATTTTATACCTAAAAGTAAAAATAGTCAAACTAATTATATAAAAATGTCGCAGTTACAACCATAACATTTTCATAATCAGCAAATTTAGAAGTATCATCATAAGCCTTAATTAAATCATTATCTAATTCTTCACCAGTATAGAATAATTGTAAAACTATTGGTTTATTCTTAACTATTTTAGTATCAACACCATAAGGGGGCTCAATAATTTTAACTTTATCCTCATCTATTTTAATTTCACTCTCCGAAAATTCAAAATCTCCAGAAGTTGTTGAAGACATACCATCTTTATCAAAACCACCAATAGAGAATCTTCCACCCTTAGTATAATCAACATTAATCATAATTCTATTATGAGGAACATTAATTTGAGCATAAAAATCTTCAACAAGAACCCATTTATCTTTATCCAATTTTTCTACTGATAAAACCACTTGATTAATTTCATTCATATCAACCATAAAATCAAATATATCAGTTGTACCAGTATCAAATAAAGTATATAAATCTCTCTCAGTTCTATTTAAATCAGTTTGTCTTATAGTCATACTATTCATAGTAGTATCATAATTATTATTTTTTAAATATAACATACAACTAATACAACAAACAATTAATATACCAATTACAATAAGTATTCTATTATTATTCATAATTCCTCCTAATCACTTATATCAGCATCTAAGCTAATGTATATCTTATATTCAGGATACATCTTCTCTACTTCTTCTAAAATATTATTATAAACTTCTTTTTTATTATTACAATCAAAACTAACAACTATATCAAAATTAATATCTTTGTTCTTCTTATTAAAATAAAACCCATGCATTTGAATAACAACTTTATATCTCTCAACTACTTCTAATATCTTATTTTTTATTTCCATAGATTCTTCATCATTAGTATTAATAGAATAAATACCTACAGCAGTTAAAATAACACCAGTTTCATCAAACACTTTAGTATTAATCTTCCTAGTTAAATGGTCAATATCTATAGCATTTAAACTATCATCTATTTCAATATGAACAGATCCCAAATAATTATCAGGTCCATAATTATTTAAAATTAAATCATAAACACCATGAACCTCTTTAAAACTAGAGATAACTTTTTTAACGTTTTTAGATAAATCTAAATCAATTCTTTCACCAAGTATTTGACTAATTGTTTCACGTAACATACCAATACCAGAATTGATAATCATAAATGAAATAATAACACCTAAATAAGCTTCTATTTTAATTTCAAACACTAAATATATAATAGCAGCAATCAAAGTAGAAAAAGAAATAATAGAATCAAATAAAGCATCTGTTCCACTATTAGTTAAAGATAAAGAATTATATTTTTTACCTCTATTTCTAACATAAATACCAAGTACTATTTTAATAATAATTGCTACTATTAAGATAATAATACTAATCTTTGAATAAATAACATCTTTAGGATGAATAATAGTTTTAATAGATTCAATTAAAGAAGTAATACCAGCATATAAAATAACTCCAGCAATCACCATAGCACTTAAATATTCAATTCTACCATAACCAAAAGGATGTTTTTTATCAGGAGCTTTACCAGCTAAATAAGTACCAACTATACTTATAATAGAACTTAAAGCATCAGATAAGTTATTAACTGCATCTAATATGATTGCAATAGAATTAGTTAAAATTCCTACAATAAATTTAAATAACGATAAAAAAGCATTAGCAATAATACTTAAAATATTAACTTTAATAATTTTCTTTTGACGTTCTGCAAATTTCATATAATCACCTTATCAATATGATTATATCACAAAAAAAGCCTATTACTAGGCTTTAATTATTATCTTTTTTTTTTCTTCTTTTAATTCATCTTTTAAATGTTCAATTGTTCTAGCAAACCCATCTCTAACACTATAATGAGCATCCCAACCAGTTTCTTTCTTTAATTTATCAGAATTAATAATTCCTCCAGTAAATGAAGCTGTTCCCTTAGGTGCATCCTTAGGAATATCCATAATTAATTTAGTGTTTTTATCAGGTGCTAAATCAACTAAAGTTTGAGCTAATTCTTTAATAGAAACTTTTCCATCTATATTAGCTGCATTATAAACAATATCTTTACTCTTTAAAAGAATAATAAACATAGCAGAAATAACATCAGATATATAAGTATAACTTCTAATAGAAGATCCATCACTCTTCATAACAATGTTTCTATTGTGCATAACATCATTCAAGAAATCTGCTTGTACTCTTCCATCATAAATACTCATTCCAGGTCCATAAGTATGAGCAGGTCTAACAATCTTAGTATTTAAACCATATTCCTCTTTATAAGAAACACATAAGTTTTCAGCTGCCTTTTTACCTTCAGCATAACCATTTCTAGGTACTAAAGGATCAACTTGTCCCAAAGGTCCATCTTCAAAGAAGAATTCTTGTCCTTCATTAGGTTCACCATATATTTCTCTAGAAGAAACAAACATATAAGCAGAAACATTTTTTTCTTTAGCAAACTTTAAAGTATTAATAGTACCTAAAGTATTGGCAAGATTTGTTTCAACTGGTTTTTCTTTCATTATTTTTGGACTAGCAGGTGATGCAGCATGAATAATATAATCTACTTTATCTCTAATTTTGAATTCATTAACTACATCTTGAATAACAACTTTAACATTTTCATCATATCTAATCTTATCATCTAATTTATCAGGATTTCTAACACAAGCAATTACTTTTGCATTAGTATCAAATAACTCATTTAATTTTAATACTGTATAACATAAATAAGATCCAATCATACCAGAAGCCCCAGTAACTAAAAGAGTCTTATTTTTCATACTTTTAGCAAAATCTTTAGCCCCATATTCTTTAATAATGTTTTCTACATCTTCATCAACAATCTTAGTATATTTCATTATTCCTCCTAAAAATTATTTTAATTTTTTCTTTTTACTATCTTCTAATGCAATTAATTGTTTAAAGTCTTCAGCTTGAGCATTACCTAATAAAGTAATGAAATCTTCAGGTGTAGTAACTTTAACATTACCAGCATTACCTTCAATTAAATGACATTTAATTCCATTTTTAAAGAACAAACCGCAACTATCAACTATACCATCATATTCAGGATTAATCTGTCTCTCAACAATATGTAAATTATAAATATCATTTAAATAGAATGCTTGAGGTGCTTTAGCAGTATAAACAAACTTACGTAGAGGCATCTCTTCAACATTATCACCATCATAACTAATAACTGGTGTTTCTTTAGCTGCCTCAACAGTTATAGCACTACCATATTTTTCAACAGCATCAACACATTTATCAATAGTTTCTTCAGTAATTAAAGGTCTAACTCCATCATGAATTAATACAACAGCATTATCGTATCTATTCTTTGCTTCTTGAAGCCCTCTAAAGATAGTATCTTGGCCTGAATCCCCTCCTGGAATAATACTAACTACTTTTTCCAAATCATATCTAGTAACTAATTTATTTAAATATGGAATCCATTCTTCAATACAACAAACAATTATTTCATCAATATTATCATTAACATCAAATTTTTCAATAGTATGAACAATAATATCTCTTCCTTGTACTTTCATAAATTGTTTTGGTACTTCAGCTCCCATTCTTTGACCAGTACCCCCAGCAAAGATTATAGCAACTCTTTTCATAAAATCACTCCTAACACCTAAAGTATATCATATATTTACAATACAAGCAAAAAATACAAATATAATATTTGTATTTTATTTCATAAATTTATCAATTTCATCACATATTTTCTTAGTACAATCTTTAGTATTAGAAACATATTTATTGATAAAAGATTTTAAATATTTATAATCATATTCCTTATTTAAATCAGCCACTAGTTTTTTAGGATCACTTTCAATAAATCCAGGTAATTCCTTAATATCAATAGCTAATCCCCTATCATCATTATATTGATCTAAATCATAATCATAAAAATAAATTGGAATATTTCTAACACCAGCTTCATATATAAAACATGAATAATCACTAATTAACTTATCCGCAACAAATAACATATCAAATGAACTAAACTGTCTATCACAAATAACCTTATCATTATTAATTACTTTATTAGATAAAGGATGTAATTTTAATATTAAATTATATTTATCAAAATCAAACTCTTCTACTAACTTATCTAAATATAAATCAAAATCTTCATCTTCTTTTCTAAAAGTAGGCGCATAAAGTACATTTTTCTTATCTTTCAATATAGGATATTTAGAATAAATTTTATTCTTAATATCTTTCTCATACTTTTTATCACTTAATAAATCTATTCTAGGCAAAGTAAAATTCTTAATAATATCTCTATCTACACCAAATCCATTCTTTAAATGATCTTTATAGGCATCACTAGAACAGAATATATAAGTGTAGTTTTTATGCATCTTCATAACTTCTGCTATTTTAGAAGAACTTCCCTCACTCTTATCTAAAGCAGTATATCCAAATAATTTCATAGTACCTACACTATGCCATATTTGAATAATAGTAAGACTCTTTTTATGTTTCAAAATACTAACAGTAGGACAATAAGAATCTAATATGCATACTTTAGAAGTAGCTAAATGAGCCATCTGTCTAAACATATGAAAACCATAACTAATTTTAGTTAATAAACTAGACTTAATCCCACCCTCTAAAGTCTTACATAAGTAAACAACTTTATATTTCTTACTTAATTCATCTCCTAGTAATTTAAAATCTAAATTAATATTATTTGATTGTCTACTAATCATAACAATCTTATTCTTTCTAGGAAACAACTTAAAAAAGAAATAAATAATATTCATTATAAAAATAAATACTCTTAAAATAAAAATCTTCATACTATTCTCCATTCATAAAACTATCAAGTATCTTTAAAGAACTATTTTCTCTTTTCTTCTTAATATGACTATTCCTTTTAGAAATATCAATACCTTTATTCTTAGCTAAAATAGCCATAAACTCATCAAAAGTAGTTGCTTCAAACTGATTCTTACAAAATTGATCTACAGTATGCATAGGTCTTAAATATTCATATAAATCTTTATCATACCTAAAGAAGATTAAAGTTCTATCAAAGAATGAAAACTCATAAGCACAAGATGAATAATCAGTAACCATAATATCACTAATATAAATTAAATCATTAATATTCTCACCTGATAAATCTATAATATTTTCATATTCATCACTAATATCAATTTTATCTTTAACAAATGGATGCATCTTAACTATAAACATAAAATTATTTTTCTTACAAAACTCATTAAGTCTCTTTAAATCAATAACACTAAAATCATAATATGCATCTTTTGAACCACTACCCCTATATGTAGGAGAAAAAAGTATTATTTTCTTATCCACAAGTTTTTCATATTTACCAAATAAACTCTTAGTAACTTCATTAATAGTATCTTTATCTAAATAATCATCTAATTTAGGAATACCATAATCCCAAAATATCTCTTCCCCACAACCAAATACTTCTTTATAAATATCTATTAATTCTTTATTATCGACAACAGCATGATCATATCTTCTATGAGAAGACTTAAATGGATGAGGACTACCATCTTTACCAAATCTTGCATAGCCAACAGCTTTAAATCCTATACCAGCATGCCATAATTGCAATAGTTTTTGTTTTTTAGATAACTTAACCCTAGTTATTAAACTAATATAATTATCTACAATAATATATTTACTAGTAGCTATCTTAAATAATTCATTTAATCTTAATAATTTATTACGATGATTATATACATCTACACAAAAGATTTTTTTCTTAAAATTACCACTAGTCTTTTCATATAATTTAATCATATTAATAGGTAATTCATCAGAGTTCTCTGATAAGAATAAGACAGTATTATTTTTCATAAATAAATTAACTAACTTATATAAAATATTAACTATAAAAATAACTATTGCTACAACAATAACTTTTATCTTACCAAAGAAATTGTTTGCAGCAACTCGCTCAAATCTCTTATATTTAATATTTCTCATCATATAATTAACAATAACTTTAAAATCTAAATCATCATTAACTTCATAACTAACTAACATTGCATAAATATATTTATATTTAAATATCCTACTCTTATCATCTAAAGAAGATAATAATTTACTATCTAATTTTAATATTTCATCATTTATCTCAATATGCCAATTACCCTCTTCTAAAGAAGAACCAATAGGAGTATTATATACACTTAAAACAATCTCATCTTTATGAGAATCTAATTTAATCTTCTTATCTTTAAAGCAAATAAATACATCACCAGTAATATTCTTATCAAGTTTTATTATTAGATTTGCTCTAACCCAATTTAAATCAATAATTTTAAACATAAGGTCACTTCCTACTATATAATTATATCAAATAACTAATAATAAAAAAAGATAGATATTAATCTATCTTAAAAGTTTTCTTCATGTACTTCATTACCATGTTCTTTAATGATTGAAACTAAATCTTCAACTTTAATCCACACAGTAGCAGTATTATCATTTGGATGAATTCCAATAATATGATTATCACTTTTAAAGTCATTATCAACATAGAACACTACTTTTAATTCTTCATCATTTAATAAACCAAATGGAGAAACTGCTCCAGCATATAATTTTAAAATATCACCAAGATCATTTTCAGATGCAAAAGAAAGTCTTCTTGTTTGATATTTATTTCTAAATTCATTTAAATCTACTCTTTTATCATCTTTAACACTTATTAAATAATATGTTCTTTTTTTATCATCTCTTACAAATAAGTTTTTAGCATCTCTTCCAGGATAAGGTAAATCAAGTTTTGCTAAATCTTCCATATCCCATACTGCATCATGTTCAGTAATCTCATGCCAAATACCTTTATCATCTAATAATTTATAAATATCTTCTTTATTCATAATAGCCTCCTTCCAAAATTATAACAAACATATAATAAAAAAACTAGATTAAATCTAGTTTTTATTTAACTGTAGTTTTAGGTTCATAAACTGTTCCAGCAAACCATACTTCTCCAGTTGCCTTATCACGAATTAAGTATAAATATGGTTTATCAAAAGTAACATTAATTTCTTCTACAGGAATCTTGAATTGATAATCAAATCCACCACCTGCAGCACCTAAACCAGCCATAGCAGTAGCAGCTGCAGCTTTAATTCCATCATTAGAGAATTCAATATTTGCCTTATGAACTGCTTTATCAATAACTTCTTTTTGAGAAGTCATATTAGATAAATCAGAATCTTCAATATCAAAGATATCTTCAATACCTAATTTTTGTAAATCATCAAGTAATTTTAATTCATATTCAAATTTAAAGAATGGAATATTACCACGGATTCTAGTCGCAACTCCTTCTTTAAAGTTTTCAACTTTCATTGATTTCAAGTCACCAATAACTTTATTAAGTTTTTCAGAATCTAAATTTTGAACATATTCAGATAAATTACCACTCTTAGGCATAATACCTACATATTGTAATTGCATACCATTATATTCTTTTAAATCTTTACCAAATGATCTTATACTATCATCTTCATAAACATACATATCTGTAGATGAATCTCCAGTATTATAATTTTTCTTTAAATCAGCTACAAATTCATTTAAATATTTATCTACATCTTGCTCAGCCCAACCTTCTTTTACATCAATTTGACCTTCCCTAGTTTTCAAATATTTTTCATATTCAGGTCTAACAGTATCTTTAATCTTTTGTTCGCCAAGATCCTTAACAATATCATATCTATTAAAGTCAGCTAAAACTTCTGAAGTAGGAACTTTTGTTTTACCATTAAATTTAATTTTAGGGAATTCACTATCTTCTTGATAAGGATATGTAGTAACATGATAACTCATAGTATCATCTTCATCTAATTTTTCATGAACATAATTAACTTCAAAATCCTTATTTGGCACTTTAGATCCAGTAGCCCAATGGATTTGATAATTCCAATCCATATCAATAGCTAATGCATTAACTAAAACAAAATCATTTTGACTAACATCATTCAATAGATTATTAATCATTTTAAATGTTTTATTACTTACCCAATTATTAATTGTATTAGGTGTAGCAAAACTATCATACATAACTTCAGCATCATACTTTTCTTTTAGTAAATCAGTATAATCTTTTTTAACACTATCTTTAAAAGTATTTCTAATAAACATAGCATTCGCAAAACTCATATTACGACTATTAACATATTTTCTAGCTTTATAATCTCCAATAACCGCATCTAATTGAGCTTTAGAATTACCATTAGCACCTTCAGCTAACATTTCTAAAGCATACTTAATAGATAATGGACTATAAACTTGATTTTTACCACCGTTTTCTAATTTCATAAAGTATAAGTCAAAGTTTTCTAAACCATTTCCAGACATACGATATTCTGATTTAACTTCTCTAACTTCATTTTTAGTAGAAACAGGTTTATTATCCTTTTTAAAGAATAAGAAATAACAAACAACTAAAGCACCTAATAAAATTAGAACAACTAATAAAATTATTATACCGTTTCCTTTTTTCGTTTCTTTAGTTTCGGAAAAATCTTTTTCTATATGATTTTCATCTTCTTTTACTTCTTCATTCTTTTCTTCTTGAACTTCAACTTTCTCTTCTTCATGTTTTTCTTCAACTACTTCATCTTTAGATTCTTCACTAGTTTCTTCAGATTCTTCTTTTTCTTCTTCAGCTCTTTCAGCTTCTTCTTTAGCCACTTCTTCTTCAACAGCTCTTTTTAAATCATCAATTGATGTATCTTCTTCTTGTATCACAACAACATCATCTTTTTCAGAAGTTTCTTCAACAATATCTTTTTCCTCTTTTTCCATCACACACTCTCCTCTACATTAATAATACCAAAAAAAGTAAAGAAAAAAAAGAGTATTTTTTACTCTTTATATAATAATTATAATGACTTATTCTTGTTACTAACTAAAGAATTATCTTCAATCATATTATTAATTTCATTTTGCTTACAATTATTTTTAATTCTATCAATTTCCATATCATTAAATTCATTAGTTAATTCAATCATTTTATCATAAGAAACAATCTTTTTAATTTCATTTTCTTGATTAAAAGATAATCCAGGAGGAGCTGAATAAACTATTCCACCATAATTATTTTCATTAAATTCAGAATCAATATATTTATAGTATTTATCATGAATATCATCTAAAATATCACTTGGTAGTTTTACTCTTTGTTCAAGGAAATCTAAATATCTATCAAACGTCTCTTTACGAAGTCTATTATTATTAATTATCTCTTCATTCCAATACTTAGTGTCATAATGAGAAACACCAGGCCTATCTTTATTAACTTCTCTATTAGCTTTTATTTCATCAGAAAGATTATAATAACTAATTCCAAATTGTTCCAAACTGATTTTATCAATTAGATCAGTAAATCGTTTTAAATAATCTTTATCAGAATGACTATTCGAAATATATTTACCATCAATCCAATCACCATCAGAAAAATCTTCTTCTCTTAATATAGTCTGATTAATAGAATGTTGAGGTAATATACCATTATGACATAATACAAAATCAGTAATCATTTCTAATAAAGGATAAGATCTTTGAATATCTTCTTCACTAGCAGATAATTTGTCACTATCAAAAAGATATATTTTATGACTAGAAATAGATTCTTTCATATCTTCAGATAAATCATCATATTCTTTTTTAGAAAAAATAAATATAGCATTTTCTTTAATTTGTTCTTCTTCTTTACCAACATCAATCATAGTATCAATAGGATTTAAATTAACTAACTTATCATTTAAATGATTTATTAAAGGTTCAATAGAGACAATTCCCCTGTTAGTAAAACCATTAGTAAACCACAAATTACTAACTAAACCATTAATTGTAAAATGAATAGTATCCCTATGGCAAGGACAAACAATATCAAGTACTTCTCTATCCATCATCATAGGTAATAAACTAGAAAACGGATTACTCATAGTTTGATATCCCCCACTATTTGAGTATGATTTATAAGATAAAGATTCAGGTAATTTATCCATAGAACGAACCATATATAAATCATCAATATCAAGATTTTTTTCAGAAGAAATAAATTCTTCTTTAGCTAAGATAACCTTTTCTCTTAAACTCATATCAGCAATCCTTAAAGATCTAAAACTATTAAAATCTAATAAATAAATATTTTCATCAACCTCAGTAATAAACTGATCTACTGTATCAATAATACTTTCATTCATATTAATCTCCTATTTATTATTACATTCAAATTTTTTAAACACTTCTTTTGCTTTAACTCTACCAACATTATATTCAAAAATATTATCTTTATTAATATAATTGTCTCTATTTAAACATACTTTACGCTTTAAATCATATTTTATATTATTATCATCAGTATTTTTATAAAAATCATATAACTCAGGTAAATTATCTTCTGATAAACTAACTAAATACTCAATATCAAGTTTTTCAGTTTTAGAAAATCTTTCTATATTATTTTTCGCAATTATCTTATCAATTGAATAAACATTTAATAAAGAATAAACTACTAAACAAATAATCATATAATGTTTAAGTATTTTAACTTTAGAATTATAAATATAAATAACTGTAGGTATTAATAATATAGTCTCAGTAATCAAAGTAACATATACTAATAATCTTAATACTGTATAACCATAAGCCATATCATATAAATACATTCTGTAAAATGAAGAACAAATAATTATAAATGTTAAAAACACTAATACAAATGATAAATGTTTAATCATATTAACATCTTTAGTCTTCTTACTTAATAATAAAACTACAAAGTTAATAAATGAAACTACCATCAATTGGAAGAAACCACTTCTAGCATATTCACTATAAACAATTCCATCTCCTACATGATGTAAGAATAAACTTCTAATTTGAATAAAATCAAAAACTATATAAATAATATTCAAAGTAATTAATAATGATTTAATAGTAAATAATTCAATCTTCATAGGTTTACTAGTAGAATCATTTTCTTTACCATAATTAAATAATAAATAATTAAGAAAAGCTCCCATAACAATAAAATGTAAAATGATTAAAACAATTCTATAAATAACAGGCATAATTTCAATATGATCAAATGCCTTAAATATAAAATTAAACATACTCTTAAATTCAGCATCTGCACTAATTAATAGCATTAAAACAATTAAAACAATAGGAATAATAACAATAAGAGATCCAATTCTCTTTTTAGATTCTTTCTTTAAAGACAAAATCTCACTACATCTCATAGATACTAAATTAATGAATCTTTTCATATAAGTAAATTCAAATCTATTAAATAATAATCTACACATCTTTAAGAAAAGTTCCCCTAATTTATATGTAGGCTCAATAGTATAAACATACATTAATAGATATAAAACTGGAATAACTAATATATTAAAAATAGTAAAAACACTATTATAAAGCATATAACTAATCGATAATATAATTATCGGAATTACAAATAATAATCCATATTTATTCTTAACTTTCTTATTCTTTAATAATATAGTAACCATAAATATTAATAAAGGAACATTATATAATAAAACATTTATTCCCATAGAATTACCATAGAATAAAATAACACAATAAATAGATAATAATAATACATATAAAATTAAACTAAACATAAAATCACATCCTATTTTTCTTTCTCTTTCTTTTTAATATCAGCTACAACTACTTCCTCTTCATCTCTAAAAAATGATATAGCATAATCAGCATATATTAATGCAGTTCCTGATAAACCTAAAATAACAACTATAATAAATAGATTTTTAGCTAGAAAATGAACCAAAGCACTATTGGGATTGATAGCACCTAACCCAAATACTAATACTACAACAACAAAAACTAAAGATATAACAAAATAACCAATATCATGAAGAGTTATTATCTTCCTCTTTGATTTCTTCAAATAAGATAGATTTTTAATAATATCTTTAACAAACATAATATCCTGGTATAAAATAAACAGTCCAGCTCCGAAGAATATAAGTCCAATCAATCTAGCATGTGAACCTTCTACTTTACCTAATAAAGCAAGAATACCAAATCCACAAAACAAAAGTACAAATAACGTATAGCCTAAAAAACCTATAAAACTATATATCAAACTATGAGCACCATGATATGCTTCATCAGTTTCTTCCACCTCTACTTTATTCAATTCATTTTCTTTTCCCATGATTATCCCTCTATATATATTTTATTACAGATAATTAATTTAAACAACATTAGTACACTTAGATTGTAAACAAGCATATAAAGATTTGTTTTTTATAAAATACAATCTATTTTTTCTATAAATTTATTTGTAAATTTATACCATTTATATATAGCTTTTTTCTTTTCTTTATATCTATCTAATTCTTCATCACTAGCATCAATATTATTCTTCTTAAATCTTTCAATAGTCCTTTCATAACAAGTATCAATACAAGTTCTAATTACTATTAATGTACCAATTAATAAGTTAATATCTTTAATACAATGAAATTGAGCACAATCAATAACTATAGTTTTATTATAGTTTTTACAATAATCTAATATTTCCTTATAAATTAAATCAAAATCTTCACCACAATTAGGTAATGTTTCATATTTATTTCTAAAATATTCACCTAATTCTTTATTAATACCCGAACTATTAATAAATCTATCTTCAGAAAAGATTTCATCAGTATCAATAACCAAATAATTATCACCATTAAAATGTTCCCTAGCATAAGTACTCTTTCCTGAACCAGTTTGTCCAGTTAGATTTATAACATTATCATCTGATATCTTTTTAATATAAGGTTCTTTATCAATAAATAAATTGAGATCTAAAGGACTTTGAATCTCTTTAAGAATACTAAAAGCATAATCTATATTCTCAGAATAAAGTCTTTCGTTTTTAACAACTGTTTCAAATTCAGTTAACACTTGATTAATATTATCTAAATTAATGTTACCCTTAATAATCATTTTAACTTCATCTAGTCCATATTCTTTAACTGAAGATAAAATAGATTTAACTATTTCTTGATTAGATTTATATTCAATTTTATTAAAATCATCCATTTTAACACCTCACTAATTCATATACTCATACATCTAAAAGTGCCAAAATAATAACACCAACAAGTACCAAAATTATACCAGCATACTCTTTCTTAGAGAGTTTCTCTTTTAAAAATATTCTTGATAATAACATTGATAAAACACAATAACTACCAATAATAGGAGCAGCAACAGTAGAATTACCACTCATTGCAGTTACATAAAAAATCTCTCCAGCTGTTTCAAATAAAGCAGCTGCTAATTTAACTCTTTCTTTACTAATAGAAAACTTTTCTTTCTTATATTTTAAATAGATAAATGTAATCAATCCGTATATAGCAAAAGTATATTCATAAGCAATTAATGAAGCAGTCTCTCCTATTAATTCTAATTTATCTAAATAAATCCCGTCTAAGAAAGTACCCAATCCATCAAGTAAACAGTATCCTAATGGAAATAATATTGTTAATGTTAATATCTTTTGAAAAGTATTTTTCTTATTAAACTCTTTTCTCTCTTTTTTATTTCGTTCTAACCCAATAATAGATAATATCAGAATACCTATAAAGATAGTAGCTACTGCTATATAAAAAGGATAATCATAATGTTCTTTAAAGAAAATAATAAATAATAAAGCTACAATAACACCACTAGTATTTTGAATAGGACTAGATATTGATAATTCCAAATATTTAAGTCCTTTATATCCAATAACCATACTAGTAATATAACAAAGTGATACTGGTAAGTATTTAATAATATCAACTATATGTATACTAGCATGACTAGTTAATAATAAATATGTACCATGAATTCCCATCACAAGACCAACCATAACACCAGTCTTTAAATGGTTTCTATCTCCTTTTCCTTGGTTACCTAATTTATAAAATAAATCAGCAATTCCCCAAAACAAAAATGTTAATAATGTTGCGACGGCTTGCATATCAATTCACCCATAAGAATTATAACATAAAAAAGATCTACTTATTAGATCTTTTATTTATTAATTTAATATTATAATTTAATTCTCTTTTCCAACGATTTATATTCTTATCAACAATACTATCTTCTATTTTTCCATATAATTTAGCAAAATTTTGTATTTCTTTCAAACATAGTATTATTCCATCTATATATACTTCCTTCTTATTAACATTTAAATCAGAAACTATATCTAAAGAATGATTCACTTTACTAAACATTAAAAAGTATGTTAAATCATAAAACTCAGGCATATAAGCAATATATTCCCAATCAATAAATTTAATTAAATTATTATCTATCATTATATTAGTAGGTATTAAATCACCATGAGCTACAACTACTCTATCTGATTCTTTACTCAAAACATTATATAATGAACTAATCTTTAAATATGTACTTTTAGAAATATACTTTTTTGATCTTTCTAAATATTTATCAAGTCTTTCTTTTCTACTATAATTATTCTCTAATTCATAGTTTAATTTAATATTCTTTATATTAAGAACACTATTAGCTATTTCTAATCTTTTATCATGAGATAAATGCAAATTAAAAGTATTTCTTTGATTACTTAATGTATTACCAGTTATCCTTTCTAATACTATTAAACAATACTCTTCTGATATAAAAGAATCAATTAATTTAGGTATTATTACATTATCTTGATTACTTTCATATAATTTGATTTCTTTTACTAAATTATTAAAAAATAGTTTATCAGTATTTTTACCCACTTTAGCAAAATACTTATCATTAATAATATTAGATCTTTGTTTATCTTTCAAAGTATCCTCTAACTTAATAATATCATTTTCATTAAAATATTTCTTTAAAATATTAATAATCTCATTCATAATAACACCTCAAATAATTAAAGAATAATTAACTATTTTATTCATCAGTCTCATTAATATATTTTTATAAATCTTTTGGTATTTTAGTACCTTCTTCAAACCAACGATTTATTACCCACTCTATTTGTCCCTCTAATTCTTCATCTCCAGAGTATGCATGATAAAAAATATCTTTATTAACTTTCATAGGTATTTCTCCTTTATATTACAAAACTATCTTTGTTGTTCTATTAATAGAATATCTTTAGAAATTCCTCTATATTCACCATTTTCAAAATCATCTTTTCCGTTATAAGTAAAAGCCATAAGTTCCACATTAGATGTTACTTTAGATATTTCAGTACCAGGAGTTAACTTAATTGATGTTAAATAAGTATTAGCATTATACTCTTCATTTGTAACATGTGAATACCAAGAATCATTTCTATGTGTATAGTCATCATACAAATAGATTTTAATATATTTTTTATATCTCATTGTATCTTGAGGCTTAAAAATATAATGTGAAATTTGAGTACCATCTTCTAAAGAATAAGCTAAATGATAACCCATTTTATAAGTATTATCAGTATTTATTTTATTCCATTCCTTATAAAAGCCATCAGCAAATCTATTAGTATATTTTATTTGTTTGGCTGTAGAAGGATATACAACAAAAACTGATATATCTTTACCTAAAGTAAATCTTGTTTTATATTTATTTACTCTAGTTAAAATATAATCACCATCTTCATATATAGAAATTGGCATTTTATTATCATCAACATATTGTTCTACTGAAGGAGTTGGTTCAGGAGTAGCTGTTTCTTGAACATCTTCTCTTTCTTTAGTTTTTTGTAAGCATCCTGTAATTAATACAGAAATAATTAATAATATAATAATTATTTTTCTCATAATACACCTCAATCCATACTAATATAACATACCATATTACATATAAACTATATCATATATAATATTAATTATCTATAATACTATTATTAATAACACTATTAATTAGTTCTTCTATTTCTTTTAAGTATTATATCGTTATCATAAACTAATTATAACACAAAAAAAGCAGAAATATTTCTGCATTTTTATAATGTCTACTCTAAGTAGTGTTGTTCATAAACACTACTTTCCTATTTTGTATGTGTTTTTGTATCTTCACTATCAACTTTTATTTCATCTAATTCTTCACTAACTACTGTACCCTTTTTTACATCATAATGATAATAACGATATGTATATTCACCATTTGAATCCATTATTTTCGTATAAGGACATACTGATACTCCTATTGTTGAAAATACAGATGTACATGTTGTAGTTCCATCTTCTTTTTCAATTATTAAATCTATTACAGAATTAATTTTGTTTCCTGTTACTCCTGCTTTCAAGTAGTCTGATTCTACATATCTTCTTTCTGATATGTCACCAATAGAATATCCACGGAATCCTAAATATGAACCTTCTATAAATGTTTGATTTTGTCCTTCTATACAATTTATTGTTATATAATCATTTGTATCAGAAATTGGAAATCCTTTCATTTTTGAATTATGAATTCTATCATCCATTGAATCTTGTGTAACACCATCTACTGATGGATATACACTTGTAATAGTTGTATCAACATGAATATTATCAATATATACTTTTGTATTAGGATTTAATCCTAATGTATGTATATTCATTAGCATTTCTTTATCAGATGTAATTGTCCATTTTTCATCTTTTTCTAATAGACATTTGTTATTAATAACAAGTTTAAAATCTTCTCCTGGTACATCTAATACTTGTTCAATACCTGATTCTACTAATTCATCATTTTCAGTATTGATAAGATCATATTCCACTTCATTATTTGTTGATACTACTCTCTTAGTATCACAACTTGACATAAAGCAAATCATTGCTCCTGTAGTTAAGATAAGAGTTCCTCTCGTTAGTGCTTTTTTTATGGCCTCCACATTAAAATATGTGTTTGCTATCATCTTTTTTCTCCCCCTTCAAAATTCGCGTACATTATACCATAATTATTAAAAAAAAGCAAGTTATTTGCTTGCTTACTCATATTACTTTACTATTTTAAATATGATAGATTGCTGTTAAATTATATTCTTTATCATGATTTTCTTCAACAAATATTTCCTTATTATAACCAATATTATTATGTTCCAAACACAGTTCTAAGAAACATAAAAATATACCTATATCTATTTGATTATAGTATAAAACTTTATCTTTAGGCATTATTCCTCTTTTACCTTCTTTTCGATATCTATATACTTTTAATTCTTTTTTAGATGATTCTACTTTCCAAGGTTGAGTATTACATGCACTTGGAGCAAATCTAACTATATTAGCTATGTCTAAGAAACTATCTCCAGTCCATATTTCAGATAGTTCTTTTCTTTTACTTTTGTACATATCTTTTCTAAATTTACCAGGTGAATCAACTTTAGCTATTGCCATCATTATAACAAAATCTAATCCATCTAATTGTTGCTCATAAGGCTTCCCTATACCAAACCATAATGTACCAATATTTTTAGATACTAAATATAAATCTAATTGTTCACCTAAGTAACCAATATTTTGTAAATAATTATCCTTCTTTTCAGAATAGAATAATATACAGTATTCTTGTCCTCTTAAAACAGATCCAGTTTTAATTATTTTTATTTTTACTTTAATATCATCCACTAAAGGTTTTAATCTAGAAAACACTTTTTCAATATCCTTTAACTCTTCTTCTGTAAGATGTTTATTACCTATATTTCTAAATAAATGAAAAGATTTTCTTTTAAATATCATTTCATATAATTTCTCATCCATAATTAATTCCTCCCGAGTATTATGATATCATCATAATACTATGTCTTAGGACAAAAGCATATCATTAACATTATACAAGATTATTAGAATATATGCATATTTCTATTTATTTTCATCTTCACCACTTGAAAAAGCCACTCCAAAACAAAGTCCAATACCAAGACCCATAGGTAGCCACAAACCTATGTTATTTGTAGCAGCACCAATTGCCGTTCCTATACTTATTCCTAAACACATTCCAATTGGTAACCAATAGCTTTCATCTTCCTTTTTATTTTTTTCATTAATTTTTTTCTTTTCTTTTTTCATAATCCTTTTAAAACCCTTTCTAAAAATCTAAAAACAAGATAATTATAGTCAAACTATTAAACTATTTTAAATTTAAATTTTCCTTTATTATTTCAAATATGACCATATAAAATATTAATTATCTGACGATATTTATCACATGATTTATTTTATCTAAAGCAATATCTTTTATTTCTTTTGGATGAAGTGGTATATTATCTAATTCTTTTAAATCAATCCAATTAAATGTTGCCCAATTACCTTCATTACCAAAGAAAGTATCTTCTATTATTTCTTTATCATAAACTGCTTTATAAATAATATTAATAATTTGAGTATTTCCATCTTCGTTGTATAAGAATTCTTCACTTATTCCAAGAAACTCAAAATTTAGTTTCCATCCTAATTCTTCAAATATTTCTCTACTTATAGCATCTTTTGTCTGTTCTAATTGTTCAACTTTACCACCAGGTAACATATATACCTTTCTTTTTAGTGGATGAAATAATAGTATTTTGGTTTTATAACTATCATATATAATAGCAGAAGATCTTAGCATAAATTCTACATTAGTTTCACTATCTTTAAATCTTACATCTTTCATTTTTTACTTCCTTTCTAATATACAACCACTCTCACAATACTCTGTCCTGAAGCAAAGAGCATATCATTTAAACTAGTTCTAGGCCAACAGAATATGTTCTTAAACTACTAGAACTACACTGGTTCTAGGGTGAAGATAATGTCATATATGTTGTTTTTATTTATAATTAAATTCTTCTTTCATCATTTGATAAATTTTACTTCTTTCTTCCTTTGTAAATATATCTTTTTGACTTTTAAATTTGCTTA
>JAEEGL016602866.1_pt1 | contig 19151 bp, 21 predicted proteins | sample 9134231 | NCBI WGS metagenome assembly JAEEGL01 (sample SAMN16246548, study PRJNA631951) | gut metagenome | biome: gut microbiome; feature: rumen; material: fiber-attached | host: Bos | place: Iran: Karaj | collected 2018-10 | reverse complement strand
AATGCATCCAATACGGGTGTATTCGACAGATTAAGCAAATACAATAATTTCCTGGGTCTTAGCATTTCCAACTCTCCTACTTATATTATTAAAGATGCATTTGCCGACGGCAGATATCTCATGATCCTCGGTGCAATCATGATCCCGCTTCTTGCGGCTCTGACGCAGTGGATCAATACCAAGTTAATGCCCCAGGCTGAAACAAGTAAAGACAATACTCAACAGAATTCCATGCAGGCTTCCATGAAGACCATGAACTTAATGATGCCTGTCATGTCTGCTGTTTTCTGCTTTACACTTCCCTGTGGTATGGGTATTTACTGGATTGCCGGTGCTGTGATCAGAAGTGTGCAGCAGGTCGTGATCAACAAACACTTAGATAAACAGGATATTGAACAGATCATTGAGCAGAATATGGAAAAGGCAAAGAAAAAGCGTGAAAAGAAGGGTGTCAACTCTTCCACACTCATGAATACCGCTTCCAAGAACACCAGAACGATCGCGGAAAAAGCAAGCACAAAAACGGCAGAAGAAAAAGAAGCTTCCATGAAAAGAGTCAATGACTATTATGCCAAAAATAAGATCAAACCCGGCGGAATCGCTGCAAAGGCACATATGGTCAAGCAATACAACGAAGCAAATGATGATCAAAAATCAGAGGATTGATTTAGGAGGAATACCATGGAATATATTGAAGTAACGGGAAAAACAGTTGATGATGCAATTACGGAGGCATGTCAGAAATTATCCGTAACCAGCGACAGATTAGATTATGAAGTTGTAGAAAACGGCTCGAGCGGCTTTCTCGGATTTGCCGTAAAGCCTGCAGTGATCAAAGCCCGCATCAAAGATGAGAATGCAAAAGAAACCGTTTCCGAAACTAAGAGCGATAATGCGAAAACCGAACAGGTCGGCGTACAGAACGATCCCAAAGAGTTTTTGAGCAAAGTTTTTGATGCCATGGGTATGAAAGTCCAGATCGATGTGGAAAAAACGGATGAAGAGATCAACATCGAATTATCCGGTGATGATATGGGTGTGTTGATCGGAAAAAGAGGACAAACCCTGGATTCCCTGCAGTATCTGACCAGTCTTGTTGTTAATAAAGGTTCTTCCTCTTACACACGCGTAAAAGTAGATACCGAAAATTACAGGGTCAGAAGAAAAGAAACACTGGAAAACCTTGCAAAGAATCTTGCTTACAAGGTAAAGAGAACAAAACGTCCGGTGACGCTTGAACCCATGAATCCGTATGAAAGACGCGTCATTCATTCCGCGCTTCAAAATGATAAATATGTAAGCACACACAGTGAGGGAGAAGAACCCTACAGAAAAGTTGTCATTACTTTGAATAAGTAATCTTTTACGGAGATTTTATATGATTCATACTGAAACAATTGCTGCCATAGCAACAGGTATGAATACAGCAGGAATAGGAATCATCAGGATCAGCGGCGATGATTCTTTTTCTGTTGCCGCAAAAGTGTTTCGGACAAGTGCAAAGAAGCCGGTTCAAAACCTGGAAAGCCACAAGGTCTATTACGGATATATTTATGATGAAGACACGATGATCGATGAAGTGTTGCTGATCCCGATGAAAGCACCGCGGAGTTTTACCAGGGAAGATACCGTGGAGATCGATTGTCACGGTGGTATTCTTCTTATGAACCGGATCCTGGAAGTTGTACTGAAAAACGGTGCAAGAGCCGCGGATCCCGGTGAGTTTACCAAACGTGCTTTCTTAAACGGAAGGATCGATCTTTCCGAAGCGGAAGCCGTTATGGATCTGATCTCTTCCAAAAACGAATATGCCATGCATAATTCCTTAAGACAGCTGACCGGTTCTCTTCGTAAGGAGCTGGATGTCTGCAAAGATCAGATCCTTTATGAAATTGCCAGGATCGAATCGGCACTGGATGATCCGGAACATTATGATCTGACGGGGTACGCTTTAGAACTGAAAGGAAAGCTCAATGTCCTGATCGATAGGCTCAATGCCCTGATCGATTCCTATCATGACGGGCAGATCATTTCCGAAGGGATCAAAACCGCGATCCTCGGAAAACCGAATGTCGGAAAATCTTCTTTTCTGAATATGCTGCTTGGGAAAGAAAGAGCGATCGTTACGGAAATAGCAGGGACTACGAGAGATTCCCTTATAGAGCAGATCCGTATAAACGGGATATCCCTTCACATCATCGATACGGCAGGAATTCATGATACGAACGATCCGGTGGAAAGTATCGGGGTGGAACGATCAAAAAAAATAGCCGATGAAGCGGACCTGATCCTGATGGTGATCGATGCTTCCGTTGCACTGGATGCCTCCGATCTTTCCGTGTTTGATCTGATCAAAGATAAAAAAGCACTGATCTTACTGAACAAAACCGATCTGACACAGGTTGTACATGAAGATGATATCCGAAAGCATACCGGTCAGCCGGTTTTGCAGATATCTGCCAAAGAAGGACTCGGCATGGAGGCCTTTAAGGATTATATTCAAAAGGAATTCGTTAACGGTTTCTTAACCTATAATGATGAACAATTCATTACGAACGAACGGCAGTTCCAATTACTGACTGATTCAGTCAATAGCCTTCGTGAAGTAATAAACAGTATTGATAATCAAATGAGTGAAGACTTCTTTACGATCGATCTGACAAATGCCTATGATGATCTGTGTCTGATCACGGGTGAGCGTGTTGAAGAAGATGTGATCAATGAGATCTTTGCAAAATTCTGTACGGGAAAATAATATGGAATATTTCACGGAAGAATTTGATATTGTTGTGGTCGGCGCAGGTCATGCCGGTTGTGAAGCAGCACTTGCTTCTGCCAGGCTTGGTCTGAAAACGATCGTGTTCACCGTCAGCATCAATAGTGTTGCGCTGATGCCCTGTAACCCGAATATCGGCGGAACCTCCAAAGGCCATCTGGTCAGGGAGGTTGATGCACTTGGCGGTGAAATGGGAAAGAATATTGATAAGACCTTTATTCAGTCCAAAATGCTGAATGCTTCCAAAGGACCCGCAGTTCATTCTCTTCGCGCGCAGGCCGATAAATTTGATTACTCCATGAGCATGCGGCAGGTTCTTGAAAATCAGGATAATCTGGTCTTAAAGCAGGCGGAGGTTGTGGAATTATTAACGGAAGCGCAGGCAGTAAAAGGGGTCAGGATCGCTACGGGTGGGATCTATCTTGCCAAAGCGGTGGTACTGTGCACGGGTACGTATTTAAAAGCACGGTGTCTTTGCGGGGAAACCATTACCTATACCGGACCAAACGGATTACAGGCCGCCAATGAGTTATCGGCTTCTCTTATGAAAGCGGGTATCAAACTGCAACGTTTCAAAACGGGAACGCCTGCAAGAATGGATCGACGCTCTCTTGATTTTTCCAGAATGACGGAACAGTTCGGTGACGAGCGGATCGTTCCTTTCTCTTTTTCGACAGATCCTGAGAGTATCCAGAAAGAACAGGTATCCTGTTACTTAACTTATACCAATGAAAAAACACATGAGATCATCCGGCAGAATCTTGACAGATCTCCGATCTATGCCGGCGTGATCGAAGGAACGGGTCCGAGATATTGTCCTTCCATCGAAGATAAGGTTGTGCGTTTTGCGGATAAGGAAAAACATCAGGTCTTTATCGAACCGGAAGGTGTTCATACGAATGAAATGTATGTCGGCGGGATGTCTTCTTCTCTTCCGGAAGATGTACAGCTTGCCATGTACCGGACCGTTCCCGGTATGGAACATTGCCGGATCGTCAGAAATGCTTATGCGATCGAATACGATTGTATCGACCCAAGACAGTTGAAGAATTCACTTGAGTTCAAAGCTATCAGTGGTCTTTTCAGTGGCGGTCAGTTTAACGGCAGTTCCGGATATGAGGAGGCCGCCGCGCAAGGTTTGGTTGCCGGGATCAATGCTGCCATGTTCGTTCTTCAAAGGGACCCTCTGATCATAGACCGTTCGGAAGGGTATATCGGTGTGCTCATTGATGATCTGGTAACCAAAGAAAACACGGAACCTTACAGAATGATGACGGCGCGATCCGAGTATCGGCTGTTATTAAGACAGGATAATGCGGATATCCGTTTGCGGAAAAAAGGATATGAGATCGGTCTGATCTCCCGGGAACAATACGATGCCCTTCTTCAGAAAGAACAGGCCATTGAAAAAGAAATGGATCGTCTCAAGAATACCTATGTCGGAAACACCGATAAGGTTCAGGAATTTTTAACGAAGCATCAGTCGACGCCGTTGAAGTCCGGAGCCAGTTTATATGAACTGATCGGCAGACCGGAATTAAGTTATGAACTTACTGCCGAAATTGATGTTGCACGTGAAACCTTACCGCAGGATGTGATCGAACAGGTTGATATCAATATCAAATATGAGGGCTATATCAAAAGGCAGGAAAAACAGGTTACTGCTTTTAAGAAACTGGAAAACAAAAAGCTTCCTCTTGATATGGACTATCATTTGATCCAGGGTCTTCGGAAAGAAGCCATGCAAAAGCTTTGCGATTATAAACCGGCATCCATTGGTCAGGCTTCTCGTATTTCCGGTGTATCACCTGCCGATATTTCGGTTCTGTTGGTTTATCTGGAACAGAAGGAAAGACACTAATGGATGAACTGTGCACATATTTGGAACAATGGAATATCCGATTAACAAAGGATCAGATTTCGCAGTTTGATTCATACTACGAACTCCTTATCGAATGGAATTCGTTTATGAATCTGACAGCGATCACCGAACGGGATGAAGTGATCACCAAACATTTTACAGACAGTCTTGCCCTCGGTCATTTTTTCTCCTTACGTGAACAGTCCGTTCTTGATCTTGGAACCGGTGCCGGGTTTCCTGGGATTCCGTTAAAGATCGCTTTTCCATCTCTGAATTTTGTTCTTGCCGATTCACAACAAAAACGGTTACGCTTTTTGGATACGGTGATTCAGAAACTTCAGCTCAAAGATATTCGGACCGTTCACGGAAGAGCGGAAGATCTTGCGCATCGTTTTGAATTTCGGGAGCAATTTGATCTTTGTACTTCCCGGGCTGTTGCCAATCTGACCACGCTTTCGGAGTATTGTATTCCGTTTGTTAAGAAGAATGGATTTTTTGTTTCTTATAAATCTGATAAGATAGATACAGAATTAAATGATGCTGCATACGCGATCAAGGTATTGGGCGGAGCTGTCGATCACGTGGAAAATTTTGTGATCCCGCACACGGATCTGAATCGTTCCCTGATCTTTATTAAGAAGAACCAAACCACTCCCGCAAAATATCCGAGAAAGGCAGGTACGCCTTCCAAGGATTTGCTTATTGGATAGAGGTAATCATATGGATAATCATTATTATCGAAACGAAGCCACACAGATCATTACGGAATTATATGATGAGTTCAGCCGGGAAGAGATGAAGCTGAAGGTGAAATATGACAATAACTGTTCCAGACTCGAGGAGATGGATCAGCAGATCCGCATGATGTCAAAAGCGGAGGACGTTGACATGCGTGCTTTTTCTCCGAGACGTCACGTTTCTTCTGAGAATGATAAGATCATCGTTATGAAAAAAGAACGTGAGGAACTGGATAAAGTTAACCGCGAGATCGAAAGAGACTATCGTTATTTTTCAAAACGTGCCGAGAAGTTACGCTATCTTTCCGATCTGATGGACAGGGATGCCGGTGTATTTATGGAGAGCGGCACGAATGAAGATTTCACAAACATCCAGTCAAAGGAAACTGCACCGGCAGAGGAAACATCCCCAACTGCTTTACGCGAAAGTATGGAAAAGATTCAAAAAAGGCTGGACAGTATTTATCATTTTATTGATACGGATACGCCGAGAGCCAAATTGGAAATAAAAAATCTTCTGATTCTTATCACGGAAACATTGGCATAATATTGCGTGTTTCACGATTCATCACATTGAAATTCCCCATATATAGTTTTTTAGTGTTTCACGTGAAACATCATCTTGTGTTCGGACGACAGGAAAAAAATATGTTTCACGTGAAACGAAATATTGAAATAAAAAAAGGCTTAGGATATACTGTTATAGAATCATTTTCAAAAAAAGGAAAGAAAAAATGGGTAGAATTATAGCAATTGCAAACCAAAAAGGTGGCGTCGGTAAAACAACGACAGCGATCAATCTTTCTGCGGCACTGGCAGAAAAAGGAAAGAGAATCCTGGTGATCGACAGTGATCCGCAGGGGAATGCCACCAGCGGATTCGGTGTAGACAAAAACGAATTGGAAAACACCATCTACGAACTGTTACTGGGTGAATGTTCTGTACAGGATGTCATCATTAAGGATGTCATGCCCAATCTGTCAATCATTCCCGCAAACGTAAATCTGGCCGGTGCAGAGATCGAGATGATCGGCGTGGATAGAAAAGAATACAAACTGAAACGGGAAGTGGACTGGGTGAGGCCGGAATACGATTTCATCATCATCGACTGCCCTCCCTCGCTCAGCATGCTGACTGTTAATGCAATGACAACGGCAGATTCCGTTATCGTTCCGATCCAGTGTGAGTATTATGCTTTGGAAGGATTAAGCCAGTTGATCCATACGATCAACCTGGTAAAAGAACGGCTGAATGAAAACCTGACCATGGACGGAGTGGTGTTTACAATGTATGATTCCAGAACCAATTTGTCCGCCCAGGTCGTGGAAAACGTAAAGGCCAATCTGAAACAGAAGGTTTACGATACACTGATCCCGAGAAATGTACGGTTAGCAGAAGCACCAAGTTACGGAAAGCCGATCTGCCTCTATGACCCCAAATCGGTCGGCGCAGAAAAATACAGCGAACTGGCACAGGAAATCATTGAACAGAACGAGAATGCATAGGCAATAAAGATAGGAGACAAAATGGCAGCAAGAGGATTGGGAAAGGGACTGGATGCGCTGATCCCGCAGGAAACGGTTCCCGTAAAAAAAGAAGATCATAAAGCGGAAAAGAAAAATAATGACGGAGTCGAGTATGTAAAGATCTCCCTCGTAGAACCGAACCCGGATCAGCCGCGTAGAACATTCAACGAAGACGAACTGCAGGAGCTGGCGGATTCCATCAAACAATTCGGTGTGATCCAGCCGATTCTGGTTCAGGATAAGAAGAACAAAGATCATTATATGATCGTTGCCGGGGAACGCAGATGGAGAGCGTCCCGGATCGCGGGATTGAAAGAAGTACCCGTGATCATCCGTAATTATACAGCCAAAGAGATATTGGAAATCTCCCTGATCGAGAACCTGCAGAGAAAAGACATCAATACGATTGATGAAGCGATCGCATATAAGCGTCTGATGACGGAATTTAAAATGACGCATGATGAGATTGCAGAAAGAGTTTCCAAGAGCAGGACCGCCATTACGAATACGATCCGTCTGTTAAATCTCTCTGATCAGGTTCAGGAAATGGTGATCAACGATATGATCTCTCCGGGACACGCAAGAGCATTGCTTGGAATTGAGAATCCTGAGGAGCAATACAATGTTGCCCTGAAGGTGTTTGATGAAAAGCTGTCGGTGCGCGATATTGAGAAACTGGTCAAGAAGCTCAACGATCCCACAAAGAAGGAAGAGACAAAGGACCACTCGGAATTTGATTATCTTTACAGAGATTTGGAAGAAAAAATGAAGATCTCCCTGGGAACAAAGGTTTCGATCCGTGCAAAGGATGCCGAAAAAGGGAAGATTGAGATTGAGTATTATTCAAAAGATGAGCTGGAAAGGCTGTCGGATTTCTTAATGGGTATAGCAGAGGAGTAAACGATGGAAAGCAAAATCCTAAGTGCGATCGGGATGGATATAGATCCCGGAATACTGTTTCTTGTCCTGTTTTTCGGTATGGTCATCATGGCGATCTGCCTGTTTGTTCTGTTGGTGAAGTACGGACGGATCAGAACGAGCTATGAGACGTTCATGCAGGGGAAAAAAGGGAAAAATCTGGAAGAACAGATTGCCGGTGTTTTTGAAGACATCGAGATGCTGAAGAGTACTTCCGAAAAAAGCAGAAAAGATATCAAGCGCATTCTGATCAATTTGAAGGAGACCTATCAGAGAGTCGGTATTGTTAAATATGATGCTTTTAAGGAAATGGGCGGAAAGCTTAGTTTTAGTATCGCATTATTAAATGATAACTCCACAGGCTTCATTTTGAATTCGGTACACAGTAGCGACGGCTGCTATGTATATACAAAAGAGATCATTAACGGCGAGTGTGCGATTTCACTCGGTGATGAAGAGAAGAAAGCGTTGACGCTGGCATTGCAGGAAGATGCCGCTCCGACAGAAGGATAACAGAGTGGAACGATTACAGGTTTTGGACAGATATGTAAATAAAGAAGACGAATCCCTTAGCGAAATTTTGAAAACCGCCGAGGGGATTATGGACCAGATCCTTGGGAATGAAAAGATTACCGGGATGGTTAGTGCGATCCGGGATAAAAACGAGGACCTTTATGATCATTCGATGGTTGTGGCCGGTTTGTCCATGGTCACAGCAATCAAAATGAATATGGATCCGACGTATGTGTACTCGATCGGTGTCGGTGCCCTTTTGCATGATCAGGGATTGAAAGACATCGAGATTGATTACATCGATAAAGACCAGAATATGCTTAGTCCCGAGGATTTATTTGAATATAAGAAACACACCGTGTATGGATTTTCGGAAGTGGAAAATGAATCCTGGATGAGTTCCGCCTCCAAAAAGATCGTTCTGTTTCATCATGAAAAGCTGAACGGAAGCGGTTATCCGCTCAAACAGACGATCATTCCGCCGGAAGTCAGGATCGTTTCTGTTTGTGATACGTTTGACGATATGATCCGGGGGATCGGATACAAACAGGCTGACGCAAAGGATGCCTGTCAATATCTGAAAGATTATCAGGACGCTTATTATGACAGCAGGATCGTTGATATCTTTTTACAACTGATAGAGGCTTAAATAAGATCAGAATAGAGGATAAAATTGCATCAGTATTTAAGAGCTGTCGGTTTCAGTGAGATCAAAAACAGGAAAGAAGTTAAGGAATTACTGAATGAGATCGTACAGAAACCGGATAAAAAAGAATATATCGAGACCGAACAGGGATCGGTTTTAATAGAATATCAGTCGATGATCTCGGAATCCTTAGGCATGACGCTTCGCGGCGAGCTGGATGAAGACAATCATCTGATGTTGGATTTCTATTACCCGTTCTGCCTCGGTAAGAATATCAGCACCAACGAAGAAGCAGGGATTGAACGGCATGCGGACAAAGAGTCCTTTGGCGGGATCTGTGAAGATAACAGGATCGGCGTATCCCTGATCTTCTTCCTGCAAAACGGAATGGAGTATATGAAGGACAGCGTAAAAAAGAAGCCGACAAAAGGGCCGCTTCCTTTATATTTTTCAGGACTTTCCCTGCAAGGCAAGATCATGCTTCCGATCCGCAAGAATGAAACGGAACGAAGAAAGATCAAAGAAACAACACTTGCCAGAACACAGCTGATCGAGGCTGCAAGACACGGAGATGAGAATGCACTCGAAAACCTGACGTTAGATGAGATTGATACATATACGATGATCTCCAAAAAGATCCTCAAAGAAGACGTTTTTTCTCTCGTAGACACGTTTTTCATGCCATACGGGATCGAATGTGATCAGTATTCCATTATGGGAGAGATCGAGGAAGTTTCCCTGGAACAAAACAGGATCACGCAGGAAGATATCTATGTTTTGGGATTAAACTGCAATGGGATGTCCGTAACCGTTTGCATCAATGCAATGGATCTGCTGGGAGAACCGCAGGTCGGAAGAAGATTTAAGGGAAATATCTGGCTGCAGGGCCGGATGGATTATACCCGGTAGGCAGTTTGAGAGTAAAAATGATCTGTGATATAATTGCACAGACGGGTCTGCGTAGCTCAGCTGGATAGAGCGACCGCCTCCTAAGCGGTAGGTCGGAGGTTCAAATCCTCTCGTGGACGTCAATGAAAGACGAGGTCAAACGGACCTTGTCTTTTTTTTGCTGAAATAAACACGTTCTTGCGAAAATACCGGAAATGATACGATAATCACGTTGTAACAATCAACCAGTTATCAGAGAGGAGGTATTTTATGAAGGGGCGAGAATTGCATTTTTTCAGAACGGCCGGATTGGATGACAGGGGGCTTACGAAAACGGAAAGGGGGTTTTACCTGCAGATGCTGGAGGAGTGGATGGAGCAAATGCCGGATATCAGGCAAACGGATATGCCTGTCGTGATCGGTTTTATTGAGCGTTTGATCCGATACTATCTGATCGTTTGTGCACAAAGGAGAAGAAAGTCCGGAACGTATGAAGGCTGCATGGAGAATCTGCTGTTCTTATTGAATCTTTTGTTGCATCATTATTCCTTTCGGATCGATAAAGAGCGTGTGGAGAAGCTCTATAAAATGGCGATTGATATCAAAGCCCTGAAACCGATCTGCTATGCGGAGGTCGCGGACTATGTCATTCGGACGGAACTGCTTCAAAAATTGCAATTCTTTCTAGAATATTATTATGGCGAATAGTATAATACAGATTATGAATTACATTGTATTAGACCTTGAATGGAACCAGTCTTCCGGAAAAAATGATTATGAGCTGCCCTTTGAGATCGTGGAGATCGGCGCGGTTAAGCTGAACCGGAAATTTGAGATCGTTGACCGGTTTGAGGAACTGATCAAACCGCAGATCTACCGGTCCATGCACTTTATGACCTCAAAGATCATACACCTGGAGAAGGAAGAACTGGAAAGCGGGAAACCGTTTCCCGAGGTGATGCAGCAATTCCTGAAATGGTGTGGCAGAAACTATGTTTTCTGCATATGGGGAACACTGGATCTTACGGAATTACAGAAAAACATGTGCTACTACGGAATGGACGAACTTTCTGCCGGACCGTTGAAGTATTATGATATCCAGAAATTCTTTTCTCTTACGTATGAGGACGGAAAAATGAGAAGGGCCCTGGAATATGCGGTGGATTATCTGCATATTCAAAAGGACATCCCCTTTCACAGGGCATACAGCGATGCCTATTATACGGCAAAAGTATTTATTGAGATCAATCGAAAGGATCCGGCGGTAGAAAAATATGTCTCCTATGATGTTTTCATGGTACCGCAGAGCAAAAAAGAAGAGATCCGCGTAAATTTCAAGACGTATGCCAAGTATATTTCCAGAGAGTTTCCCGATAAGACGGTCGCATTGGAAGATAAAGTCGTAGCCTCTACAAAATGCTATGTATGCGGACGGGCTTCCAAAAAGAGGATCAAATGGTTTTCGGCAAACGGCAAGCACTATTACAGCCTGTCTTACTGTAAAAAGCACGGATATCTGAAAGGAAAGATCCGTATGAAGAAGACGGAAGACGGGAATGTGTATGTTGTGAAAACCCTGAAGCTGATCTCGCCGGAAGAGGCTGTTGAGATTTGGGAAAAACAAAACAAGATCAGGAAAATGCGCGCTGAAAAACGCAAAATCCATAAAGAAAGCAAGAAATCAAAATAGCTTCTTATTCCATTTTCTGAACCGTTTCCGTTTCATGCGCTGCCTCCTGCGGTCGGATGTCACATATCTGCGGATGCCGTAAATGATCACCAAAACCGCAAAAATGCAGGCCAGACAGAAGACGACCCTTATGACCAGTTTGTTTGTATCTATGAAAATGATCTTGTGGTCCGGGATGACTTTTTGCGGGATAACCTTTTCGGAGTCCACCAGAATATTGGCAAATTCAAAAGTCCGGGTGCTGTTATCGGCATAGTCGATGGTTGCATTACCGACAAAATGGTCATCGATGGTATAAGTGAGCGTGGCGACATCCGGATTTCCGTGATCGGAATAGGTAATGGCAACATCCGCGTCCGTGAAAGAGCTGATCTTCGGAATGACAATGTATCCGTTCGGGTTGATGGACAGGATCGGCTTCGAAGAACCAATAATGTCATAATTTGTCCGAAAGAACGTTGCGGCATCGAGCATGTATTTTTTCTCGTTGTCTGCAACGTTCATTTTTTGGAATTGATTAAAGCCGTAATCAAACAGTTTCTGCGTATCCAAAAACTGATCCGGCGCTTCTTCGCGCATGATCACGCAGATCAGACGCATATCTCCGCGCTGCGCCAGGGTTACCAGCGTCTGTCTGGCTTCCGATGTATAGCCGGTCTTACCGCAGATCACACCTTCGTATTCGTATTTGAACCCGGGAAGCATCAGATGATGGTTATCCAGCTTCCGCTCTTCCGGCTGTTTGTTTGTCGGCGGAATGGTATATTTCGTGGATCCGGCAATGGTGGCCAGGGAATCGTTCTGAAAGCATTCCTTTGCAATGATCGCAAGATCATAGGCGGAGGTGTAGTGATCCTTCTGGGGAAGTCCGTTTGCATTGGCAAAATGGGTATCCTTGCAGCCAAGAGCTTCCGCCCGTTCGTTCATCATTTCAATAAAATGATCATAGCTGCCGCCGATGTATTCGGCGATCGCATAGGCCACTTCATTGGCGGAACCAAGCAGCAGCCCGTACAGACATTGTTCCATGGTCAGTTGTTCACCGACATCGATGCCGATCCGGCTGGAAGAATACTCGATATTGTAGATCGAATCATGGGAAAAAGTAACAACATCCTCCATGGTGGAATTTTCAAGCGCAAGCAGACCGGTCATCAGCTTGGTGGTACTGGCCGGATATAATCTTGCATGGATGTTTTTTTCATAAAGGATCGCACCGGTATCCGCTTCCATCAGAATTGCCGATTCGGCTCCAAGAAGCGGACCTTCGGGCCAGCCGGTGAGCTCATTGCTTTCCACGCGCATACGCTTCCGGTTCTCGGCAGCTGCCGCCTGTTCTTCCGTGGGAACAGTATTCACGGCTTTGACTGTTTCGGTCAACAGAAGAGATGCCATAAGAAACGCAAGGATCATTTTTGTGATCACGCGGGACAGTACACATTTGCTGATCTTGTTGCCGGCAGATGAAAAGCGCTCTTCGTATTCGGTCATGATATTTCCCTGATTCATATCCGTATCATGGTGCAGATCGGTGGTCTGCTTCAGGATCTTCCATCCTGCTTCCGGCGCTTCGGCCAGTGCAAAAGAAAACAGATCCGCATTATCCGTTTTGAATTCCAAAATCCCTTCAGGAGCCATGATCTGCTCATAACGATGCAGGAATTCCCGGGAAGGCAGTCTGCGCTTGGCATGACGGTCTTTGGGCCACGGATCGGAGAAGTTCAGATAGATCTTAGCGATCTCGTTATGGTCAAATACTTCCGTGATGGTTTCGGCATCCATGCGGATAAAAACCAGATTGGGCAGCGGCGTTTCAAGCTGCTCCATTTTCTGGATGGCGCGAAGAAGGACAGAGGAATACTTTTCGATCCCGATATAATTGATCTCGGGATGTAGTGTGGCCATTTCCATGATAAAACGGCCTTTTCCCATACCGATCTCTATATGGATCTCATGGTCGTTTCCAAAGACTTCTTTTGCAAAACGTCCTTTCAATTGTTCCGGATCGTGCAGGACAAACGGGCTTTGACCGATGATCTCACGCGAGCCGGTGATGTTTCTGAGTCTCATTTATGTATTTTCCTGCTTTTGTTTATGAAACAGTTTATCAAACGGGGATGCCTTTCCGATCAGAAAACCGAAGTACCGGTCGATCAGAAAGATCATCAGCGTCGAAAACAGAACGATGACGGCTACAACGATCGCATAGCTGATGTAGCCCCTGGCTCTGGTAACATACTGATTTACAAACATGGCAAGTTTCATGCCCAGATAGAGAATGGTTTCATTGTTATGAACGGCCATAACGACCAACGAGTGCGTTCCCCAGTATATCACGGGAGGGATCGCAGGTAAGTTCTTGCTGATCAGGATCAGTCCCAAAGACCCGCCAAGAGCCGAGATCAGGAACAGACCGGCATTCCCGAATACCAGCGATCTGAAATCCACACCGCCGTTAAAAGGATGGACAAAAATATTGACCCCCATACAGAGGATCCCAGTCATCAGCTCGATCAGGCTGATCTTTTCCCGTTCGCGGAACAACCCGTACAGAAAATAGCCGATGGCAACAAAGGCACAGACAAAAACAGGCCTTAATACGGTGAGCGAAAGTTCCTGTATCCGTTCGGCAACCGTGTTATCCGGCAGATACCGTTTCAGTGCAAAATCACAGAAATAGGAAAAGACCGATAAGCCGGTAATGATCAGTGCCGTGATTTTGCCTGAAAAACGTTTTATGATCAGCAAAAACAGCATTTCTCCTGCAAAGAGCGCCGGCAGGAACCATAAAACATTCATGCCGTGCAAGGACAAAACATACCATAATTGGACAAACAGGGTTTCGGGACGGATGCTCCCTTTGATCAGGGCATAGAGGACAACACTGAAATACAGGAGGCTGAACCAGAAATAAGGGATCATGACGGAACGAAACCGACGATAACACAAAACGGAAAGCGGCTTTTCCCTGTCATTTTTGTACCGGATCAGCATGCCCGCGATCACAAAGAATAAGGGCATATGAAACGAAAAGATCCAGGTACAGAGGGGCAGAATTAAGGGAGAGAGTGAAAAAAACCAGTCTCCCTGCAAATGTCCCAGAAGGACCAGAAAGATGCCGATTCCTTTGGCCGTATCAAAATATGTCAGTCTTTTTTGCGGCATAGTAAAGTTCCTTTTCCCAGAACAAACGGGAAGAACCGGTTGATGATTACAATGATCAGGGCTTCAAACAAAAACGTAAAGATCATGATATTGAAGATAAACACATAGCTTTTGGCCCTTGTTACGAACGTGTCGATCTGCCATGCGATCAATTGGGCAAAATAGAGAATATATGTGTTTAAATGCGTCGTCATCACGACCAGGGAGTTTTTGCCAAAAAACATTAACGGTCCCAGATATTTCGGGGACAGGTTTTTACAGATCAGGATCAGGGAAACCGATCCCAAAACGGCACACAGATAAAACAGCGGAACATTGTTCAGCTTGAGGAAATGCGTATCGACACAGCCGTTGATCTGTGATAAAGCCAGATTCAGCACAAAGAACACGATCCCGGTGATCAGCTGCAGGATAGAAAAGCGCTCTCCCTTTGTAAGCAGCGGATAGAGATGAAAAGCAAAGCAAACAAAGGACATGAAAAGCGCGCCCCTTAAGAAAACCCGCAGGAAATCAATCAGCGTTGTGATCAAAAGAGCGTCCGAGGATGCTTCATAAACGGGGCGAACGGATAATTCCAGACAGTATGCCAGGATGGCGAGCAGCAGGATCAGTGGGATGGAAATGTATTTTGGCAGTTTTTTATGCAGAAACAGAAAGCCGATCTCGGCAAGAAACAGTGCCGGAAGAAACCAGAGGACCGAGGAACCGTAAAAGGTCACGGACGCGATCTGATTCTTAATAAAGTCAGGTCTTGTGATTTTTCCGAAACAGACATTGAAAATATCGATCACAAGATAGAGCAGGCTGAACCAGAAATAGGGGATCAGGATGCCGCGTGATTTTTTGGTAAGGATCGTTTTGAAGGGTAATGCATCTTCATTTTTGTGACAGATCAGCAGGCCGGAAACAATGAAAAAAACCGGCATGTGAAAAGAGGAGATCCAGGTCCTTAAAGGATCGGAAATATATTCGATATGCCCGAGAACGACCAAGATGATTCCCAGGCCCTTGACCATATCCAGATACGGTAAGCGCTTTGTTTGCTCCATTACAGTTTCCCGCATTTATAATCTTTCGTATGTTTGTATCCATTGTAAAAAATTATATAGGAAAACACAAGAAAATTAAAACTTTCATTTCCTATTAAAATGTTGTATGATACAACGGAAATGTTCTAGAAACAGTACAAGAGGGTATCATATGTTTCTGTTGTTACTTGCAGCCTGGATCATTTTTAATGGCGCGATCACATGGGAAATCGTCCTGTTCGGAATAGGTATTTCAGCAGTTGTCTATTTTTTTGCATGCCGCTTTTTGGATTTTTCCGTTGAAAAAGACATTAAGTGCATCAAAAAAACAGGCATTTTTTGTTGGTTCACACTTTGTCTGTTTGTCGAGATCGTAAAAGCAAATCTGATCACCGCGAAATGGATCTATTCCACGAGATATGAAGTGGAACCGGTACTGGTAACGTTTCGGATGCACTTTAAAACAAAGGTTGCCAGAGTGCTGTACGCAAATTCCATAACCTTAACTCCCGGAACCATAACGGTAAAACAGGAAGGGAATACTTTTACGGTACATGCCCTCGAGCGTTCTTATGCCGAAGACATCAACGGCGGACGTCTGGCAGAGATCCTGTACAGAATGGAGGAGCATTTATGAACCAGATCCTGATGATTGCAATCGGAATTCTAGCGATCTTTCTCCTGATCTGCCTGATCCGCGCGATAATCGGTCCGTCGGTATCCGACCGCATTGTATCCGTGAACATGATGGGAACGATCGTCATGGTCATCATCGCCATGCTTGCGATTATGATGGAAGAGGGTTATCTGGTGGATATCTGTATCATCTATGCAATGATCAGTTTTCTTGCGGTCGTTGCGTTGACCAAATTATATCTTGGCATCTACAGAAAAAGAAAAGCAAGGGAGGCGGAAAAATGATCCAAACGGTAGTCGCAGCCGTATTCATCATATTCGGCCTGCTTTTGTTTGCAACGGAAATATACGGCGTAAACCGTTTTTCCTTTGTCATGAACCGCATGCATGCAGCGGCGATCGGGGACACTTTGGCCATGATGTCCTGCATGCTCGGACTGATCATATATTCGGGATTCAATTTTATAAGCCTTAAGCTGCTGATGGTTGTTGTGTTTCTTTGTTTTTCTTCTCCGGTCAGTTCCCACCTGATCATGAATCTGGCCGTGGAGACGGATGAAACCGCAGATAAACATTATACGAAGGAACAGATCATCGACGAGGACGACCTGTCAACATTTGCAAACGAGACGGAGGAAGAAGAATAGATGGATTATATCAGTTACTTTCTGCTCGGAATCCTGTTGGTATGCGCTGTTTCCGTAAGCTTTTCCAAAAATCTCTTAAATTCGATCATTATCTATATGGCTTTTTCCCTGATCATGTCGATCATCTGGACGATTCTGGAATCTCCTGATCTTGCGATCACGGAAGCGGCCGTCGGTGCGGGTGTGACAAGCCTGCTGTTTTTCGTAACACTGAAACGGATCCGTTCGATCAGGGAGGATTCGGAACATGAGTAAATTAAGGCCCTCCCATCAGAATAAACGTGCGATCCGGTTTAGCGAATGGATGGACGGAAGCGTTGATCCCTACATCGGCAATCTGGAGATGCAGCCGCAGGAATTAAAACAGGAAACCAGGGAACAGTTCGACGAACGCATCTCGGATTATGCCCGCATGAATGCCGAGCTGTATGATACGGAAAAGAACAAGGGTGTTAAGGTATTTACCGTGATCTATCAGATCAGCAGTGTGATCTGGATCCTAATGCTGATCGGCGTGATGCTGCTTACGGTGTCACATCTTCCGCCAAACGGGGATCCCGGCAATCCGGCGAACAATGAAGTTCCGAAGCGCTATATCGAAAACGGACTGCAGGAAACGGGTGCGGTCAATATCGTTACGGGAATGATCTTAGACTACAGGGCATTTGATACGTTCGGGGAATCCAACGTATTGTTCATTGCAACCATTACCGTACTCATCCTTCTTCGCAAAAACAAAAAGATGCACAACGCAAATGACGCAAAAGAAGATACGAATGATGAGAAATACGAACCCAAAAGCGACAGTATCTTAAGAACCGTCACCAAGGTGCTGGTTCCCGTGATTTTTGTGTTCGGGCTCTATGTGATCTTAAACGGACATTTGGGACCCGGCGGCGGGTTTTCCGGCGGTGCGATCATGGGAGCGGGCCTGATCTTATATTGCATGACCTTCGGATTTGAAAAGATGGAACGTTTTTTCACGGAGAAAACATATAAATGGATCAGTTTTACGGCTTTGACGGTGTATTGCCTGTCTAAAGCATATTCATTCTACACGGGGGCCAACGGTCTACACAGCCACATCCCGCTCGGGACACCCGGTGCAATCTTAAGCAGCGGCCTGATCTTCGTGCTGAACATCTGTGTCGGCATGGTGGTTACCTGCACGATGTATACGTTCTACGCAATGTTTCGTAAGGGAGATTTCTGATGGGAAGCAATCTGTTTATCAATTACGGCGAAGCAGTCGCCATGATCCTTTTTGCCATCGGTCTTTCCAACCTGATGTTGCAGAAGAACCTGATCAAAAAGATCATCGGCCTGAACATCATGGATTCTGCGGTATATCTGTTTTTGGCTGAAAAAGGATATATCAGGGGTCGTCTTGCACCGATCATCACAAACGGGATCCAGTCTGCCGACCGGTATATCAACCCGATCCCGGCAGGCCTTGTGCTGACGGGTATCGTTGTTTCGGTATCGGTCACCGCGCTGATGCTTTCTTTAACGATCAGGCTTTATCGACGTTACCGGACGCTTGATCTGGATGAAATATCGATGAAACTTAAGAAGGAGGGGCAATGATGGAGCTCTATCAGAACATTCCCTTCTTCTCCATATTTCTCGCGATGTTTTCCGGAACCGTATCTTCCGTATTACCGGGAAAGGCTGCCCGCACCCTGAATACCATCGTCATTTCCGTGATCATGGCTGCGTCCGCGATCCTGACGGTGATCCTTTACGGGCAGGGCATCAGCTATACCTTTATGATGGGTCACTTCCCGGCGCCCTGGGGCAACGAGATCAGAGCCGGTGTCCTGGAAGCAGGCATGGCGTTTTTCTTCTGCGTGATCATGCTTCTCTCGATGCTTGGCGGACGCAAAAAGCTTGATGAAGAGGTCGAAGAGACCAAGCACAATCTGTATTATGTTTTGGTCAACCTGCTCTTAAGCTCCCTGCTTGCCATGGTATACACGAACGACCTGTTCACGGCGTACGTTTTTGTGGAGATCAATACGATCGCAGCCTGCGGCCTGATCATGATCCGTCAGATCGGCAGAACCATTGAAGCGGCCGTCAGATACATGATCTTAAGCCTGCTCGGGTCCGGTCTGTTT
>JAEEGL011610062.1_pt1 | contig 19151 bp, 23 predicted proteins | sample 9134231 | NCBI WGS metagenome assembly JAEEGL01 (sample SAMN16246548, study PRJNA631951) | gut metagenome | biome: gut microbiome; feature: rumen; material: fiber-attached | host: Bos | place: Iran: Karaj | collected 2018-10 | reverse complement strand
TGACGATTGACACAGTAATTCAATGGTTAAAAATACAGAGACAGAATCGCAAAGATTTTCCAGAAGTGGGAAACGACAAAAAGATAGAATCATTAGACACTGCAATATCTTATTTGGATGATTTGCAAGAGGTTAAAAAGGTAGTATCCAAGTGGAAAGCCGACGATTTCACAGGCTCTGACGGATTTGCTTGGGATTGCATGAAAGAAGTAGCAGACATTGTGGATGAGACAGAAAGTGAGGACAAATGAAGAAAAAGACAGCGCCACCATGCAATGAGGATTGTTTCAACTGCATTTATCCGGATTGCATTTTTGATGGCCTTGGCAGAGAGACAAAGGAGGGAAAACCTCCAAAGGCAGCAGTCCCTGAGGAAAAGCTGACCAAGGATCAGGCCAGAGGCAGAAAATACTACGCAGCGCACAGAGAGGAACAAAAAGCCAAGAAATATGCATACTATTTAGAGCACAGGGAGGAACTAAATGCAAAGAAAAGAGAAAAATACAGAGCTCAAAAAGCAGCCAAAGCTGAGGCTGTCAATAATAATTCCATACTATAATGCAGAACCATTCACAAGTGAGCTCTTGATGAGGCTGGCTCCTCAGATCACAGATGAGGTTGAGGTCATTGTGGTTGATGATGGCTCAAAAGAGCCATTTGAGACACAGTATGATTTTGTCCAGGTCATTAGACAAAAAAATCAAGGCTGTTCAAAGGCTAGAAATGTTGGTCTTGACAAAGCAAAAGGAGATTATATCTCATTCATTGATGCTGATGACATGGTTGCAAGGTATTTTGTAGAGAGAATCCTTGAAAAGACAAAGGATGAGCCTGATGTCATTGAGATGAGCTGGAAATCATTAAATGAGAACATGTGGAACATCACTGCCAAGCTCCACAATGACAATGAGAGACTATCCAATCCCTCTGTGTGCACTAGGGTTTTTAAAAGGTCATTTATTGGAGACATTAGATTCAATGAGAAAAAAGACTCCACAGAGGATGAGGATTTCTCAAGAAAATGCGGTTATAAATACCCACTTGGAGACAATAAGCCTCTAAGAGCTCACAAGGCAGCAGTCATCACAGATTTTATGTATTTTTACAGAGATGATGTGTCCATGAGTAAAACAAAGAGATATGCAGCCGGACTCCTGAATACAAAACGAGTGATATTTTATTATGACCATGTCACAGCTGACATGACAGATGTTCTTGAGGAGATAAAAAAAGAGGATGAGGTCAATGAGGTCTTTTTGCAGACAAATCAGTGTGACATCCCTGAGCTCAAAAAGTATTGTCAGATTTCCAAGCCTTTTTCCACTTGGGGACATATCATCAAGGGAGAGCCATGCAGTCATTTGACAAAAAAGGCAATTCCAGCCAAGGCTCAAGTTGTGATTTATAGGAGAAATCTCTCAGCAATTGGAGGCTTGATGACATTTATCCTCCATTTTGTGGAACAAATGAGAGAGCAATATGACATCATAATCCTGTGTGACAATTTCCTATCTCCAGAGCGTATGCTGCAATTATTGCCTAAGGTCAGAGTCATTGTTGGAAAAGATGAGCCTGTTTTCTGTGACACACTCATTGTCCTGTCATTTTTGGACAAAATACCAACCAATGTGACGTCCCAAAAAGTGGTCAGAATGTGCCATGCATGTAGGACAGACAGATCATGGAGCATTCCTCAGGATTATGATGAGCTTGTCTATGTGTCAAGGACAGCTATGGAGTCATTTGGAGTCACTGATGGAAATGTGATCCATAATTTTAAAACACAAGACACAAAGTCAACACTCTTTTTAGTGTCTGCAACAAGACTCCCAGCTGAGGACAAAGGAGACATTGAGACCAGGATGAGAAAACTGTGCAGAATGATGACAAATGCTGGAATAGAGTTTATGTGGCTCAATTTCTCTGATGGTAATCTCAAAAATCCTCCAAAAGGCTTTTTTAACATGGGCATCAGCTATGACATGGAGGGCATAATCAAAAAGGCTGATTATGTGGTCATGCTGAGTGATTCAGAGTGTTGGTCATATACAGTCCTTGAGGCTCTCACAAATAGAGTCCCTCTCATCTGCACTCCATTCCCATCAGCATTTGAACAAGGAGTCAAGGATGGTGTCAATGCTCATGTGATCCCTTTTGACATGGATTTTGATGTCAATGTCCTGAGGAGGATTCCTATATTTACATACAGTTATGACAACAAGACAATCAAACAGCAATGGGAGGAAATACTTGGAGAGTATAAACCATTCGCATTGTATCAACCAGAAAAGACTGTCCTTGTGAAAGTCATCACCGGATATGATGATATATTGCTCAAGAGGCATCTTGACAAAGGGTCAGAGCACGTCATGACAAAGCAAAGGGCAATGCAGATCATCAACACCAATCAGAATCTGATTGAGATCATAAGAGAAATTTAAAAGAGCATGAGGGGGTAATCATGGCAAAATATAGGATTCCGAGTGACAAATCAAAGTGGAAAGTCCCAAAAGAGGATTATCTGACAGCAATCCATTATTCTTTGAGATATCCTCTCTGGAAAGAGGATGTTGAGAACATGGCAGACACATCCAAGGCCATTTCATACGATAAAGACAAAGTGCAGAGCTCATCCGGTTATGATTCAACTTTTGAGGCAGCTGTCAGGATTGTTGAGTCCGACAAGCAGCACAAGATGCAGATCATTGATGACACAATCAAACAAGTTGCAAATGGGATGGACTATTGGTTGAGACTTGGTGTTTGCTATGGCCTGACATTTGACCAGCTAAAAGGAAAAGGACTGCCTTGTGAGCGTGATGCATATTATCTCATGAGACGAAAATATATTTATTATTTAGTTCAGAGAATATGATTTTTGTCAGTAAATGACAAAGCGGACTGCAATTCATAAGAACCACACTCAAGGGACGTTTTTATGTTTTAAAATAGTATTGGAAAAAGTTTGGATGTAACTATTCTTTTTTCATACCACTCCGAATCATAAGTCAGACCAAGAGCCACCATTCCCTCATTTGGTGGCTCTTGTGTTTGAAAAAAGACCCAGGGAGGGTCAAAACTACCCAGGGGAGGGACAAAAGATGCCCAGGGGTGCATATATGAACAGACCCACCTCCCAGCAAAGGCCAGAGCATGACCCAGCCAGGAGCGTGGTCTTTAAGAAAAACAAAAAGATTATTCTTGCAACACAGAGCATCTGCGGAATCTGTGGACAGCCTGTTGACAAGAGCTTGAAATTTCCACATCCAATGAGTCCGACAGTTGACCACATAATCCCTTGTGCAAAAGGTGGCTCAGATGATCTTGACAATTTGCAGCTTGCGCACAGAGCTTGCAATAGAATGAAGTCAGACAAGATGCCAGAAGAAAAAAGCCCACACACATCTGATCCTAACAGGGATTTGCCTCAATCGGTGAATTGGAGGACATTTTAATGGACAGTAGGGGGGATGGAGACCCACACACATGCTTGTGGAGGTTCCCGCCGTTCAGTGTATCCGCATCTCGCTGAGATAATTTTTATTTTGTGTAAAATATAACAAAGCGCAGCGCAAGCGCTGCGCTTTTATAATAATGTTATTCCGGCTCTGCTAGGGTAGCTCCCAAAAGTCACAAGCCTAGTGATTGCAGAGCCTTAATCCAGGCAATAATAACAAAGGCGGTTATTATGGAAATCACGAAAGAACAGATTTGCCAATTCTGTGGTAAAATCTACAATTCTAAAAGAAAATCAAAATATTGCTCAAAAGAATGCTGTCGGAAAGCAGACAGAGAAAACAAAAGAAAAAACTATATTGGAACAAGAGAAAAATCATGTATCCAATGTGGCTGTGAGTTACCCAAATTCAAGACCAGATTTTGCTCAAAGAAATGTGCAATAAAATGGAACAGGGCAAAAAATGGCATTAATACTGAGATAATAAAAAAGAAATGTGTTATTTGCGGAAAAGAGTTTGAGACTTACAAATCAAAGAAATTGACGTGCAGTGAATTGTGCTCCCAAAAAAACAGTAATCAGGATGACCCAGCAAAAGAGCGAAAAAGATATGCAAAGAGTCATCCTGACTATATAAGCCAAGAGGATAGGCACAAGGCACATCTTGAGCGCCTCAAAAGATTAGAAAAAGAAAAAGCAGAAAAACAAAAGGAACGACAGAAAATTCTTGCTGAAAAAGAAAAGATCAAGCAAGCAAACAGATTATATTGGCAACAATATGACGAGGAACATATTTGCGTAGTATGTGGAAACAAGTACAAAGCTCATCATCCATTCAGCAAATATTGCTCTGAAAAATGCAAGAGAAAACTCTATCCAAGGGTAAGACAAAGGGAGAGGCTCAAAGGAATAATAATTGATAAAGATATTTCTTTAGTCAAAGTTGCCAAAAAATATAATGACATCTGTCAAATCTGTGGACTCAAAGTGGATTGGACAGATAAAAGAGAAATTAATGGAGTTGTTGTTTGCGGTGAGTATTATCCAAGCATTGACCACATAAAGCCGATTTCAAAAGGTGGATTGCATTCCTGGGACAATGTTTGGTTAGCACATAGAAAATGTAATACATATAAACGAGATAAAATCATGTTTTAGACAGGTGATGCCATGGAATATGTCGGATTAGAAAATTTGAAAAATTTCCTGATGCTCAAGCGGATCAGAGTCGGAGTCAGATATGTTTTTTATGAAATGAAAAACAACACATTTGATTTTGGCATCAGCTCTCCTCCAGAGCTCAAATGGTGGAACAGCTGTGTTGGCTGGTGTTCAAAGGCTGTTGATTCTCTGGGAGATAGATTGGATTTTTACGGATTCAGAGATGATGTTTTTGATTTGTCTCAGATTTATGATCTGAACAACAAGGACATTCTTTTCCCATCTGCCATCCAGGGAGCTCTCATTGCATCATGCTCATTTATTCATGTGTCAGAGGATGAGTCAGGATTCCCAAGACTTGAGGTCATCAATGCTGATGATGCAACAGGAATCATCAATCCGACAACAGGACTCCTCAATGAGGGATATGCAGTCCTTGAGAGAAATGAATTTGGACAGCCTGTGAGGGAGGCATATTTTACACATGAGTGGACAGCATATTATGAGAATGGCGCTCTTGTAGATACTAGAGAATATAAGGTCAAAGAGCCAATGCTGGTGCCAATAGTATTCAGACCGGATGCTAAGAGGCCAATGGGTCACTCAAGGATATCAAGGTCTTGCATGTCACTTGTTGGGTCAGCACTCAGAACAATCAAGCGGTCAGAGATTTCTGCTGAGTTTTATTCATTCCCTCAGAAGTGGATCACAGGAACCGATCAGGATGCCAAGAAATTGGATAAATGGTCAGCTGCAATGTCAGCAATGATGAAATTCTCACTCAATGCTGATGGTCAAGACCATGTGAGAGTTGGACAGTTTAGTCAGCAGTCCATGGCTCCTCATGTTGAGCAGCTCAAGATGTTTGCCTCACTCTTTGCTGGAGAGGTTGGACTTACACTTGATGATCTTGGATTCCCTCAGAGCAATCCATCCTCATATGATGCCATAAGAGCAGCACATGAGAATTTGAGACTCACAGCTCTTGCAGCTCACAAGTCATTCAATGTTGGAATATTGAATGCTGGATATCTTGCAGCTTGCATCAGAGATGATTATGCATATACAAGGCAGCAGATCACAGTCACCAAACCAATATGGTTGCCACCATTCAGAGCAGATGTATCAATGCTCTCAGGGATTGGTGATGCAATACAGAAAATCAATCAGTCCTATGATGGATATTTGACAGAGGACAAGCTCCTTGAGCTGACCGGAATTTGAGGAGGTTCACATGAATACTAAATACACAACAGGACAGGCAATCCTGATTCCAGCAACAATTGAGAGTGCAAGAGAGGAAAATGGAGTCATCATATATGATGTCAGAGCAAACACCTGGGAGGGCATTCCTGAGGATGCAATCATGGTTGACCAGGATGCTGCTGCAAAAGCAGCATATGACAGAGAAATGTCCAAGCTCTCAAGGGACATCAGAGACAATTTTGCATATTAAAGGCATTAGATGCTATATGCATTTAGTGTGGCAAGACAGTGGTTGCAAACGCTGAGAGAGTTGTCCGCCAGCTCTCTTTTTTCTTGCCAAAATATATGGTGGGGAAAGGCGGTGCCATATGGCAACAGACGTGGTGCCTGTTCTCAATGAGCGGATTGAAAACTCATTCAAGACCAATGTCATGAGGGACAGGCGAATTGCTCAGATCAGCAAGAGAATCAGGGACGGAACAGCCACATTTGTGGATGGTCATGATTATGCAGAGAGGCTTGGAGAGAATCTCTCCAAGGCGCTGATCCAGAATCTCAATGCTGACACACTCCCTGATGGGAGGTTGTACTACAACATAGCAAAAAGGACAGTCACTCCGGCTCTTGAGAATAATTACAATCTGACCAATGATATGGCAGCAGACATCCAAAAGATATTGGATGAGAGTGCTGGCATTGGTCTCAATGCAGTCAGGGCAGACTTTCCAAAAGAGAGAATCCAAGGCCTCATTGACAAGATGACAGCTGATGGAATCACTCTTGAGGAGGCTCTTGTGTGGCTTGCAGAGCCAATCATCAATAATTCTGAGGCTTTTTTTGATGACTTTATTGATTCAAATGCAAAGTTTAGGAATGATGTGGGACTCAAGGCAACTCTCACAAGAACAGCTGATCCAAAGTGTTGTGATTGGTGTGCAGCACTTGCTGGCACATATGATTATGACTCAGCTCCTCCTGACATATATCGGAGGCATGAATTTTGTCGGTGCACAGTCACATATCAGTCAGGGAAAAAATCTCAGAATGTCTGGAATCGACGCTCCTGGGAAAGCTCATCAGATGAGCTGAACAGGCGCAAGGCCATTGGAGACAATGACCAAGGGCAGAGCGCTATGGAGCGCATTGAGGCAGCAGCTCAGATTGAGAGAGACAGGATCATCCAAAACTTTATGGATGAAACAGGCTATGACAGGAGGACAGCTGGCAAGGCTACAAGGAACAAGTCTCCAGCAGAAATCCAAAAAGAAATAAACAAAATAAGGGAGCGCCAAAGGCTGATCCAAGAGGGAGGCAGTCCAAGGAGGTAAAGGATGAGGATTGACAATCAAAATCCCTCTTTTACCAATGTAACGCTTACAAGAAAAACCAAAACACTTGGCACTAAAGCGGTCAAACAATACTCTCAGACAGGTCAGTCACTCATGATCTGGCAGCAGAGACAAGTCAAGTGCATCATGGAGACCAATTCCAAAGGCCAATGGAAACACATGAACTATTGCATTTGTGTCTCCAGACGAAACGGAAAAGGTGAAATCCTTGCAGCTAGAGAGATGTATGGTCTCATATATCTCAAAGAGAAAATCTGTCACACAGCTCACAGGACAACAACCTCACATGATGCATTTAACAGACTTTATACTCTGCTCAAAAAAGCTGGATATCAAGAATATTCACGCAAAAACAAGACCATGGGTGAGAGGTCTTTTTTTGCATCCAAGCAGTATGGACTTGAGAGGATTGAGGTCACAGGCGGTGGTGTCATTGAGTTCAGAACAAGGACAAACAATGGTGGTCTTGGTGAGGGATTTGACCTCCTTGTTATTGATGAGGCTCAGGAATACACATCAAAACAAGAGAGCTCATTGCTCTATACAGTCTCAGCATCCAAGAATCCACAGACAATCATGGTGGGAACACCTCCAACAGTGGTCAGCCAGGGTGATGTGTTTGTCAGGATCAGAGGCAAAGTCCTTGAGGGCAAAGCTCCTGAGACAGGATGGGCAGAGTGGTCAACACCTGAGCTCATTGAGGGAGATAGACTCAATGATCCCAAGATTTGGTGGAGATATAATCCATCATATGGCAAGCTCCTCAACGAAAGAAAAGTCAGAAATGAGCTCACAGGAGATGTCCTTGATTTCAACATCCAAAGACTTGGATTCTGGTGCTCATTCAATCAGAGGTCAGAAATATCTGAGGCTGATTGGAATGCCTTGAAAGTTGATGAGTTCCCAAAGCTCAAAGACAGGCGCTATCTTGGCATCAAGTATGGTAAGGATGGAGTCAATGTTGCTCTCTCAGTTGCATCCAGGACAGAGGACGGACATATATTTGTTGAGACCATTGATTGTGTCTCCATAAGAGCTGGCAATGGCTGGCTTTTTGAATATATGTATAATCCAAAAGTTGACAAGATTGTTATTGATGGAGCATCAGGGCAGCAGCTCCTCTCAGACCAAATGAAAGAGCATGGCATCCACAAGCCACCAATCCTCCCAAAAGTTGGAGAGATTATTGCAGCAAATGCAATGTTTGAACAAGCTCTTTATGCTGGGGACATTGTTCACAGAGGTCAGGAATCCCTCAAGAATGTTGTGACCAATTGCTCCAAGCGACTCATTGGAAGTCAGGGAGGATTTGGATATCAATCACTCATTGACTCTCAGGACATTGCCATCATGGACTCAATGATCCTTGCATTTTGGTCATGTGCCACAACAAAGGAAGTTATACCACAAGCAATAGATTATTAATCAAGCATCCGAGAGGGTGCTTTTTTAATACAAAAAATTACGTTACTCAACGGAAAAAGAGGAGGAAACACAATGAGCGAGTTTACACCAATTGAGACACAGGAAGATTTTGACAAGGCAATAAAGTCAAGGCTTGCACAAAAGGACAGAGAGCTGGCTGAGAAATACAAGGACTATTTGTCACCGGATTCTGCATCAGCTCTGAAAGCTGACTACGAAAAGCAGATCAAGGAGGCCAATGACAAGGTCAAAGAGGCTCAGGACAAGCTCAAGACTTTTGATGACACTGTCTCAGAGCTCACAAAAAGAGCTGAGAGTGCAGAGCTCTCACTCACAAAATCAAAAGTTGCTTATGAGCACAAGCTGCCACTTGAATTGGCATCAAGGCTCATTGGCTCAACAGAGGAGGAGCTGAACAAGGATGCAGAGTCTCTCTCAGGACTCATCAAGCCAGCCAGCGCACCTCCAATGTATTCAACAATCAAAAATAATCCATCAGGTTCCAATGATGGTGGGATGTCTGCTGTCTTGCAGCAAGTCAATTCCCAGCTCTTTGGAAACACATAAAAGGAGGAAATTATGGGCGATATTTTAACAAGAGGAACACTTTTACCACCAGAAGTAACCAATCAGCTTTTCAACACAGTTAGAGGCAAGAGCTCTCTTGCAAGACTCTCTGCTGCACAGCCTATCCCATTTAATGGAGAAAAGGTATTCACATTCTCAATGGACAATGAGGTTGATCTTGTTGGTGAGAATGCTGCCAAGTCAAATGGCGGTGGAACAATCGCAGCTGTTCAGATGGTTCCTGTTAAGGTTGAGTATGGCATGAGAGTATCTGATGAGTTCAGATATGGCGCTGATGAGGTTAGATTGCAGTATCTCCAGGCATTTGCAGAAGGATTTGCAAACAAGGTTGCAAGAGGTATTGACATCATGGCTTTTCATGGTATCAACCCAAGAACAGGCCTCAAGGCATCTCAGCTCAATGACAAGAACTTTGATGATCTTGTTAATCAGACAGTCACATTTGATGCTGATGCACCGGTTGACAACATCACATCTGCAATTGCACTCATTGAGGGCAATGAGCATGAGGTCACAGGTCTTGCAATGGCTCCAGCTATGAAAAATGCTCTTGCAGCATTAAAGACTCAGAAAGATTCAAATGTTCCTCTGTTCCCTAATCTTGGATGGGGTAGATCAACAGGAGAAATCAACGGACTCCCAGCTGACACAAATGGAACAGTTTCATTTGCATCAAACGCTGACAGAGCTGTTGTTGGAAACTTTGCTGATTTCTTTAAGTGGGGATTTGCCAAGGAGCTCCCTCTTGAGGTTATCGAATACGGTAATCCGGACAACTCTGAACTTGGAGACCTCAAGGGTCACAACCAGGTTTATCTCAGAGGTGAGGCATATGTTGGCTGGGGCATCATAATCCCTGATGCCTTTGCAATTGTTAAGACAGGCGCATCTGCTTGATCCTGAGGAGGCGCAATGATTTATAGAAATATAAACACAGGCGCTGAGATCATTACAAATTCAGTCATATCCGCTCCAAATTATGTATTGGTAGAGGAAAAGGCTGCATCTGAGGCTGTTCCACAGGAGGCTCCCAAAAAGGAGCCTCCAAAAGAGGAGCCAAAGGCAGTGAAATCAGAGCCTAAAAAGGCACCAAAAAAGAGAGGTTCAAAGAAATGAGTCAGCCATTTGCGACAGTAGAAGATATTCAGACATTGTGGAGACCACTCACAGCAGATGAACAGGCCAGATCAGAGGCTCTTTTGCCTCTTGTGTCAGATGAGATCAGAGTCCTTGGCAAGAATGTTGGAAAAGACATTGATGAGGCCATTGAGCTTGATCCTACCTATGGCAGTGTTGTGAAAATAGTCACTGTTGATGTCGTGTCCAGAATACTCAGACAGAGCACTCAGGGAGATGCTATGACACAGGAGTCTCAGTCGGCTCTTGGCTATTCTTGGAGCGGATCATATGCTGTCCCAGGTGGAGGGATTGCAAATGCAATCATGATTAATGACCTCAAGAAATTAGGACTATTAAAGCAGCAGATAGGGAGTGAGTTTATATGGCAATGCTCAAAGGAATCACAGTGACATTGTATGAACAGATGCAGACAGGGACAAATGATTTTGGAGCTCCTATTTATGAGGAGACTCCTGTTGAGGTTGCAAATGTCCTTGTCGGTGAGCCATCAACGGATGACATCACAACATCTGTCAGTATGTTTGGCAAAACAATCAAATATATGCTTGGGATTCCAAAGGGAGACACACATGATTGGCAAGACAAAAAAGTCTCCTGGACAGATGCCTATGGAAAAACACACACAGTCAAGACATTTGGCTATCCTATCACAGGAATTGAGGAGAATATACCACCTCAGCTCCCTTGGCATATGAAAGTAAGGTGTGAGGCATATGGCTAAAGTGAAATTTGAGCTAAACAGGCAAGGTGTCAGAGAGCTTTTGAAATCAAAAGAAATGATGGACATCTGCACTGAATACGCAAACAATGCTCTGGCACGTTTGGGAGATGGATATGAGGTCAACACATACTCTGGAGAAAACAGGGTCAATGCGGAAGTTTTTGCTCAGTCCTTTGCTGCAAAGAGAGAAAATCTCAAGTCCAACACTATATTAAAGGCGGTATTTGGAAAATGATTGAGATTATTTTGAGACAGTTCCTTGAGTCCAAGCTGAGTGTCCCTGTGCTCATGGAAATTCCAAAAGAGCCAGCCTCACAATTTGTCATATTAGAAAAAACAGGCAGCACTCATGAAAATCACATTGATTCTGCAATCATGACAGTTCAGAGCTATGCAGAGACAATGCAAGAGGCAGCAGAGCTCAATGAACAGATCAAGTCTTGGATGCTGGATGGCATGGATGGCCTTGTCACTTTGGATGAGATTGCAAGTGTAAATCTCAACAGTGACTACAACTTTACGGACACCACATCCAAGAGATACAGATATCAGGCAGTCTATGAAATAGTTCATTATTAGGAGGGAAAAAGCTATGACAACAGCAACAAATGTTAGTGCTGGAAAGCCTAAAGTTGGCGGTGCTATATACACAGCTCCTGTTGGCACTCCACTCCCAACAAATGCGCTTGACGCACTTGATGATGCATTCAAAGGACTTGGATATGTGTCAGAGGATGGTGTCACAAATGGCACATCTATGGAAGTGGAAAAGATAAAGGCTTGGGGCGGTGATAATGTCCTTATTATCCAGAAATCCAAGGATGACACATTCAAGTATGTCCTCATTGAGGTCAAGAACAAGACAGTCCTTGGATATGTTTATGGAGAGGACAATGTGTCTGGAGAAATTGACACAGGACTCACCATCAAAGTCAACAACAAAGATGTTCCTGAGAGATCAATTGTCATTGACATGATTCTTAGAGGCAACACAGCAAAGAGAATAGTCATTCCAGCTTGTAAGATTTCAGAGGTTGATGACATTGTTTATTCTGATGATGATGCAATTGGCTATGGCACCACAGTTGACTGCACACCTGACTCTGAGGGTAATACTCATTATGAGTATATCCAGACTGTGGCATCTCCATCAGCATAATGTTAAAGGAGTAAAAGATGATAAAAGTCAAAACAAAGAGCGGATTTGTGATTGACGTGGATGAGAACAAGGCCAAGGATTGGCGGTTCACCGAGGCGCTTGCAGATTGGCAGAGTGACGAGACAGCCATTGTTGGGTTGACTGTCTGCCTTAAATTCCTATTAGGAGATAAAGGCAAAAAAGCTCTCATGGAGCATGTCACAGATAAAAATGATTTTATCCCAACAGAGAGAATGATTGAGGAGTTCAAGGAAATTCTTGAGCTTCTGGGCGAACAGGTAAAAAAATCAGAATCCTCTCAAGCATGATAGCACTTGGAGAGGATGAGCTGATCTGTGACCTTGCTGAGACCTATCACATATACAACATGAGGCAATTTCCTTGTGAGTATATTGCTATCTTGGCAAATGGACTCAGGTCAGATTCAAGGATCAAAATGAAAGCAGCTGGGCAAGGGTTAGAGCTTAAATCTCTACTCCTTGCCCATATTGCTGACAACACAGCTATCAATGCATGGTTGCAGAGTGAGGATGCAAGAAAAGGAAAAAACAGGCCTCAATCTTTTGTCAGATTGTTGACTGAAAAAATAGACCCATCAAAGCAGCCTGTTGGATTTACATCAGGCGCTGATTTTGATGCGGAATGGGAGAGAATGAGATGTCAGAACTTGGAAAAGCCTATGTCCAAATAATACCATCAGCCAAGGGCATAAGTGGCTCAATATCCAGCGCACTTGGAGGAGAGGCCACAAGTGCTGGCAAGTCTGCTGGTCTTAATATAGCCGGAGCCATCAAGGGAGCAATTGCTGCAGCTGGAATTGGCACAGCAATAAAGTCTGCTCTTGAGGCTGGAGGAAATCTGCAGCAGTCATTTGGTGGTCTTGATACACTTTATGGCGATGCAGCAAACGCTGCCAAGGCATATGCATCAGAGGCTGCAAAGGCTGGAATCTCTGCAAACAGCTATGCTGAACAGGCTGTCTCTTTTGGTGCATCACTTAAACAGGCCTTTGAGGGAGATACAACCAAAGCTGTTGAGGCTGCAAACACAGCAATCCTTGACATGGCTGACAATGCTGCCAAGATGGGCACACCAATTGAGAACATTCAGACAGCATATCAGGGATTTGCTAAAGGACAGTATCAGCTTCTTGATAATCTAAAATTGGGATACGGAGGAACAAAAGCAGAGGCTGAGAGGCTCCTTGCTGATGCACAGAAAATCTCTGGAGTTGAGTATAATCTTGACAATCTTGGAGATGTATATGAGGCAATCCATGTCATCCAGGAGGATTTGGGACTGACAGGAGTCGCAGCAGCAGAGGCATCTGAGACATTCACAGGATCACTTGGAGCCATGAAAGCAGCTGGAGAGAATCTCCTTGCAAACATAGCTCTTGGAGAGGATATTGCTCCAGCTCTCAATGCGCTTTCTCAGACTGTTCAGTCATTTTTGTTCAATAACCTATTTCCTATGCTTGGGAATATTCTTGAGGCGGTTCCTGATCTCATCTCAGGCCTTGGATCAATGGTCATTGGAGCCTTGAACACAATCAGCACAAACTCTGATGAGCTTGTTCAGACAGGAATCAGCATTGTCACATCACTTGTCTCTGCAATTGTTGAGGCTGCTCCATATCTTGTTGAGGCTGCTTTTAATCTTGCAGCATCACTTGGCAGAGCACTCATTGAGACGGATTGGGTCACTGTTGGGACTGATCTCATGAACACGCTCAAAGATTCCATTGACCTTGCAGCTGGGGAAATCCTTGGAATGGACTCAGCCACAGTTGATGGATTCCTCTCAGGGATAACAAATGCACTCCCTGAGATTCTTGGTGCTGGAGTTGAGCTCATCTCAAATCTTGCAAATGGCATCATTGAGAACATCCCTCAGCTCATAACAACAGCATATGAGCTTGCAACTCAGTTTGTTTCATTCATATTGACAAATGCACCAACAATCCTTGAGGCTGGCTCAAAATTGCTCCTCAATCTGGTCAATGGTATTGTCAACAATCTGCCTCAGATTGCAACAGCAGCAATCCAGGCGATTGCAAAATTTGCAGCAACAATCCTGACTCAGCTCCCAACAATACTCCAAAAGGGCATTGAGATAGTTGGTCAGTTGGTAGTTGGCCTCATCCAGGCAATTCCAAAGGTTGTGGCAGCAATTCCTCAGATCATAGCATCCATCAGAGACACATTTGATGATTATGATTGGCCTAGTATAGGAATGAATCTCCTTGAGGGCATCAAGAATGGTATTCTTGGAGCTGTTGGCTCAGTCATTGATGCTGCTGTTGAGGCAGCCACAGCAATATGGGACACAGTGAGCAGCTTTTTCCAAATCGGATCACCATCCAAACTCATGGAGTATGGTGGAAAAATGATTGATGAGGGACTTGCTGGAGGTATTGAGAAAAACACCAAGCTGGTTGATGATGCTATTTCTGATCTAAGTGAAAGCGCAACAGTAAACCTCCAGACATCAGCCTCACAGAGTTTTAATTTTGACAGCTTTAAGAATCAGCAAGATGACAAAATGGACATGCTTTTGTCCATTCTCACAGATTATCTGCCAGAGATAGCCAAAAACAAAGGTATTTCAGGCCAAGATTTGTATAACAGTCTCAATAGACAGTTAGGAGTGGCAATCTCATGAGAACATTTTTGCTAATAGATAAAAACGGAACAACCTATGACATTACAGTAAAGCAATCAGCTTTTTTCTATGGTGTCACAGGCCTAGGATATGAAAAGGAGACAGAATTTCAAAGAATCAAGGAGAGATATGCGCTCCTCAGAAAAGATTTTATCCAGCAAAAGATTGTGGGGACTGTGAGATTTTGGCAGCCAAATGCAGAAAAGGAATATTTTAATTTTGCTCAATTCTGTCAAAACTCTCCACTTAAAATGATATACAACCCACAGTCCGGATCAATTATCTCAAGTGGAGTTGAGACAGCTTATGTTGATGGGACAACTCTCTATCTGCCATCAAAATATCTCTCATATGATAATTATTACAGAGATGGATATATCACAAAGATTGAGAAATCAGATGGTGTTGGTGATTCTCTGACAGTCACAATTGAATTCACAGCAACAACTCCATGGTATAAACAGATTTCACAGTACAATCTTGGTGGAGATAGCCAGGGCAGCAAAAAATATGATTATAAATATCCATACAACTATGGAGGAGGAGTCACGAACACAGTCAGTGTTGATTCTGACTCAAGACAGCTCTCTCCTGTGAAAGTGGTCATTATAGGCAAAGCAACCAATCCATCATGGAGTCATTATGTCAATGGAGTTTTGGTCTCCTCTGGCAAGGTCAATGGAACAGTCCTCCCAGGACACAGACTTGTGATTGATACAACCTCAATTCCTTATAGCATAAAAGAATTTGACATGTATGGAAATTTTGTTGCTGACATGTATCAGCTGAGTGATTTTGAAACAGAGAGATTTGTCCGGCTCCAATATGGTACAAACATGATCTCAGTCTCATCTGAGGAAGAAAATGAGATTGGAATTGGAGTGGAGGCTCAGATTGAATATGCAACCGTATAATGTGGAGATTTTTGACAGGTCTTTTAATTTAGTCCAGCACTACAACATAGAAAACACAGATTATAAATTTGATTATCTCTCTATCCAGGAAAATGTGATCCTTGTTCCTTTTAACAGCCTTGTTCAAAAGGGTGATTATGTAAGGCTCAAGAATGATGTGCATGAGTTCGTGGGATATATTTCCAGCTTGTCTGTTGATGAGAGCGTTGAGGGATATACAAATATAGGATTTAGGCCTTTGATGGGACTGTTTGACACAGATATCATGGTCACAGTTGCATCACAGGGAGTTGGTTATCTGGAGACATTTATTGAAAATCGTATCAAGGACTATTTTATCAATAATGCAGACTCATCACAGAATATATTTGGATTATCTGTTGAGAGCATATCATCAACATCAGGGTGGAATTTCTACATAACAGAGGAAACAGAGGGAACAGGCAAAGCCATAGTATCATTCATGTCAATAATCCAGGCAGCACTCACAAAATACAGTGTTGTCCTTTTTATTGATGTGGATTTCCAAAACAAGCAGATTAAATGCATGATAGGCAACAAGAACATTGCATCTTTTACCATTGAGGCAGATTTGCCTAGTGTCATATCAAGGTCAGTCATTGTCAATGAGAACAAGTCTGATGTGAACAAGCTCATCATATATGACAAGTCAAACCTCTCAAGCGTTATAACCTATTATCTGCATTCTGATGGGACATATGACACTACAAACACAGACAGGGTCACTCCTGTTATTTATGACATGATTTCTGTCTCAGTCTCCACAGGACAGACATTTGCACAGGCAGCAGCTGAGGCAGCAAACAAACAGTTTGGAAACAACAAAAAGTCCAATCTGATTGAAATCACAATCCTCAATGATGACAATCTTGCAAATCCCAAGAGCCTTGAGATTGGTCAGCTTGTCACTGTCATCACCAATGGAGCATCTTATGGCTCAGTTCTCACAGGATATGAGATTTCAGATGTCACAAAACTCACTTTTGGAACAATCAGACTTGATCTGACCAAAATATTAAAGGAGGCTATGAAATAATGGGAATATCACTTGTCACATTTAATGATAAAACAGTCACTCCTCAGGATGATGCTCTTGTGTATGAGGTGGCAGCTGGGAAAAGCGGTCTCATATATGGTGGAGTTGTCACATTGAGCTCTGCCAATGTGCTCCATATAACAGGAGGCCATGGCATCATTGCTGGGAGAAAATTCACAATTGAGGCAGCAGATATCAATGTGCAGCTCACAAGCTCAGGAACACTCAAAGGCAGACTCTATGTTCATTTGGATTTGTCCAATCAGTCCAATCCTATCTCTCTTTTAGTTGAAAGAGCTGCATCCCTCACTCCTCCTGTTCAGACTCCAAATGTAAACATCTCAAATGGTGTTTATGAGTTCAATATTGCTGAGTTTACTATTGGCACAGCTACAATCAGCAACCTCAAGAATGTTGCTCTAACATATCACGCAACAGCAAAAATCCTCACAGCGGGACAGACAACAATTATTTTTGACAATCTGCCAACAGTAGGAGACTATCTCATTGATTTTTATGCATCAAATGGGATGGGATATGAGCAGATTGACACATCTATTCCTGGACAAGTCACACTCACTTTTGAGCAACAGGATTCCAATGTGACCATTTATTGCAATATAAAAGAGGCATGATTGGAGGTATGACATGATTGCTTATAGATGTTCAAAATCTGGAGGCAGCCCTGACCGCTCTGCTTCTTATACTATTAAAACAATAAATACATCCACAGGTGATGAGACTCTTTTAAAATCATCATTGGAGAGTGTTTTTGCTCTCAATAGAACATTCAATCAAAATGTTATTATTGGAAACAATGTTGGTTATTGTGGAAATATGTTCATGGGATGCAATACTTTGAATCAAAATATAGCAATCCCTTATGGTGTTTTAAATACAGCGGGAATGTTTAGAGATTGCCATATTTTAAATAAACCAATATCCATTCCAAATAGTGTTATAGATGCATCAAGTATGTTTTCAGGATGTAAGAGCCTAAATCACAACATTCAAATACCCCAAAGTGTTCAGGATTGCCATGATATGTTCTCAGAATGCATGGCATTAAATTATAATATTAGTATTCCTAGCACTGTCAGCAATGTCGTAGGTATGTTTTGGGATTGTTTCAATTTGGATCAGAACATTTCAATCCCTCAGGCAATTAAAAATTGTTCAGGTGTTTTCTATGGTTGCAAAAAATTAAATAAAAATATACAAATTCCAAGCAATGCAAATAATGTTGCATGGATGTTTTCAAAATGCGAGGTACTTAACCAAAACATTCAAATTCCGAGTAACGTTACAAACGCTTATGGACTGTTTGAAAATTGCATAAATTTAGATCAAAACATAATGATTCCAGCTGGAGCTGTTATCGAGCACATGTTTAGTGGATGCAATAATTTGAATAAGAACATTCAGATTCCTAGCAGCTATATTGTTACATGCAATTATCTGTTCTCAAATTGCAAAAGTTTGAATCAAGCCATTGTCATTCCGAACACATTTTATGATATGGCTTTTATTTTTGACAATTGCATTTCTTTGAATCAGAGTGTAACAATATATGGCAAATCAAGATATTATGGTGCATTCTTTAAGAATTGCAGAGCTCTAAATAAACCTATTACATTTAACAGCTCTCAATGGTATCATGCAGCAGAAATGTTCAGAGATTGCATCAGTTTCAATCAGGATGTCTATATCAAAAGTGATAACATATCTAATATTCTGCTAAACTGTGAAAACTTTTCAAAAAGTCTTTATGTCAATGCAACACTAGAGAACAACTATGCAATCAAAGGTGTGTTTGGAAATTGCAACAAACAAAAAAGAAAAGATTTGTATTGTAGACAAGGATATTATTCTCTGAATTGGAGCTATTTAGCACATGCTGGTGGATATGAGCCTAATCTGACCTGGACAGCAATGTCAGGTGGTGTATATAATGCAGAGTTTAATATTTATGTGCATAACACATATTCTGGATAAGGAGGACAAGCATGATTGCATATAGATGTGGAAATGGTGGAGGAGGAAGTGACAACAATACTGCATCATATACTGCCATAGTTGGAGATGATCTTGTAAAAACAACAGCATCATATATGTTTAGCAATGGCAATGCACCACAAGAGGACATTATCATTGGCAACAACATAACAAGTTGTGCATACATGTTTTACAATTGTCCATCTTTTAATCATAACGTTTCAATTGGTAGAAATGTGGTCAATTGTCAGGCAATGTTTGGTAGCTGCAATCATTTTAACACTCCAATTACAATTCCTCTGAATGTGGCCTCTT